>ERZ1292625.639-Hain-H41-01um-R1-639-length-50123-cov-28_pt1 | contig 50123 bp, 64 predicted proteins | sample MGYA00564400_ERZ1292625 | MGnify/ENA primary metagenome ERZ1292625 (study PRJEB36523, sample SAMEA6512639) | groundwater metagenome | collected 2019-01-08 | study: AquaDiva: Metagenomics assemblies of 32 groundwater samples
ATGCAACGGAGCCTAAAAATGAGCATGACGGCAATGGAGTACGAGCGGGCGATGACGATTTTACCCGCGTCGGGCGGGTTCGATGTTTGGGATGGTGGCGAGTTTATCGGCCACCGCAAGACGGAGAACGGCGCGCGCGGTCTGGTGCGGGCTGAGGCCGCGCGTCTGGTGAGCGAAGCGAAGGCGGAGGCGGAGGAGTGCCGTTCTCTCGCGCGCTCGTGGTTCGGTCGCGTCGGCCATTTCGCGGAGGCGTGAGCGATGACGACGGCCAAAGAATACAAGGCGGCCCGCGCGCGTCGGATGGACAAACGGCGCGCGCGGGCCATTGCGGCGCTACGTGCGCACGGTGGCGGGAATCTGAACGATCCGCACGATATGATCTCGAACATCGTTGATTGCATCACCGATCTTTTGCACCTTGCGCGGCGCGAGGGTGGGGGCATTGACGACGTTGTATGGTCCGCGCGCAATCACTTCGACTGCGAGCGTCGTCCGGATGACATCGAGCAAGGCGAAACGCTGGCGGAGGTGTTCCTTGGCTAGAACCGTTACGGTTTACGCGCTGGTGAAGGACGGCGCGCACACATCGACCTTTGCCACGATCAGCGGCGCGCACAACGAGGCGCGCACGGTGCTGCAATGGAAGGCGCGGACCTATGAGGTTGAACCGCTCGAAGTCGAGCTTTCAGCGCAGGGCGTGGCCGAGTTCGTCAACCGGGTGCGCAAACTGTGACGCGCTTTTGGGTAGACGTCCGCGACGTGTCGCTTGCGTGCGCGGGGTTGTTCGCGTTTGGATGGTTTGGCGCTTTGGTTCTCGCGTCGTTTGTTTAAGCATTGCTGGTGCGGGCTTTCGGGCCCGCACGGTGCAACGCTTAAGTTGCTGCAACGGAGCTTTGAAAATGAAGACTTTCGCGATTGATGTTCCCGCCTACGTGACATTGCGCGTACTGGCGCGCGATGAGGCGCACGCGCTCGAACAGGTGCGGGCCGGTGGCATGATGATTCACGAGTTCGGCGACGACTGCCAAGAGGTGGAGATCGAGGGTATGACGATTTCGCCCGGCATCACGATTTACACCGGTGGCATCACAAAGCCCAACCAGGTGCAAGTCGTGGCCTACGAGGACAGCGACGGCGAAAGCCATTGTGACCGGTGTTTCGAGGTGTACGGCGAATATACGCCCGATTACGACGACGAACCGGCGACGGCGGAGGCGACAAGCTGATGCCAGCAACCGGACGCGTGATTTTCAGGTGTCGTAAGTCGTGTGGCGCGTCGTGGGCGTTCGATTACCCGCTTAAGGCGTCCTGGGGCGGATCATATCGCATGATCGAGGGCGGCAAGACGCGGGGGCCGCAAGACGATGCGCGGTGCCCGACGTGCAAGCGAGAATCAACGCGCTGGAATTTTGTTCGCGGTCGCAAGTCCGCGCACGTGTGCGATTCACGATGTATTAACGCCAAGGGGCCATTGTGCGAGTGCTCGTGCTCAGGTGCGAACCACGGCGCGGGGTTTCTTTGTGAACCGGTTCAACCCCAAGCAACGGAGGGAGCATGACAGACGGCATCCACTACAACGCAAAGGGCGATGCGGTGTCTTTTGCGGGCCGCGATGCGGTCGAGGTCTTCGCGGCGGCGGCGCTGGCGTCGGGCCTTGGCCTGCTAGCGGTCGGCATCATGCCCGCGCGCGGCTGGACGCTCAAGGCGGCGCTGGCGAAGGCCAAGACGTACACCGGGCAGACGTACAAGGGGAAGAAGGACATTCCCCGCGCGCGCGCTGACCTGAAAGTATGGATTGAAACCATGAAGTCGGCACTTCCGACAACGCAGGAGGGCGCATAGGTGCACTTTACCGTGACATACACCGAAGACGAGCGGGCGCAAGTCATCCGCGCGCTTTGCGCTTGGCGGTCGTCGATTGTCGAGGTCATTGGCGATCCACACACGCGCGAGGATGTGAGGAGGGCGGCGCGCGAGCGTTTGAACGTCACCATTTTGGCGCTTCACATCACGCGAGTTTCAAAGCCGGAGTGATTAGCGGTGTGCCAACTGTCCGGGATTTCCGGATAGTTGGCCATCCGCTGCGCACAGGGGCGTAGTTTTTGGAGGGCAACGGAATGCTTACAGGTGATGAAATGAAGACTCGCATGGGCGCGGTCGCGCACGCGATTGCGCTTGCGTCTATGACTGACGGTCCGTCTGACGATCTGCCGGCGAGCACGTTGCGCGTCTGGACGGTTGACGTGCAGCGCGCGCGATACGAAACGCAGCTTGTGACGGTCGAGGCGTCGTCGGCATCGGAGGCGTGCACCCAGGCATTGCAGCACGTCAACAACCAGGGTGCGGACGGTATGGCCCCGATTGAAGACGCGGCGGCTGGTGCGCCCTTCGCGGCGGCGGTCTGCGAGGGTGACGGCGATCCATGGAGCGTTGACGGCTTCGCGAATGTGCCCATCGAGTTTAAGGAGCACGGGAAGGGCGGCGTGGGGCGTGAGCCGGGCGAGGTGAAGCATCACGCAATCTATCTCGCGCTCAACGCGTGGGCCGAGGCGCGCGGACTTCGTCGGTTCGGCGCGACGCTGGACGAATTCCGCGCGTCGATGTCGGAGTTCGTGCGCGACGTGCGCGCGCTTTGCGTGGACGCGGGCCATCCCTTTGGCGACGTGCTGCACGACTCGGGGCTCGATGGTGAGTGCACGCCGTTTGCGGTCTACGAAGGCGGCGGCCTTGGCGTCGCTCATCGGGATCTCGAAGGCATGTTCTACGCGCTGCTAGACGACGGCGGGCGCGCCGTGTTCGAGCAGGCGGAGCGCTTTGAAGGGAACATGGCCGCGATTGAGGCGGGCGGGCAGTGAAAGCCCGTATCTCAGACGCCGCCCTAGTGGCAACCCTCACGGCGTTCCTCGCCGTGGGGGCCTTACGTTCGCTGGGGCTCATATGAGCGCGGCCGAGGACTACAGGGCTACCAGGGGCCAGGCGATCGCCGACGGGGCCCTAGTCGACGTATCGGCCGACGCCAGGCGGGCTGGGTTTGCCTGCCCTGTGGCGTTCTCACGGGCCGCGCACGCGGCGGTTGTCGATGCCACGCCCCAAGAGTGGGCCGCGGGCCTGTGGCCGTGTGCGCGCCTTGCGCACGTGCTGGGGCTGGTCCGCGAACAGGTGCGGTTTGGCGACCGGCGCGCGTTCACCCGGCTCCTATGGGTCGCGGTTGACCGCTTGGACGGCGTCAGCCTTCACATGCTCGAAGTGGTCGCGGCCGATACTGACGGGCTCGGCCCCGCCTTAACGCTTTGCTTACCCCTTGAGTGATACAGACACCTTTGCAACGGGAGGACACCCACAAATGACCATCACGACTAAAATCATCGCTTACGACTTCGACGTTCGCGACCCGGAACAGAAGCGCGCTTACGAGGCGTTGCGCGCGAAGCTGAAAGACTGGCCGCACTGTATGGCCGCGTTCGGCAACTACCTCGCCACCGCTCGCGCGTTTCCGGACGGCGTCGTCGAGTTGGAAACGACACACCTATTCGACAACCAATGGAACGGCACGACGGTTCGCCTGTTCGATTGGGCGCAGACACCCTCAACGGGCGGCGAAATCAGCGGCGAGAACGTGGAGCGCTGGGTTAAGCGCGGCTACTACCTCGAACAAACCGCCGAAATGAAAGAGCTTCGCCGCAACACACACAAGTGCGGTTATTGCGGCAAGCAGGAGCCAGCGCAAAAGGGCTATGTGTTTTGCCCGCACTGCATCGACTCCGAATATCTGACGGAAAAGGACTTGCCGCTAACGCGCATGCGGTCGGTCGAAGATAGCGGCACGCGTGGCACGTTTCCGCCGCTGACGGAGGCGGAGCGCACGCACCTTTTGCCGCAGTTTCGCGAGGCGCAGCTTCACGGAACGACGGTGCGCGGCAAGGCACGGATCGCCCAGGCGCGCGCCGACGTTGAAGCGAAATGTAAGCGCGTCACCGCAAACGCGAAGACAGAGCGCGACGGGCTGATGTGGCTCATGGATCACGGGATTCGCACGGATAACGTGATTTACTACGACCACACCGGGCGCTTCGGGTTCGGGTGGCGCAAGCCTGTCGACGCGGCGGTTGTCTCTCAGCTGCTCGACGTCATCAGCGAATTTGGCTGGCCTTACGACATCAAATGCGAGGACGGGCGCACGCTGTCGGGCAACTAGACGCAAAGGCGGCCCGGGCAACGAATCACCACAGCCCGGGCCGCGCTTCTTTGCGGTCTACATGGTGGACTCCCTCGTGCAACCCATAGGAGGTGCAAACATGCTTAGAAGCGTTGCGATGATAGCGTGCGCGCTGGCGTTGTCCAGCGAGTGTTCAAGTGCTGAGCTCAAGGAGCCGACACCCTCCGAGCTCGAGACGGTGGCGCGCGTTGTGTGGGGCGAGGTGCGCGGGCAAAGCGATATGGAAGTCGCCGCGGTCTGTCACATCGTGTTCAATCGGTGGCAGTGGAAGCGGTCGGCCGGCGTCGCGAAAGTGGTGACTGCCGCGAAACAGTTTTCCGCGCTCAACCCGGGAGATCCCAACCGCGTCAAGCTGCTGGCGCCTGGGCTCACGAAGCGCCGCTCTTTCCAGCGTGTCGCCGCAATCTGCGCGCTCTCGATCAAGGGGCGCGTTGAAGGGTTCTTCGATGATCCGACGGACGGTTGCGACCACTACTGGCACGGGGCGAAGGTGCCCTATTGGGCTGGCAAGGTGCGGCGCGTGCGCTCGATCGGCGCGGGGTCATGCGTGCGGCTGCGTCGGAAGTCTCAGGCGCGCATCGTGTCACCGGATCAAATCGGGGCGCTCATTCGCGCCTTGCCGTGAAAAGCAGAACGCCCGGAGATTTTACCTCCGGGCGATTGGCCTCATCGTCAGACTCGGCCGTTGGTGCGGGGCACGTCCTGAAGACCTGGGTACATTCAAGCCGGGGACCTTGCGAGTCGTACCGGATGCCCCTCTCGGGTATGAGGTAGTGACCCCTCAGCTTTGGCTTGCGGGGCCTATACCCTCTCGCTCTATCGCGCTGGGGTGTTTCAAGTGTTGATCCGTTCTAGGACACTGAACCGCGGTCAGTCAAGAGTTCTGACATGAGCGCCTCGCTGGGAAGCTTCATGACGTCGCGATCGCCAACGAACGATCCGGTTTTTTGGTCAAACACCATCCACCCAGGCCCGCCGCATATCGCGCGCGGGACGTACCTGTGGAGTGATAGGTCCGGACGCGAGCCCGCCTCGTCGATCGGTGACGTCTTCGCGAGAAAGAAAGCCTTCAGCTTCTTTTCTTGGGCCGGTGTCATGTCAGATTAGCGCTTTTGCGCCGTCAAGCGTGCGGACGATCGCCACGAAAATGTGGTCTTTCACGCGCTGGAACGCGGGAAGCTGGTCGTACTGCACGACGCACGGGTGCGTCTTTGCGTTCGGGTCTTTCACCTCACCATAGACCCAGCCGTCGGCGATTTTTTCCTTCAGCCAGTTGTTGTGACTGTCGGCCGGCGTCGAGCTCGGATTGGATCTGTGGAAGCGCACGCCGTTGATGGCGCTCTCGCGCTGCCAGTCTGGCGCGTCGGGCCAAGGCAACTGCGATTCGTCGCCTTGCGTGATGCAATACGCGCGGTTCGCATCGTGGCAAACGCGCGCGATCTGTTCGTCAGTGAAAAGCATGTTGGCAGTCTCCTATGGTTGCTAAGCGTGATGGGGATGCTGGCCTGTGCTCCGCCAGATGCGGAGCCCAAGCAACAACTTTTGCCCGGGACGAATCACGACTTGCAAGAGCGAATCCTTCGTCCAGGCATGTTTTCGGATGGTGGCGCGCGATTTTTTCAGTGTGTCGAGGATGTACCCGCGCCGATAGCGGTACTGCTCGTCGGGCGTCAGGCCGTCGAACCACTCGTTGTAAGCCATCATCTCGCGCTCGACGATGGCGTCTTGCTGCGCGTCGGTCAGCGCCATCCACTCATCCCAATCAGCGTCGTCGTCAATGTCGCCGATCATCTGCGGTCGCGCCACGCCGCGGTTGAAAGCGCAGGCTCGATCGGGTGAGCGAACGCGCTGGCGAATTCGTGCGAGTGCGATCCTCCGTACACGGTCTTTTTGTGTTTCGGCAGCATGCACGGGAACGGTTCGGCGGGCGAGACCTTGGGCACGAGCGTGCGCCGCGCTTTGTCGTACGTGTACGCCTGGTTGCGCCACATGTCCGTGCTGGCGGGCGCGATGCCGCCAAGTGCGGGCTTATTTTCGCGCGCCTTGCGGATCTGCTCGCGCGTGTGATCGTAGACGCGCTTGACGTGATCCTTGATGCGATCGGGCGCCGGCAGCTTCCCGTAGGCCGCATCGCGAAGGATGTCGACGTGCGAACGGTGCTCGTCGACAACGACCAAATCGCCGTGAGCGTCGACGGCGGCATAGAGCGGAATCTCGTCGACCAAAACGCGGTTCGACGCCGATTTTTTCTCTTCGTACTGGCTGCTGGGGTTGCTCATGGATCTGTCTCCCTGGTTGCGTGCCGATTCTAGCACGAAATTCCTTTGCGTCTGCCCCATAGAAGATTTTGGCTATCCTCCCCTCCCGCGAAATCAAAGCTTCGCAGGGCCATGAGGGAGAGGTTCTTTCAGGCGCGTATACCGAAGGTGCCCGTGTATCGGTGGGCCAGGCCGCTCCCCCAGGCCGAAGCCTGCAATGGGGTCGTTGCCTTCGCTATCTCTCAGCTTGAACCAAGCGTTAGAGGGCTCCAAAACCGGCTTACGCCGTAAAAATCGCCCGCGCACTGCGTGTTTAGGGGCCCGCCGGCCGCGCCGTGTGGAACGGCGCAGCTTGCAATCGTGCGTGGAATTGATATTTTCCCGGCGTGCCGGCCGTCACAAACTGGCGCAGGGAATCAATTCCACGCATGCAAGCTACGCATTCCGAGCCCGACCGCGGTCAACCGGTCGGGCTCACTCGTTATCGGGCCTCCCTCTTAAATTTGACGCGCTTTCCGAGGAAGTGCTCGAGCGCCGTCTCGTAGGCAATTTCGACGCGGTCCATGTCGATGCCGACTTTGAACCACAGCACGACGTGATCGCCGCAGTCTTCGGGACGCATCGTGAGAAACATGTGCCAGTCGCGCCGATCGCGCTTCAGCACCCAAGCCTTCCACTGCAACCACACCGAGCTCTCGTCGGCCCAATCCGGCGCCGCCGGTCCAGCCGGCGTCACCACGCCCGGCATCCAATCGCGAAAGCGCTGCTGGTGCAGGAACGTGCGCGTGTGCGCCAGGAATTTTGGCTCCGTTTTCTCGCGCTTGTGGTGGGCGCAGTAGGCACGGCACGCAGCCACCATGATTTCGCTGGGCGGGAGCTTCTGCCCTTGGCCGAGCTTCAGCCACTCCGCCTTGGCGGCGGCCTTCGGGTCGCCTGGCCGGTGCGGCAGGACGCTCCACGATGCGGCGAATTCGGCCTCGAGGTCGCGCGTCGTCGCGGGCTTGAACATGTCGAAGGTCATTCGGCGGCCACCACAACGAGGAGCCGCGCACCTTGCGACGGGTACTTGCCGCGCACGGCGTGCCTGACAGTGTGATAGTGGAACTGGAATAGCTCGGCGACACGCTCGAGCGAGAGGTGTGGTGTCAGCTGCGTTATCGCGATGATCGCGGCGCGGCGCGCGGCGACAACCGACGGCATGTGATTGGTAGTGTCAGCTATTAGGTCGGGCGCTACACGGTACTCGAATGCGACGATCTTGATTATTTGGCGTCTTCGTTCTGCGGGCGTCATCATAGAAGCGTTCCCAAATTTCGCTTGTTGCCGTTGCTACCATTTCGGGCGACGCACTAGCCCAATCCGGCCCTAAATGCTGCTTTACGTCGTCAACCGACGGCGGGGGTGTGATGCCCCGCCGCCGGAACCGGTTATGGCCCATCACACAAGGCCGCCCCGGAGCTCGTTATTCCTTGACGGCTTCGGCCGTGCAGAGCGGCAGAGCGATCGCAACACGGTCGTCCTGGCACAGGATGCGCACCGCGGCGTCGCCGTATCCAAGATCCTGCAGCCGGCGCGAGAGCTTCAGCATTTCGCACATGTCGTCGTCGCGCGCGAAGTTGAGCGAGAATCCGAAGGCCGGGCCCTGGCCACCGGCGCCGACGCCCGTCGAGCACGAGTCGGTGCCGATCGCGGCGGGCGCTGCCCACGCCTGGGCGGTTTCGCGCGGGTTGTTGATGGCGACGTTCGAGTTGCCGGAGTTCTTGACTTCGGACTCCGAGTTCTGGAATTGAGCCTGCCCCTGTTTCTGTTTGTTCGAGCTCCAATTCACCGACTTGTTGTGGATGACGTTGAGGTTCGCCGTCTCGTTGTTGACGTCGATTTTGTTCGCCGAGTTGCCGGAGAACGCAACGCCAGCGTCGCCGCCTTCGCCACCCTTGGCGATGTTCGTGTTGTCGTTGACTGTGATCGGCGCGTTTACTGCCGTCCCGCCGGTCGCCGACGCGTCGCCACCCTTGCCGATACCAACGCCGACGCCAACGCCGGTGCCGCCTTCGTTGTTCGTGGTCGTGTTGCAGTTTTGGTTGCCGTTGCACTGCGCGTCGGCGAAGGCGGCCGGCGGAAAGAAATACGCCGTCGCGGCGATGAGCGAGAGAGCGAGAATGCGGTGTTTCATTGGGGGAGTCCTTTCACGTTTGGGTTGCTGGTAGGCACTATTCCGCGGCAAACAGCGTCGCGGCTCTTTCGTCGGCCACCACTAGCGGCTCGACGAAAAATCTTTGGATGTCGGATTTCTTGGTGTAGAGCGATTTGCTGCCCGGCGGGATCCACATGAACACCGTCTGCTGGCGCTTAAGCCGGTTCAAATTCCAGTAGATGAATGCGTAACTTGTCGCGGTGGTCGCCCGCGGATCCCACCGGCCTTCAATCATTGCCACGCGCTCGGAATAGATCGCGACGGCCGTCGGCGGGCGCCGCTTGAACAGGCACGAAAACCGCTCTTCGCTTTCCAGCCAGGCAGTGCGAACAAGAAGGCCAACACCACGGCGAGCCTCTTTGAGCGCTCGCAATGCGAATGGGAGCGCAAGATTGTACGGCGGGTTGGTTATGACAAACTCCGGCTTGCGCCGCTGCGCTGGCCACTCGACACGGTCGCGCGCAAGCGAGGCTTCGGCGGCGAAGTCGCCAACGGCATATCCCTTGCCGTAGTCGTGAACATCGCTCGCCCAAACGTCCTGAAAATACTCCTTGAGCACTTCAGCCATGTGGCCTTCGCCGGCCGCCGGTTCCCAGCACGTCATGCCTGCCAGGTCTGCGTGATACTTGCGCAGAACGTGTTCTACGAACGCGCGCGTCGACCACGGCGGCGACGGAAAGTAGTCGAGAGTGCCGTGCAGCGAATTCCGGCGCTGCGCCATCACGGCGCTTGAAATATTGCCGAGCTTCTTCATGCGTCTCTCATGCGCAGAAGCTTCGCGGCCATTTCGCGGTGAGCGATGTTGACCGCTTTCTTGCGGGCCCGCGTCTCGATCGTCACGACGCCGTGCAAGGCGATGTCGTCGACGATCGAGACGAAAGATGAGGGCGCAGGGGTGAGTTGAGGGTTCGACCCCTGCGCAGCGGACGGGGCGTCCGCATCAGCGCCGCGTGAATTCGGCGCATCCGGTCGGGTGTCGAGTCCGCCGGATCTATTGTCGACGTGCTCGCGATAGTCTTCGTTCGCCGCGTCGAAGCTTTCAAACGGACCGTTTTCTGGCCCGTCCGCTGTCTGCCAATGCCACTTCCCTGAGTGGTCGAACCAAAAAGCTGCTGTAGTCATTATGGCTGCACAAAGCCTTGGCCGTTGAAAAACACGGCGCCGGTGATGGACGCCGTCAACGTCACGATTTCAAGCAAGGTATTGGCCGTCCCGCAAATCGGGCTCGGCAACACCGCCGAGTAACCGGCGACGATGCCGGCCGTGCTGATCTTGTCGCGCCAGAGCACCGTTCCGCCAGCGCCGTCGCGAATGGCAAACTCAGTTGCAGCGCCGAGCGCGTCGCTCGAAAGCTGGATGCCGGTGACGCAATTGCGGTTGCTCGCGACGGCGCCCTTGATCGTTACGGCCGTCGTGGTGTTGGAAATGCCTCCGGTCGCGGCAGCATATGACCATGGCACCGGCGGCGACTGCGCGATGTAGATTTCGCCGCTCAAATTGCACTGCACGCGCTGTGCGTCGCCGTCCGCGCTGACTGCGTTTGGTGTCGCGTCGGCGTTGCAGGCGATGCCTACCGGGTTGCCCGCGTTGACGGCGTCGGCCGCCACCGGCCCCTGCACCTGCAATGACGATGCCCCAGTTCCGAATGCGCCGTTGGCGAACGTGGTGTTGGTCGCCTTAAATGTGGCGATCGCCGTTACGGTGCCGCTGCTGTAGGTAGAGACGCGAGCGCGGAAGTGAGTTTTGCTCGCCTGGCCGAGATAATTAGCGGTCGCCGAGATCACGTGCACGGACGTCGGTGTCGCGCCAACGGCGCTTTGCACTTGGAGGATAGCCGGCACCCACGTAGAGCCGTTGGACGATTCCTCGAAAGTGACTGAATTCCCTGAGCCAATCGACGTGAACTGCACGCTGACTTGCGAGTACGACTGTACGTTCTGCGTGAACAGCACGTCTGCGTCGGTTCGTGTGCCAGTGACGGTGACGTTGTCAAGCGGCGCACTGAGCGCGGGCGCAACGAACAGTGCCAGAAGCGTTGAAAGCAGAAGTGCGCGAAACAGCGATTGCATGATGACGTCTCCCCTTAAGAGGCGGCGAAGATGCACGCAGCCCCCGAGATTGGCAATCGGATTTTAGTTAACGGGCGTTACGCGCGGATGCGCGCGCCGACAGACCGGCGATCGGCCCACCACTTCTCGGACGTTTTGTTCTGGCTTGGGATGTTGGGGATGACGCGATTCTGCCATCCGACTTCATTTCCCGATTTGAGCCACGCCCACAAACCGACAGCTTCTGCGGCGTTGTCGTCGACCGCGGGCCAGTCGAGATCGCGGCAGCGCTGCACAGCGAGGTCTTTGGCGACGTCGCGTTTCCAAATGCCGGGACCCAGGAAGAGGCCGCGCCAGCGCGCAGGCGGCACAACGATGCACTCAACTCCCAAGTCGTGGCACACGCGCTGAATTTCGCCGCCGATCGACCATAGGATGATTTGCGTCTCGGAGTTTTTCGCGCCGTAGGACTGGAAGGGCTCTTCAGTGGCAACGATTTTCACTTCGCGCGTCGTCAGCAAGGCGTGCGTGAGCTTAGCGATTCGCGACTTGAGCGGCCCCAGGTCGCGCAGAGACGCGGCCCGTGGCAACTCCCAAACGCCCGAGGCGGGCCTTGTGCCGTCGCCGGCACAATGAGCCCATCCCGTGTGGTACGAAGGATCGAAAGCGGCCGAAATCATTGAAGCATTTCGGCGCCAGCAGCCTTCTTCGGCCGCCCGCGTTTCTTTTTGTTGACGTCGTCGAAGGCTTCGTGCGCGACGACTTCGCGCCTCTCTTCCGTCGGCGGGACGGGCTCGCCCTTCTTCGCGCGCTTCTTGCGCTCCGTGTTAAGATTCGCGACCTTGCCAGATGCGCCGCCGTTGATGATACCGGCCTGGCCTTCCATTCGGCCCTTCTCCCACACCGGCTCGAGCTTCGAACCGCCCGGGTACGGGTTTTTGTTGGCGGACCAGCCCTGCGCGCCGGCATGCTTGCCTTCGGCGTGCGCGGTGACTTCCGGATCTTCGGTGCCATCCTCGAAGAAATGCAGCTGCTTGCCGATCGGCGCCGACATCCACTGCGCGTATTTGATGACGGTTTGGAATTCCTCCTTCGTCTTCTCGGAGTCCTGCGCCATGATCTTGAGAAGGGTTTTGATGGCCTTTTTGTCGAGGCCGCACGCTTCGGCCGCCGAATATTTGCCGGCGAGGTGCATGTCCGCGTCGGACTTCTTCTGCTTGGCGGCGGCGATTTCCTTCAGGTGATGCTGCAGGTCGCGCTTATTCGGGCCGTTTGCGCGGTCCTGCACGTCGTCGTCGGCTTCCTGTTCGGTTGGTTCTCGATGTTTCGGCTTTCGGCCCATTGGGCAATCCTTTGCTGGGGGTGAAGGGGGCCGCGACGGTGTTGGACGTCGCGGCCGGGCGCATCAACATTCTTGCAACGGAAAGAGGACGCGCCAGCCCCTTTCGGGGACGCATAGATTTGGACCGCCTGAAATAAATTTGCAAGCCCGTTTGCAATTAACGATTTCCGCGCGTAAGCCTGTGGCCGCAACGGAAGGGTTTCAACATGACACCGGATGATTTTTGGCGTTGGCTCTACGTCGTGAGCGGAATCACGTCGACACTGATGGCGATCCGCATCGTCGTTAAGGGAGTGTACCTATGGCTGTAACTGACACCACGCCAGCAGCGGGCGAGCGGACGCTACGCGAGCATCTTGCGCGCGCGATTGAAGTGCTGGTGCCGTTCGCGCGGTTCTCAAGCGGCTTCGGCCGTCATGCGCGTGATGATAGCTGGGTTCTGGTCAACAGCTTGTCAGGCACTCGGCAAATCACGATGGGTGACGTGCGCGCTGCCGAAGACATCGTCGCGCAACTATCGATCGCGCTTCAGCCCGTCCCCGCCCCTTCCGGCCGCGCTGACGCACGTGCCGAGACGGCGCGCGAAGCCTTGAGCATGATTGCAACAGGTGCGTTCGTCGGCGCATCGAATGTGGCTGTGGCTGGCCCCGCCGCGTTCGCCGCCAAGCTCCAAGAAATTGCCGAGTCCGCACTCACCGCACTCACCGCCGCCGCCGTCGAGAAGGAGTGAGAAGACGTGAGCTTACAGCGTATCCGCACGGTCGCATCTTTCACCTGGCCTGGCTCCAACCCGGCATTCGTATCCGTCGATGAAATGGCCGGTGACAACTTCCAAATCATCGTGCGCGACCATCCCAACCGGATGGGCGTATCAGGCCGCACTGTCGGCATTACGCTCGACGGTGAAAGCTATCGCGCTTTCATCGCGCAGCTTAACCCCCAGGAGCCCGGCAACAATGAGCGATGAGGGGAGAGAGGTGAGATGAAACCGCAGAAGCAAAAATACCGCCACGACCCGGCGAACGGTGTTTGGGGCGATTGCGCGCGGACGGCACTTGCCGTGTTGCTCGACCTGGACCGTGACGACGTTCCGCACTTCTTCGACGGCGGCGTCACGACAAAGGAGGCGGACGCAAGGCGTGAAGCGTTCCTGTCGTCGCTAGGCTTGCGGTCGATCGGTATGCCCATGAACGGCAGCCTCAAAGAGGTGCTGCAATCGATCGAGCATTACAATCCAGGCGTCCAATACATCCTGATCGGGAAGTCGCGGGCCGGGTGCGCGCACGAAGTCGTCGTGTCAGAAGGTAACATCGCTTGGGACCCGTCGCTTGACGATAACGGCATCGTCGGGCCTGACGAAGAGAGCGGCTTCTTTTGGGTGACGTTCATAGGCGTGCCACTGCCGCACGACGGTGTTGCGGTTGTTGATGCCGCGATTGCTTCGGCAAAAGCAAAACTCGCAGCCCGTTCCACACCAGGAGCACAGCCGTGAGCGATGTGAAGTGAAAATCGTCGAAATCAAGGACGGCGTGAAGGTCAAGAAGCCGGGCATCTATCGGATGTCGAACGACTGGTATCACGATGATTGCACCGTCGAGCCGTCGGCGTCGTCGACCATGCTGTTCCGGCTGCTGAACGAGTGCCCGGCGAAGGTCTACTACGACTCGTACCTGCCAGCGCGCTACTCGAAGAACAAGAAGAAGGTCAAACGCGAGGACAACGACCGATTCGACCTTGGCGATGCGTGCCACACGGCCGTGCTCGAGGGTCAATTCTGGACCGACCGGTGCACGATCGTACCGTCAGGAAACTGGTCGAGCCCGCGCGCGCAATTCCTCAAGAAGCAAGCGCAACAGCAAGGCGGCGTTGCACTCTTGAAGATGCAGGCGACCAAAGTGTTCGCCATGAGAGACGCGCTGCTCGCCGATAAGCAGGCGCGCGAGCTCGTGACGTCGGGCCAGAACGAGCTTTCATATTTTTGGTTCGACGAGGCGCGCGGGATATGGGTCAAGGTGCGTCCCGACGTGCGGCGCCGGTGCAAAGAGAACCTTGTGCATGTTGTCGACTACAAGACGTCGCAAGGATCTGTGGCCGCGCGTTCGGTCGCGTACCGCATGGCGGAATTCGGGTATCACGTGTCGGCCGCGATGTACCTCGACGTCATGGAAAAGGTCGAAGGCAAGCGGCCGGCGTCGTTCACGCTGCTGTGCCAGGAAACGACAAAGCCGCATTTGCTCAACATCCTGCCGATCGGCGAGCTCGCGCTCGATTGGGGCAAGATCCAGCTGCGTGCGGCGCTCGACCTGTTCACCGAGTGCGTGAAGCGCAAGCAATGGCCGCAATATGTCCGCGGCGAGACGCTCGAGATCCCGCGCAACATCGAGGTTGGGCTTGAAGAGCGGAAGGACCGCGGCGAGTTTGGCACTGGCGGTCGCACGATCGATGACGAAACGGTCAAGCGGGTCTTCGGCTGGGGTTCGGAAATCAAAAACTTGGAGGCGTACTAGAATGCACGACATACCGATTGGCGCCGCGAAGGGCATCGCAGAAACGTATGGCTATCATCAGGTAGTTATCATCGCCCGCAAGGTTGGTGTCGATGGTGGCGAACACGTCACGACGTGCGGGATCGACGCGGTGAACTGCGCAGTGGCGGCCCGCATGGGCGATCACTTCAAGCGCGATTTGATGCGGTGGTCGCCGCCAGAGCCGCACGACGACGCAGAGCAGTCCATCAAGCGCGCGCATCAGTCCGGCGTCTCGATGCGCGATTTGCACCGCGTCATTACGCGGATCTATGACGCGGGCACGCCGAAAAAGGCGAAGCCCAATGTCTGAGCAAATCGCACGCTGGAAAGGCAAGCTGCTCGAAGACATGACGCGCGAAGAGCTCATCGCCGCGCTGCGCCAGTCGGCGACCATGTACAGCAAGGTCATCACGGACCGCGTATTCCGCGGGAAGCCGATCGGCGCTCCGTACAGCTTGGCGCGTCAGGAACAAGAGGCGCGCATCGCAATCGAGGACATGTTTGGAAAGGGCTACGGAGAATGAACATCGTCGCGCCGGCCAATCCGGATGAATTTAAGATCGAGGAAGCCGTGCGCGACCAAGAGTACGGCCTGTTTGCGTTTTGGGGGCCTACCGGTTGCGGTAAGACCAAGTCTGCGTTGCTGTTCGCCGAGGGGCTTCTCGAAGGCACAGGCAAGAAAGTCGGCATGGTCGACACCGAGAACGGCCGCGGGAAGCACTACGCATCTGAACACAAGTTTCACCGCATCGACCTAATTGCTCCGTACACCCCGGAACGCTACTTGGGAGCGATCCTTAAATTCGAGCAAGAGGGATTTGGCGCAGTTATCGTAGACTCCATGAGCCACGAATGGAATGGCGAGGGCGGGCTGGACGACATTGCGCAGGACGCGCTTGTGCGGATGTGCACAAAGCCAGACGGGTCGTTCGACTCAGCGAAAGCGGAGCGACTGACGGCGCTATCGTGGAAGGACGCGAAAAGACGACACAAGCGCATGCTAATCCGCTTATTACAGCGGAAGATGCACATCATCTTTTGTTTCCGCGCCGAGCAAAAGGTTAAGTTCGTCAAGACCAAGCAGGCGAACGGATTTGAGAAAACGGAGATCGTCGACGCTGGGTTCTTACCGATCGCCGAAAAGCACTTCCTATACGAAGTCACGCTATCGGCGATGATGCACTCTGATGCGCCCGGCGTCCCGGTGTTCACGAAGATCGAAGCGCAGCACACGAGCGCGTTCTCGGACAAGCAAATCGACAAGGAGGCCGGCGTGTTGATGGCGAAGTGGTGCCGCGGCGAAAGCATCGCGGACGATCCGGCGCAGAAACCCAAAAAGTCGTCCACCACAAAGCCCGCGGAAACGAAGGCTGAAAAGCCCAAGGTGGACGAAACTCCGCGTACGGAGCAAAAAGTAGTCCACCAGCCGAAGGATGACGGCTTTCCGGGCGATAAGCCGCTGACGGCCGCGACCGAAGGCGAAGGCCCGTTCGCGATCGTCACGAGCTCGAAGGGCGACACTCTCCGCACCGACAACATCGACGCATGGGTCATCGGCATGGTGTCCCGCATCGAGAAGTTCACCGCCGGCCAGCTTGCGGCGTTCATATCCTTCAACAAGGATCACATGGGATTTGTGCTCGAAGAGGGGCACGGCCTTAAGTATCGCGAGGTTGAAAAAGCGATCGAGAAACGCCAGAAGGAGACTTCGAAATGATCCGACTGCTTACACCGCTGCAATGGATTGGCGTCGCGCTGCTGGTCGCGATCGCCGCGCTGGGCTCTACATTTCCGATTTGGGCGCCGTCCGTCGTCGACAATCCGGACATCGTCACCGACAGTCACGCGCAGGACGTCGCGGACGAGATTATCGTGATCCTGAAGGACGGCGGGTTTCCTGCGAAGCCATTCGTGGCGCCGCAGTTTTTTGTGACGAACTGCGAGCTTATGCAGAGCGCGACGATCTGTGCGCGCAGTTCGGACACGATCGAGAACACTCGCGCCATCCATATTTCTACACGGTTGCCGCGAGCGTGCCGCGACTACGTGGTGGCGTTCGAGCTCACGAGATATGCGCTCTTCAAGCAGGGCTTCGTGCACGGCATGGCTGATAAGGCGGCGACGCCCACCGGCATGGTTCGCGCGATGCTGTGGCAGAGCGAGGTTTCTGTTGCCGCCGCGCTGATCTACGGCATCGACCACGGAATTCCGCGTTGCAAGCCGCCGCGCAGCACGGATGATGACGCAACCTTCGCGGCGGCAATGGAGTGAAGCATGGCAGACGAAGTGCAGGCGACAGACGGCCTAGGCAATCGCATGGTGGAGGGGAGGCAAACCCCCGACGCCCTAAACTACCCAACGTGCGGACGCATCGTGCACTACCACGGCGGCGGCGGGATCATGCCGCTCATTGTGAACAGCTGCGACGAAGACGGGTTCGTCAGCGGTCACGTGTTCCCGAAGATGCGCGGCTCTCACTGCGTCGAGCACGTCCCGCACGCCGACGACGCGCTCACGGTCGACATGCCGTGCTGGGCGTGGCCGCCGAGATCGTAACAGTCCGTACACGTCATAACCGCGCGGGGTGATGCTCCGCGCATTTTCACAGGGAGACGAAAATGGTCAAAATAGAAATGACAGACGCGCAACAGCGAACGCTACTGACAACGCTGACGTTCGTGCGCGACAACCTGCACCAACGCGCAACGCGCATGGCGGATATGACAAGCTTCGATGTTCTCGCCGCAAAAGTCGCGCGCGACGAAATCAAGGACATTATCGAAGCGTGCGGCGGGGGGCAGCCATGACCACACCGAGAGAAATCATCACGGCCGCGTTCGGATTGCGGTACGGACGTGAGAAGGGTTGGGAGGAAGCGGCAGCGCTGTTCGGATTCCTCGACTCCGTCGGGCTTGAGGTGCGAGAGATCGGTGTGCCGGCCGCCGCGCCGACGTCAATGCATCCGACGATAACTGGCGTCGAGCCAGTCACCGAGGAAGAGGTTCGCGCTGGCATTCCGGCTAATCCGCCGCCGTTAACGCCGTGCACCGCCACCGTCGACTACGAGGCGTATCCGAGCGAGTGGATTTCCATGCGCGGCATCGCCGCTGGCGACCAGATAGGAACAATCGGCCCACTGCCGTGCATCGACGCTCACGTCTGCCTTCGCGTCCTGAACGACGGCGAGGATGGCCTTTATGTGAATTGCCGCAACGGGCGGCACTACCTGCACGCTGATGACGCGGGCCGATGCTACGGGTTCTTTCGGTTTGCGAATTCAAACGACGAAACGAACATCGACTCGCACGCGGTTAAGCGGCCGAGCCGCAAAAATCACGTGGGCTCAGAAGTCGTCGAGCACGACGCTGGCCTTTGCTGCAATGGTGACGTCGACGTCGGCCACCCGAACAGCGGACCGATACCGAACTGGATCGGCGGCAACAGCTACAGGACCGGCGCCATGGTGCGCTACGGCGGCAAGATCTGGCGCGCATATCAGGGGCTCGCTGAGGGAGGCCAAACGCCGGACGTGTCGCCGTATTGGGAATTCATCACGGACACCGTGTCGTGACGGTCCCGATCGCGGAGCAAATCAAAGAGGCGGAGCGCGAACTAGCAATGCGGCGCTCCGCCTACCCGAAATGGATCGAAGCGGGGCGCCTGAAGCAGCCCGACGCGGACAGGCAAATCGCGAACCAAGAGGCGATCATCCGTACACTGACTTGGTTGCGGACGAACGAGGCCGACATCCGCGCCGGGCTCAAACTGCTCGCCGACGTCAGGGCGGGGAAGGTGTCGTGACGCGCGCCGGCTGCTCCCCGTTCACCCGCTTAGCGACGAGGGCAGATTGAATAGCGTCCATGCAGTCGAGCCATTTCTCGGGCGGCACGTCCTTGAGCGCTACCGCCTTGAACGTCTTGAGGATGGCGAGGCACTGCTTATCGCCAACCCTCTCGTACATCGTGCGAAACGCGTCGTTGAGCTCTTCAAGCGTGACGGCCTTTCGCGGCGCCGCCTTCTTTTCCACCAGCACGTTCGCGGCCTCAAGCGTTGTCTCGCGCTTCTTCGCGTTGGATTCGATGCGCTTCTGATGGTCGCGTGTCGCCACCGCGCGGATGAATTGGGAGTTGTCGACCAACAGGCGCTTGAGGTCTTCGACAGTTTTAGCGGTCTGCAGCCACTCGACGAGAGTGTTAACTCCTTCCTGCACCTGCTTACGCATTTTCGTTTTGCCGGAAAACTCCGCGCTCGTCGCGCCGTTAATCAGCACGAATTCGACTTCCCGCGGGCCCGCGTCCATCCACTCAAGTTTCGACTTCTTGCCGGTTTTTAGGAAATAGGCGAGGTCGCCCATGTATTCTGCTATTCTCACCGCTTCGGAGGAATTGTCCGTGTCGACGGTAAAGCTGAATTTGGCCACGATCGAATCTCCTGAATTGCGCGACAACGTCGTACCCATACCCCTGCGCGCGGTCCAAAATCAATATTTCAAGACGTGCGGCGAGGTTATGGACTGGTACCTCGAGTCGCACATCATGACCAAAGGCTTGAGCGAGGCCGTCTGCACATCCTACCGAAGCACCATCAAAAACCTCAAGGTCGTGTTCGGCGACGTCAACCCGCTGGAACTAAGTGAAGACCATCAGGACGAATACATCCGCCAGCGCAAGCTTGGGACGATCGGCCGGCGCGGCCCCGCGATGATGTCGACGATCGACCACGAGATTACGGTTCTAATCGCCGCTATCCACCGGGGCATCAAAAAACGGAAGCTCCACCGCCGGTGCGTCCCGGTGATCGAAAAGAAACAGCAATATCAGGCGCGCATCTACTGGATCACCCGCGCCGAAGCCGCTCGACTTCTTCGCGCCGCGCGTCGCCTGCACCGCATCAAGGCAAAGACCTTCGCCGAGCGGCGGAAGATGTCAGACGGTGAGTTGTTCATTTGGCTTGCGCTGAAAACCGGCCAGCGCCGAGACGCGATCCTGAATTTGAAGTACCACACTCAGGTCAATTTTTCGGTCGGCGAGGTGGACTTCCAAGATCCTGCCAAGCGCGAAACGTCAAAGCGAAACGCGCGTCAGCAGATGACGCCATCAGTGTTCCGCGTTCTGCGGCGACGCTTCAACGAGCGCCCGCCACACCGGCCGACCGTGTTCCCGGCAGGGATCGACATGAACCGCATCTTCAACAAAATTGCGCGTGCGGCTGATCTGCCCGAAGCGACGCCTCACACGTGCCGTCACTCGTTCATAACGTGGGCGCTCGCGGCGTCGGCCGATCTTTATTATCTTAGCGCTGTCGCCAACTGCAGCGTGTCGACGCTACTAAGCACCTACGCGCACAGCGTGCCCGCAGTGTCGCTAGCCAAACTGAAGAAATGGGTGTCTGACAAGAATGCTCGCACGTCGGGTGCGCGCGTATAGCGAAGGAGAAACTATGACGAAACCACTCTGCATTTATCACGGGAATTGCGCCGACGGGTTCACGGCCGCCTGGGCGGTCTGGCAGAAATTCGGCGACACGATGGATTACCACCCAGGTACATATCAGAACCCGCCGCCTGACGTGACGGGCCGCGACGTGGTGATCGTCGACTTCTCGTACAAATACGACGTGCTTTGCGAAATGTCGTGGCGCGCGAAGTCGATGCTGATCCTCGATCACCACAAGACCGCCGCCGACGACCTTGGGCGACTGCCCAGCGTGCGGAACGAGACCGAGTTCCGCACCGACGTTATGATGCTCTGTCAAACGCAGAACATGCCGCACATCGGCGCGCTGTTTGACCTGAGCCGCAGCGGCGCTGGCATCGCTTGGGATTTCTTCCACCCCGGCGTCGCTCGCCCGCCTCTCGTGAACTACGTCGAGGACCGCGACCTGTGGCGCTTCAGCCTTCCGAGCTCGCGCGAAATTAACGCGCTCGTTTTCAGCTACCCGTACACGTTCGAAAACTGGGATCACCTCGACCATCAGCTTTCGACCGATGACGGGTACCTGTCGGCGGCGGCGCAGGGCGCAGCGATCGAGCGCAAGCACCACAAAGACGTGGCCGAGCTCGTCAACGTGTGCAAGCGGCGGCTTCGAATTGGCGGGCACGAGGTGTGGGCGGCCAGCCTGCCCTACACCCTCACGTCCGACGCTGGCCACCTCATGGCAGCCCCGGGCGAGCCCTTCGCGGCGTGTTATTGGGACACGGCGGAGGGCCGCGTCTTCTCGCTCCGGTCACGAGACGGCGGCCAGGACGTGTCTGAGGTGGCTAAGGGGTACGGCGGCGGTGGCCACAAGAACGCCGCCGGCTTTCGCGTACCGTTGGCCGAAATCGGCCAGTTCGAAGTCTAAAGCCCTAGCCGCTCAAGGAAGCCCTTCGCAGGAGCCTTGGGCGGCGCCACCGGCTTGGTGCAGTGGGTGACGACCCAAGCCTGCAGGCGCGCCAGGCGGTCGTCTGCGGCGTATCTGGATTGATCCTCGTTCAGGCCAGCCGTCCAAAGCTCATCGAGGGTCAGGTTCGGCGGGAGTTCCGCCAGCTGCTGGGGTGACAGCATCAGGTGGGCCGGGGGCCGGCAGGGGGGATACAGCGGCGCCGGCTGCGCGTCTGGCCTCATTGCGCAACTCGATAGCCCGAGAATCAACGGCGCAAGAATCAGCTTTTTGAACATTTGTGGGCACCCGCTTGTACACGACCTTGATCTTTTCGACGGTCTTCGCTTGCGCGACTCCATCGTTAAGACCTTCCTGATAGCCAGCCGCGTCGGCATCGGCGATCGCAGCCGCCTGCGCAGCGCTAGCTATCACATACTCGGCCTCGACGCCAAGGCGGATCGTCTTCGCCGCCCAAGAACAGGCGATGAAGACCGCGATCGCGGCGGCGGCAATGCCACCGATCTTCAGCCAGGCCATCATCACGCAACCGCCTTCGCCGTGTTGATGTCGATGCCGAGCTTGGCCGCGTTCGCGACGGCAATGTCCTCATATTCAGACTTGTCGGTCATGTCGAACTTGAACCACTTCAACGCGTCGGGAACGGTCGCGATAAGGTAGTTGCCGATCGTCGCGAGCATTTCGCTCTTGACGTCGATATGTGGGTTCTCGCCAAGCCGCGCCTTCACCTTCTCCGCCGCCCACAGCACGCCGTTCTTCGCCGCGTCATGGATGGCCTGCTTGTGCTTTCCGTCCATCTCGGACTTGAAAAGCCGCATCTTGATCCACGCCCAAAACCCGGACACCATCGTTGCGAGCACGCCGGCAAAGCCCACGAGCATGTCGAGCGCGGGCCCGATCGCGATCGCGGTTGACGGTATCGGCGCCACCACTTCCGGCTTCGGCTGCGGAAGCGGGACGTCCTTGAGGTCTGGCGCCACGGCTGGCTGCTCGCCTTCGGCCAGAAGCTTGAGAACGACAACGTCGGACGGCGGCTGCATTTCCGTGACGACGATCGGGATCGGATCTCGGTTGACGTCAACCTGCGCGGTAGCGAATGGCGTAATAGCCGAGATCGAAACCACGAGCGTGACCAAAAGCGTTTTCAACATTTCAGTGTCTCCCTTCGGCCGTTCTGGCCAAGTCGGATTTGAGTTTGTCGCAAAACTCGCGACGACAGAAATCGCGATGCAGCTGCACCTCGAGCTCGGAAATTCTCTCGCCAAAGACGACTTGCAGCGAGGCGAGCCGCTGGGACAGCGCGGCGTTTTCGTTTCGAAGCGCGGTGATGTCGTTCGATTGTGCGGTAATCCGGCCGTTTAATTCGACCTTGGCCGCGTCGATGGCTGACTGCAGCGCTCGATACATCGGAATTAAGATGAAGTTGATGAGCGGTGCCAACAGGCCCGCCCACGGAATTAGGGCTTCCACGACGCACGTTCCCCGTACTGTGCTGGTATTGGGCTGCCATGCTCATCCTGCCACCAAGCGAAATGCTTGAGCCCGACTTCGGCGAGCCAAATCTGCACGTTGAAGCCGGGATTGATGCGTTTTTCGGTTCGCCCCTTGACAAACCCAAGTTCGTCTTGAGCGACGACCTTAACCCCTGGATAGCGTGCGAGCAAGTCGCGGACCACTACCGCTAGTGCCGCTTTCTGCGCCGGCTCGTAGAAATCTCCGGTTTTGCTCCATATTTCGGGGTGGAGGCCGCCGGCCAAGGCGATGCCGACGCTGATCGCGTTGAAGCCATGCCAGACGTGGGCGCGCATGGTGAGCGCCCGACCCTTGTCGACCTTGCCATTGCGCCGGATGACGAAATGATACGGGCAGCGCTCGGTCTTTTTCGATTTTTCGATGAGCCATGCGAGATCGCGCGCGCTGACGTCCATCTGCGGCATGGTCCCGGTCCCGCAAACGACGATGAATTTCGTGTCGGCGCGCGGGATCCCGATTTCGCGGCTACTTGTGAGGCTACGTGGCGTCCGCATCTGCGGCCTCGAGCACGTCAATCAATTCGTCAATTTCTTCGTCGGAAAATGCGTCGTGCTCGATGTAGATTTCGAGGCTTGGCATAGGCGCGATAGCGCGCATCGTTCCTCCGGCCATGTGGACAGCGCGCAGAATTTCCGGCAGGCGATCGCGATGCTCCTTCCGCCGCTTCTCTGGATCGCGCACGCGGCGCGGCACGTAGTAGCCGATCATCGCCGAGCCGGTCGTGCCGGCTGGCTGCGTGTGCGTTAGATCAAAGGCGGCAGTGCCCATGGGCGTGGCGCCGCCGATCGTGCCGGCCACGCCATGCGCCGCGTCAAACTCCGGAACACCCATCGGCGTCGTGCCGGCGATAACCGCTTCGACGTCGGGGATTGTGCCGTCTTCAAGCGTGATCGGCGGATTCGGGTCATGGACCGTAGTCGTCGGTTGCCATTGCGTCTGGCCTGGCAGGTACGTTCGGAAGCCGGGGGTGTATCTCATGGCTTCCTCAGTTCGATACGGTCAGGAACTCGCCTGTGTAGGTGGTGGCGGAAGCACTAGCCGCAGGCATCAGAAGGAAGCTCAAACACGCGTCGTCAAAGATGCGCGTCAGGTTGAACGCACTGTTGATGAAATCGAGAGGTAGCATCGTATTCGCCGGGCCGCTCGGGAAGAATGCGAGAGGATGGCCAATCGTGCCTGCCAATGAGCCCGACGCAATAGCCGCAGAGTGCTGCATCTGCGTCAGCGTCTGAATGCCGGTGTCGCCCGCGGCAAGAGGCATGAACCAGTTCGGTGACGTCAGGTCGATGCGGCTCGCGGCGCAAGAGGAGATGCCGCCGATCGACGGGATGGTTGAGGCCGCCCCGGCCTGGTCCGTGTAGGTCCAAACGGTATGATTGTGCGCCGTCGCCGGAAGGGCCGTCACGCATTCTGGAAAGACGAAGTTGCCGCCGATGTAGTTCGCGTCCGACGACGTCGTTGACTGATAGCGCGTGGGAACGCCAGTCACCGCCTCAGTCGCGTTGCTGTTCATCGTCTTCGCAACGCTGAACAAGCGATCGTAAAGCAACAGCGTATTGCCTGCGATCGTGCTTTCGCACACCCCGCTCATGAGATGCTGCGTCATTGCAGACGGATTGACGAACGGGAACGCGCCCGTGGTCGCATCATCGGCAGCAGCGCCGCCTGGCGCGCCCGCGGCGATAGCCCCAGCCGCAGGCGACGAGCCCGTGTAGAACAGCGTGGAGGCAGCGCCAGCAACACCGGTCAGCGCGCCTTTGAGGTACGGGAAGCGCCGCGTGCGCCCCGCTGTCGTCGCCGCATTGATAGCCGCAGAGAGCGACCCAATGCCCGTGTGCATGCTTAAGGCTTGCTCACGAGCGAAGCGCTTGTAGCGCGCCTCTGCAATGTCCATGAGGCCCGCGAACCCGCCGCCTTCGATTGGGCCGACGAAGTCGCCACCACCGCGCGCCCACACCGATCCTGGGACGTTGGCGACGGCGATCGGCGGCCCGTACCACTCCTTGACGGAGTTGGACAGGCGCCGCGCTTCAGCCTTGCCGAGAAAGCGCTCTAGCTTCTCCGCGTGCGTCGCCCGGGCGCGAAGTATTTGGAAGGTCATCCGCTCACCGTTTGGAAGAAGCCTATGTTGCCCGTGCCGTCAGCGTCTATTTGAAGCGCCAGCAAGGCCAATGCCGCGTCGTCAAGCACCCGCGTCACCTGAAATGCCGAATTGATTCCGTTGACAACATTTTGAATGCTGCGCCCGACTTGTGGCAGCCACGCAATCGGATGCCCGATTGAAAAGTCGATCGTTCCCGACGCGACGGCCGCATTGCACTGCATCTGCGTTAAGGCTTGGACGCCTGTGTCACCGGCTTCTAGCGGCATGAACCACAGAGGCGCAGCGAGGTCTAAGCCGTTAGCGGCTGCGGACGACACGCCCGCAACGCTCGGCAGCGTGCTGGCATTGCCGCCTTGGTCGAGATATGTGCAAACGGTCCAACTGTGCGCGGTTGCGGGAAGGTTCGTTAGGGCGGTTGGAAACAGGAAGTTGCCCCCGGCGTAATCCTCATCGGTTGAGACGGTCGATTGATAGCGCGTCGGGACGCCCGTGACCGCCTCTGTGGCCGTCGAATTCATTGTCTTGGCGACGCTGAATATCCTGTCGTAAAGTAGATGACACCGATACGCCGTCGCGCCTGCCGCTACCCGGACTTCTCCCCCTACAAAGTGCTGCGTGTCCCCACTGTCGGGGTTATTGAATGGGTGCGCACCTGTTGATGCGTCAGTCCATGCCGTACCACCTGGCGCCGCGCCACCTGACGCCCCTGCGGCAGGGTACGTAGAGGCTCCCCATAGATCGATGGTGCGACCAAGGTTCGGCCCGGTCTTCTCAAAATAGTACGTCCTGAGTTTCCCGCCCTTCGTCGCTTCAAACTGCAAATCCGCAAGGTCAGCAAACCCTGCATTGAAGCAACGAGATTGCCTACGCGCTAAAGCCTTCGATAGTGCCCGCGCCGTATCAACAAGGTTAGAGAACCCGCCGCCGTCGATGTTGCCTACGAAATCGCCGCCCTTGCGCGCGTAGACGAGCCCAGGCGTCGCGGCGACTGCGATGTCAGGGCCGTACCAATCCGCCATTCCGGCCGAGATGCGCGCCACCTCATCACGACCGAGCCACCGCTCAAGCTTACCGCTGTGCGTCGACCGCTGTTTTAGGATGTTGACGCGCTCAAGCATCGGGGCAGCGATCCATCCAGATTGCAAAGTTTGCTGGCGGAAGGCGTTCGCCGGGCTGGCCTCCGACGCTTGGATCGCCAAGCCCTGGCAAAGCAAAAGCAATGGAACAGCCACAATGATTGCATGCGAAAGTCGCTTCACGATCGTCCTCCGAGACAAATGCGAGCTCGTGCTTGCCGTCGCGCGGCTTGGCATGCTCGCGCAGAAGATCGAGCACCAACGCGTCTTCATCGTTCTTGCCCTCTTTGGCTTCGAGGACTTCTATCGCGGCCTGCAGCCTTGGCGACTTGGCCGCGTCGATGCGATCGCCCGCGTCTTTCTCGACGAATTCCTTAGCAAGCTCGATCGTCGTCTTTTCAGGAACGAATTCGTCGTCGAATTCCACATCATCTTTGCCGGACATATCAGCCACTCATCGGTTGCTGCCACGTGGCAGAGTTGACCACGATTGGCCCGCCGGCCACGATGCTGGTCGTATTGAGCTCGATCGGCGCGCCGGAGCCGCTTGCGCCCACATTGACGTCGATGATCGCGGTGGCGGCGGAGTCGTAGATACGCGCCCATGTGGCGATGTCGGTTGCGTTGGCTGATGGATCTTGCGTGATAGCGCTGAACGTCAAAAGCCCGGCAACCGGAGCGCCTGATTCGCATGGGTTGGAAAACGTGAGCGTGCCTAGGAGCGTTTGCGTGGTGATTGCGGTCGCAACGGTCGCGGGGATCGTGTCGCCGTAAATTTCGATGTATCCCGCCCCAGCGCCGCCGTTAATCAAATCGGCAATCACCTGCGCGAGCGCGTTGGCCGCGGCGGCTGATAAATGGACGGTCATGCCGGCACCTCAACCCTCTCACAAGAAATAACTTTGTCACGAACGTGGCGGCGGAACACGCTCTGCGCTGACGCAAGACACCCAGCACACAGCGTCGTCGCGGCATCAAACTTATGATCGCCGAAACGGATTTGATGCATAGCTTTCCACGATTCGATGACAAAATCCGCCCGAACGCTGCAATTCTTGGCCGCGACAAATGTCGCCTCGTCTGGAGCAAGCCCGCAGGCCCGGCAGCGGCCGAGCGCGAAGTCGTGATCCAGCCGCACCCACGGAAAGACATCACACATTTCCTGGAACGTCGTCGTCATGCGGTTGCCCTTTCGCGCCTGGCGGAAATGCTGCCGTCTGCGTTCTTGGTCACGGTGTAGCGCCTCCCGTTGCGTTCGACAAGCCGGGTGGCGGCGACTGCCGACTTCGCGGGCTCTGCGGCCGGAGCCTCTTCGGCCTGGGCGAACATTTGCGGCATCGGCACTTGCACGTCAGCGCGCCGCTCTTTGCGTTCAGCCTCGCGCTTGTCCTGGCGCTTCTCGCGGCGGGTCTTGTCCCGCTCCGCCTTGCCGCCGAGCGTCGAAACGAACCCTTCTTTGATCGTGCCTTCGCCCACCGCCTGCACGCCCGCCGCAGAAATGAGGTTAGCCGGCGCCACCGCGTTGATGCCAAGGTTCACCGCGGGCTCGAGGAATTTGTCGTAGACCAGTCCCCAAAACTTGCGCTCCGTCGTGTTGGTCTTGTCGCTATTCTTCCACGCGAGCTCGGGCACGATTTCGAACAAGTCGGCGACCGTCCCCACCATCGGGCCGGTCAGCGCCGAAACCGGGCTATTCTCGTAGCGCGCGCCGGTGAAGAAGTTCACCCACGGGTCGGCGCCACCGAATGCGCCAACGCGTGACGCGTGGCGCACGCCGTACTTGAAGGCGCCAACTTCAATGCCGGTATCGAGCCCGAACGACGATCCTAGCGTCTTGGCGTCGGCCGGCGTTTCCTTGCGCTTGTGCTTCCGGAAAATCTCATCGCGCGCCGCGGAAATGCCGAAGCCAACCGCGCCGAGCATCGCCATAGGAAGAACGGTCGACGTCGCCAGCTGCGCGCGCTGCATGGCCGTGAGTTCGTCGTCGGTCACGGCCTGCTTCAACCGCTTCGCTCCACGGAACAACACGTTCTTGGCGAAAGCGTAGTTGAAGCCGTTCAGCTGGAACACGAGCGCGCCCATCGGGTGCTGCGCCCACGCAGGCTTGGTCGCGGCCGTTGGGTTCATCACCGACTGGTTGACGAACCGATAGACCGCCGTGCGGTACATGTCGGCAGCCGCGACGCCTTTCTTGCGCGCGTCGCGGATGTCGCCAGCGCCGGGCATGCCATCATCGTAGGTCTCGAGCCACTTCTTGAAATCGGCCTGTTTCGCGTCGGGGATGCCGAGCTCGCGCAGTCCGCGCTTGTTGAGCGTGTCGGCGAGATCCCGCACGAGCGCGCGGAGCATCACTTGGCCAGACGTCGCGGCGACGCCGCGCGTGCCGTTGGTCAACTGCTCGAGGCCAACATTGCGGAAATAGTTGCGCTGCGCACGCTGCAGGAAAATCGAACCAATGTCATCGCCGCTGAACCTGGCCGTTTGCGTCGCCGTTCCGAGCTTCGAATAGATGATGCCCAAGTCCTCTGCGAACTGCATGGTCTGCGTCTTATTGCCAGCTATCATCGCCCCCATTTGGCCTGCCGTCATCACCGCCGATTTGAAGCCCTCGAGCATGCTTCCGGACCGCACACCAGGCATCACGAGCTCTTGAAGCGAAGAAATCGAAACGCGCTCGAGCAAGGCCATTGCGGTGACCGCGCGCAACCATTCCGACGCGGTGACCATGTACGGATTGAGCGCCTTCGCGCGCATGCCGGTCGACGACATCGCCAGCGCACGCGCCGCGTTGACGGCCGTCTCGCCGTCGCGCCCGCCGACTTCCTGGCGCACCTTGTGTTCAAGATCGGCCCACTTTTCCCACTTGTCGCCGAAGCGGCGCGCAGCCTCCGCACGCTTAGTCGCTCGCATAAAATACGACGAGAGCACTTCAACCGGATCTTGCACGTAGAAATCGCGCAGCCGGGCGTCGGCCGCCTTCTCGAACGCGCGGCCGGCGGTGAACGCCGGGCGATCGGATGCGCCCTTGTTGCGGAACGTGCCGGCGCCGTCGCCACCGAGCAACACCGCGTCGGCCAGCGCTTCTGCCTTGGCGCTTGCCGTCTTCGCATCGTCGCCGAGCTTGCGATACTCACCCGCGACCGCTTTTACGAACGTTTCCGGGTCGTTCATGATCGCCTGGCGATTGAATTCGCGCGGGAAATATCCCGTCTTCACGTTGCCGATTTCGACGCCTGCCTCTTTGAGATACGCAAGCTCTTCCTTGAGCATTTCACGCAGCTTCACCGCCGCCTTGCCCATCGCCGTCTTCACATCGCCTGTGCCGGACTGCACCATGCGCGTGATTTGCTCAAGTTGTTCCGGGGACGCGAAAAACGGCTCGAGCGCTTTAGAAAGATCGTTCATGCGCTCTGTGATGCGCAGGCCGACCGCTTCCTCGAACGTCTTTCCAATCGCCCGATTGGTGGCGCCGGCCTCCGCGTGGAACATGTCGGCGATCGCCTTCATGGTCGGCGACTTGAGCGACTTCGAGAGCGCCATCACGTTGCCGTGCGACGATGCAAACGCTGTGCGGAACACCGCTGTCGTCCCGCGCCACATGCGCTTGAGCGCGTCGCCAGTCTTCGGGCCCTTGCCGAAAATCTGCGTCATGCCCGCCATGTGCCGCGCGCGCTCGCCCTCATCGCCAAACAGCAATTCGCCGACGCGCTTGAAGAGCTTCTTACTTTCCTCTTCGGTCAGCGCGCCGGCCGAGCGGAACACGGTCGCATCGCCAGCCGCGCGCTCCGCCATCTGCTTCGACGTCATCGGCTCGGTGCCCGCCTTGATCGCGTCCTTAATCGCGTCGAGCACGTCGCCCTTGCTCATGCCCTGCGTGTCGATGCCGTAACGCCGCGCAAGCTCCCTGGCGGTCCACTCGTGCATTTCATCCATGTGCTTTACGGCGGCCTGCGCTTGCTCACGCGTGTTCGCCTGACCGAGCGTATCGATGAATTCGTCAATCTCAGCGGCCTGCTTACGAAGGTTCTTCGGCGCTGACGATGGTCGGCCGCGTTTGATCCACTTGTCCATGATGTCGACCATTTTCGCGATCGACGTCTTTGGTGGCACATCACTGCCGGTCGCCGCTTTCACGATCTTGCGCGCGTAATCGCGGTCGTCGAGGGAGTCGGTGAGGTTGCCGACATACGAGCGAACGAGTGCCTTCGCCTCGTCTTCACCGCCAACGCGCGAGAGGCGATCGGCGATGTCCTGCGCGTCTAAGTCGTCTTCTTCCGCGTCCGGCGCTTTTCGCGGTTCTTCCCCTCGATCCGGCGCATCATCCTTAGGTGACGCAGCGGGATCTGCAGCTTGATCTTTCCCGCTCCGATCTGCCGGGCGAGCTCCAACAGGCTCATCGTCGCCTTGTCGCGCATTTACTTCGGGCTCCGGCTCAACTTTGCGCTCGCCACCTTCACGAGCTCCGCGATCGCCGCCCGATCCTGGTCCGTCAGCGGCTGGCTCGTCAGCTGCACGCGTACCGGCATCAGCACGCCGTCCGCCCCCGGGACCATCATCCAACTGCACCGCCTCTTTCGGCTGCGCGGCTGGCTCTTCGCGCGGCGGCTCTTGAGCGGTGCGATCGGATTGCGGCTTGGCATTGGGAGTTTCCTGTTTCGCCGTGCGGGAAAACTCACGTGCCGAGAACCCGCCGCCGGGATGGTTCACGATTTCGAAATTCTGGTCCGGCGACTTCTTCTGCGCGTGCAAAATCCAGCGAGCGGCTTGCTTTTGGTCGGCGAATTTCACCGGCCCGCCCTTATCTGAGAGCACGTGCCCATCGCTGTCAATGTGCCACCGCCCGTCGGCGTCCTGGCCCTTTGGCGTGTTCGTCGATTTCGCACCCTTGTACGACGACTTCGCACGGTCCTCGCGCGCCGCGTCTTCCGCGCGGCGCTGCTTTTGGCGGGCTTGGTAGTCGGCGGCGAGCTCTTCCCACGTCGAATAGCGCGGCTTCACCGGCTCCGGCTGTGGCGGCAACGGCGAGCGCCCCTCGCCCGCGGCCGGGAATTGCGCGTTGGGGTCGGGCTCTGTCGCGCGGAACGTCTGGTTGGGTTCGCGACGAACCGGTGCCCCGCCCTCCGCGCGCGGACGCTCCGGCGACCGAAGCCCCTCGCCTGGCGCCGGCTGATTCGTGCGCGTGACGAATTCCTGCGCGCGTCGCGGCTCCGGCGTGTACTTGCCCGTCTTGAGCTCCGCCGACGGCACGAGGTATTCGATCGCGTCGTCATCGAATTTGTCCGTACGCGGATCATAGCGGCGGACTCGAGAGACTTCGACGACGCGCTTCCCCTGCCGCGCATACTCGGTGCCGAGCACTTTCACGGGGTTCCCCTGGTCGAGTTTGACCTCAACCGGCTCAACGCCGCGCTCCAAGCCTGCCGCCTGGGTGTCGCGCACGTCGCCAGGACGCTCTGCAACGGCCAGGCGCTGGCGCTGGCGGTCGGCGAGGGTGAACGCCTCTGCTGCCCGGGCCTGGGCCTCAAGGCCGCCGGTGTCCATCGGCTGGCGGTCCTGGCCGCCGTAGAGCTTTGACGGCGTCTCGGGAAGCTGGTCGCCGCCGCGCATGGCGCGCTGTGCGATCGCAACGGCCTCGTCAGTCATCGGCTCGCGCTGGCGCTCCACGACGGCCGGAAGGTTCGTTCCTGACCGCGCGCGCAACGTCGTCGCGGCCTCAAGGGCTTCGTCTGGCGCAATGTCGGGGCCACGCCGGAACGGAACAAGCGGATCCTGCGTCATCGGCCGCACCACTTCGCGCACCGGCGCCGCACCGTTGCCGATGAGCGGTCGCGTGGCTTGCACTGAGGCCGGTCGCGCGGTGCCGAACGGGTCGACGGCAAACGCCTCCGGGAGCGGCGCGGGCGCGGGCGGCGCGAATGCGGGGCTCACCTCGCCAGCCTGCACGGCTTCCTGCAGCGCGCGCTGGCGCTCCATGTCTTTGAACAGTGTTTCAGGTGAAACATCGGTCGTCGGCGTCGTCTGCGGCGCGCGCGCCGCCGCCAGGCGCTGTTCGATCTGCGCCGCGGCTTCGACCGCGCGCGGGTCGTCGGCGTTGATGCCGTTCGCCTTGAGGATGGCAACGACTTCGGGCGACTTCATCGCTTCGGCGATTTCCTCCGGCGCGATCGGCGCGTCATCGGGCATTTGACGGCCAGCGCGAGACCGCGAGATACCGCCGCGCACGATGTCGCCAAGCTGGTCGAACACGCCGTAGCTCGGCGCGGCCGGCGCCGCCGGTGCCGGCGTCGGCACGGACGGACGGATGCGGCCCGCTTGGATCTTCGTCACGCCAAGCCCTGGCGCGAACACTTCGCCGGTCTCGAGCGCGCCGACGGCGAGGGATTGCGCCAGCGGCCCATATGGCCGCGCGGCCTCGCGCGCTTCCTCCTTCGGGAAGAGCGCGCCGATCGGGGAATAGAGGCCCTGCATTGCAGCGAGCGCCTGAAGCCCGGCATTGCTGAATGGATCACCCGCGCCCGCCGCCGCTTCTGAAAGCTGGCTCGCCACAGCCTGTTGCTCGCCAAGGCGGCGCATATATCCGCCGGTGATTTGCTCGAGCATGCCGGGCTGCTCGACGGGCGCGGCCGTCGCGATAGGCGCGACCGCGACGGGCGGCGCAGCCATCGTCGGCGCGACCACTGGCGCCGGGGCTGGAACATCCTCCCATCCGTCATCACTCGCCTGCGGGCCCTGAAGTGGAACAGCCGCCGGTGGGCGCGGCGGCTTCAGAGTGGCTACATCGACGTCTTCCCAGCCGCTCATTTTTTCTCCGCTACGCCCTTGATAACGCGGTAAATGTACGTGCCGTCCGGCTGCAGCTGGCGTTGCAGCTTTTCGCCCGGGCCCGGCGTCGGAACGGCCGGTGGCTGGCCGCGCATTTGGTTGAACAGCTGGTCGACAACCGCCGGGTCAGTCGCGCCGGGCGCGCCATCAACCGGAACGGCGCTGAACGGGTCGGCGATGTCGTCGGCTACGTTGGGGTCGACGTTCTTTTCGCTAAACGTCTTCTTCGAACCAAACCCCCAATATGTCGGCGTCTCCGTCGTGTCGACCATTTCCTTGACGGCCTGCACAACGGCGCCCTGCGAGTTGCGCGTCGTCTGGTAAATCTCCGTCGCCCGCAAGAGAAGCTGCTGGCGAAGTTGTGGGTCCATGCTCGCCGCCGCTTCGGCGCCGCCAAGCGCTTGGTTGATCGCTGCGTCTATGTCGGTCGCGTCGGTCGGAGAAATGTCGAGCGGAACGCGCGTGCCGCTGTCCGTGCCGATGGCGCCGAGCGCAAGCGCCGCCCGCTCTTCCGGCGTTGTCGGCACGCCCTCCACCGCGCGGGACATGATCCCGCCCTTGACCGTCGTAGGCGTCGGAACGCCGTTGAAAACCTCATCGTTGAAATAGATCGTCTCGCCCGGCGACGCCTGCAGCGGCTGGGTTCTGAAGCGCTCGTTCCGGCCGCCTTCGTTGACTTGGTTGATGTTGAACGCGTTCGAAAGCTGGGCCGCAGTTTCCTCGTCCTTCATGCGCTCAGTGTCGGCGCGCAGCGCGTCCTGGCGCGATTGCGTGTACGCGTCGTTCAGCCCGGTTGCGTGTCCGGCGCCGGCCGACAAGCTCACAAGCCGCTCGTTGTCGGCCTCGGCCGCCGCGGCGGCGCCGAGAAGCATCTTGTTCAGGTCGAGCCCACCACCGCCCCGCGCGTTCGCCGAATAAAGCCCAAACGCGTTCTTGGCGATCTGCTCCGGCGTGGTGAACTGCCCGATGATGTCGGCAACGTTATTGTACGAGTCCGTCTCGCCGCGAATCTTGTCGATCTGCGCCACGCGTTGCGCAAGCTCTGCGCGCTGAAGCGCTTCCTCCGGCGTCGTGCCCATCATCGACTGGATATTTGACAGGATCTGCCCGACGGCAGGATCAGAATAAATACGCCGACTGGCCATGTTAGCGCCCACCCGATGGAATGAGCCCGCCACCGCCACCGGCCACCTTCGACCCTCCGCCGAACATGTTCAGCCCGCCGACGATTTGGCCGCCGCCCATCAGCAAATCGGCAATTAGGTTCTTGCGGCTGGCGTCGGCCGCGCTGTTCTGCAAACCCAATGTGGCCTGGTTGCCACGAATAAAGTCCTGCATGGTCGTGACCGTCTCGCCCGCCTCGTTGCCGCGCGCGGCGGCGGCGTTGAAGAAATCCGGACCGCGCGACAACTCCGCAATGAGTTTCGCATTGCGCGCCGCATCAGCGTTTCCGCGCACCATGTTACGATCGACAGACCGACCGACCGACGCGGGGCTGGCACCACTGCCGGCGGCCGGACCGAATGCCATGCGTGTCGTTGGCAACGTCGCGCCTTGCGTCGCATTCAAGCGCGTGCTGTGCAGCGCGGCCATTACCCGCGGGTCGATACCGGCGAGTGCCAAATCGAAGGCCGCGCGGCTCTTGCTCTCCAACCCCTTGCGCAACGCCGCTTCCATGCGGAAGTTGCGCGCGATGTCTTCGTCAGCGGCGGTTGCCGAACCATGCTGCTGCATGGCGCCGATGAGTTGAAGCCCTGCCCCGATGATCCCTGCAGACATGTTACTTCACCACCGCGTACGGCGCCGACGAGGAGGCGCGAGGGGTTAGGACGAGGTTCTTTGTCAACTCGCGCCAGTCGGGCTGCGCCAGGTCGGCGCCGATGCCAGACAGGTTCGCGAAAAGCGCGTAGTCGCCGCTGCCCGGCGGGCGCGCGGCGTATTGGTTTTGCATCATTTGTTGCGCCTGCACCGTGGCGCTCGGGTCGTTCACGCCGCGAAGCAGGTTTACGAGATTGGCGCGGGTCTGCTGCATTTGCGATTTTTCCTGTGTCGCAAAATCGAACGCCTGCCCCATCAGCCCCTGGCGGTTCGCGTTCATGTTTGCAAAGAGCGAGCCCTTGCGCGCAATCGCCGCCGACGACGTGGCGCCGCCTGGGCCAACCTGGCCGCTGCGCGCATCATCGAAAGTCGCCTGGTCGGAGGCGTTGCGATAGCCGGCCATCAGCGCCGGGACGTTGGCGTCGAAATATTCTTTGCGGCGGCTGTTGGTGTACGAATCGCTCATGAACGGAGCGAATGCGATGTCGATACCCTTGAGCCCGGATCTTACCCGGTTCTGACGCAGCCTTTCCGCCGTCGTGGCGGCCTGCGCCATTTCACCAGCAATATCGTCCCCGAACATGGCCATGCGCCGCCTCGAAAAGTGCTTAGGGCAGGGAGCGCGCCTGCGCGGGACTGCACGTGTCCCGGCGCTTCGGTGAGCCCGATATACAGCCTCAACCGTGGATTGGCAAATCCTAGGCGGTGTCCTATAGAAAAAGGGCCCTCAGCTTCCCGGCCGGGCCCTCTTTCGGATCAGATTTTTGTATGCCCGCTAAGGCAAGGAAATGATAGAGGAGCACATCAAGACGGTCAAGGGTCAGATTATGTGACTCGGAAGCTAGACCGCCTCGACCTCTTCGTGGTGCAACGCCACGGCAGAAATCAGCGCTCGTTCAGCGGCCGTAGACACGAACCGCAATTTTATGGCCGGTGCGCTCTGCCACATCATGTTGCGCAAATCGTGGAAGCGAGGCACCGCCTGCCGGCACAGAAGATCCTCGGTATTCGGCACTTCTGGATTGATGTTCGCGTAAACTTCCCAAAGCCCCTGAACGGCCAAATCGAGCCCGGTCCAGCACTTCCACGTCGCCTTCTTCCGGCCGTCGATATAAGGCAAAGTGACTTCGGCCTCGCTCGTGTCATACGTCACATTGCCGGCGCCGCCGTACAGGTAAACGTTGTTGCCCTCGCGCGCATAGACGCGGCCTTGGTGCACAACAAAATGCTCGAATTCCGGCATGTCGTCGTACGTCGTCCACGCCTCGACGCCGGTGTGCGGATATTTCGAGAGCACGTAAATCGTGCCGTTGAGCATCAGCCAAAACGCGCCGGTCGACGGCTCGATGATCGAGTGCGCGAGCGCGGCTCCGGCTTCATCAGCGGCGATCGCCGCGGTAACAAGCGTGTCGATTGGCGTGCCGACGTCGAATGTTCCGGCGGCGTCCGTCGCGGAGCTTTGCCGCAAAGAGCGAATACCATTGTCGGCGAGCATGAACGCGTCGTCGGCGCCGTAGGCGATCGGCGAGCGCGTGGCGATTGTGCCGAAGTTGTCCAGCCGCTGTGCAATCCGGCAAAGCGCGATGTCGGGGTCGATGTTCCAAATCTGTGATGCGCCGCGGCCGAGCATCGCAAGCTTGTTCTGATACGCGACGAACGCCTTGATCGCGTGCAGGCCGCCTTGGTGCGTGGCCATCGAAAGGAAGCCGGCGCCGACGCCGGAATTCCACAGCGTTGCATCAGCCACCGCCGACGCGCGGGCGAGCGGGCCGACCGCCGCCCACATTTTCGAGCCGAAGTTGATGACCGTGGTGGCGATTTCGTCGGTGACGTCGCCGAACCCGAACGACAACGTGCCGCGCACTGCATCGTCAATTGTAACGGTGAAATGGTCGCCGACTTGGAACGTGCCGCCGATCGTAACCGTAGACACTTGCGAAGTGCCGGCCGTTGCGTCGATGCCGCCGCCCATATCATCAACGTCGGCCTGAATGTCGATCGTCAGTGTGGTTAGATTGCCCGCTCCAACATTCACGTCGTCTAGGATCTCGCGGATTCTAACGTCGCCGCCAGTGTTGATGACCATGTCGACGGGGCCGAAGTCGGCAGAGTTGTTGCCAGCCTTGCGCGCGGCGTAAATTGCGTAGTTCGTCCCCAATAGCTGCTTGCCGAAAGCATTCCACGTCGCTCCGGCATTGATGGCTGCCACAATCGCGGCGCCGGTCGCCGCGTTGTCCGTCACCCAATCAACGTTCGTGGCGACTGTTGTTCCGTCGATCGTGATGCTGGTGATGCGATTTACGCCGGGGTTCGCGGTGCCCTGCGTCACGCGGAAGCCGCGCACCTGATTGTCGGTATCGGCCGACTCCTGGCAAATCACGTCGCCGCCGCACACGACGTTGACTTGAAAGGCGTTCGCCGCGGTCCCCGGATCGACTGCGCTGATGAGAACCTGATCGCCGATCACTTCGGCGTTGTAGTCCGGTGACGACACGGCCGCATTGATCGAGTCTGCGACCAGCTGCGCCGTCACTTCGTTTGAGGTTGTCCAGTTGACGTCGGCCGCCTGCATGATGCTGACGCCGTTCACCGTGACGTCCGTGATTTCATTGACGCCGGCCGAGCTCGTCCCGCCGGTGACGCGGAACGTTCCGGACGCCGAAACGCCGGTTGTCGCGGCAACGGCCTGCTGCGTCGTCGCGACGACGGCGGTCTGATCGTCTGTGCCGCCGCCGTCATCCGTGTCGGTCGACACAGTGAACGCGCGCCCGACGGGCCCCGTGATTGTGACGACTGCGCCAACGTTGACGGCGGAATATTCCTCGTCCGCGTCAATCAGCGCGGCCAAATGATCGGCGATGCCGGTGTTGTTCGTCATGCTGGCGCGCACAGTGCCAGCGTACCAGTCGCCGATGATGACGCCGTCAAGGAAGTGCAGGCGGCGGCCGTCGGCGAAGTCGGCGACGACGTAGAATTCTCCGCCGAAGCGCTCCACCGCGACGATCGCAGTCATGGCCGACGCGTCGGGGTGCACCAACTGCTGATACGCCCATCCGCCGGGCAGCGCCGGCGCCGCCGCTGACCCAAACGTGTAAAGCAGCGTGCCGTCTGACGCGAGGCCGAACGTGGTCCCGCCAAGTACGGTGCTCGAAGAGAACGCCTTGCGCTTCTCGATTTCGGCGCCGCGGTTGATATGCACGTTGCGCGCGAGCATGAGCGCACCTTGCGGCGTCGAATACGCCATGCGTGTCGCGTGCAGTCCGCGCTTGAATTCGTCGATCGAGATATAGGCCATCGCCTACGGGCTCCGCGCGACGAGGATCCGAACCTTGCGCTCGTCGCCGATATGCTTCGGCCCGCCGCCCATCTGCCCCATCACCGCGCCGCCGGCCGAATTGTTCCGCTTACGGAGCATCGAAAGGTACGTGTTTGCCTCGCCGAGCTTCGTCTTTCCGTCTTTGCCGAGAATTGACGCGGCGGCGAACAGCGCGATGAGCGTGCCGTTGAGCTCGCTGCGATCGCTGTCGGCGACCAGCGTAGTGAGCTTCGTCATACCCCAAAAATAGAGCGTCTGGTCGTTCGACACCGGAACAGGCCAAACCTCGAATTGCGGCGTCTTCGATGCCGGGTCGACGTAGTAGTCCCATTTCTGGACGTAGTCGCGCGTGTTGTCGCCCGATGCTTCGCTGTCGACCGAATTGTACTCCGAGCCGTCGATGCCAAAGAACACGTCGCGGTACGAGTTGTCGGCCCAGCGCACCTGCACCTTGGTCACGAAGTCGTGCCGAAGCGTTGTCGGGAAATCGTAGTAGCGCTGCGTCGCCGCCAGCGCTTTGGAATGCTTCGTCCACTTCGCCGACCAATCATACCCGAGCCACAACGTGTCCTGTATCGTGTTGATCGTGTCGACCATCATTTGGTCGATCGACGTGTTCATCCCTGCGTTGTTCGAAAGCTTGGCGTGAGAGCGCACAAGCCGCTTGATTTCGCTGAGTTGCAGTCCAATCGCGGCCATGTGCGCTCACCTTCGTTAAAGCAGATTCTCGCCCTTGGGCTCTTGCACGATTTCTACCGGCTTCGGCCCCTTGCGCGGCTTCCCCGCCGGTTGCGGCGCGGCCGTCTCTGGCACCGGCGCGTCGCCGTCGTCGAGCGGGTCATCCTCGCCACTGTCGTCCGGCGGCGGCTCCGGACCAAGGTCGTCTTCGTTCTCGCCGGCAAACTCGTCCGCGTCGAGCGCGATCGGCTTGTCCAGCAGGGTGTCTTCGTAGACTTCCTTGGCGAATTCCTTGTCGCGCGGCCCGGCGACATAGGGCCTTTCCGGCTTTGCGCGCACCGGCTTCTCGACGAACGTGGGCAACTGCGGCGAGATCCCGGGCCACAGCTTGTCGATGATGTTTACCTTCTTGTCGTCCATCGCGAGGCGGAACTTCTTCCGCAACCGCGAGATTTCCTGCGCGTTCGAGATTTTGCGCTCACCAACACGCACGATTCGAATCACCGCATCGTCGCCGTGAACCGCGCGCATGATGTAGACTTCCGCGGCTGAAACCTTCTCGAGAGGCAAGACCATAGTCGTGCCTCCTTTGTGTCTTAGCGAGCAATTGTAAAGCGTCTGTACCACCTGGGCCTCCATAAAGATGCGCCCCGGGTATAACCCGGGGCGCGGCATTATTCAAATGGCACCGTTTAGCCAGCGAACTGCGGCGCACCCTTGTAGGACGGGTCAGGGATCGCCACCAACAGGGCGAAAGCCGTCGTCCCGTCGCAGGCCAGCGCTGGGTCGTAAGTACCGCGGACGTCGCCGGTTGTCGCCGTCGCCGTCAGCACATCACCGACAACCAGCGTGCCGTTCATCTGGTTGGTGGGCTCGATCTCAACCGTGCCGTTGATTTCGCCAGCCGTCGCGAACGCGGCGCTCGGCGTGATCGTAATGTCATCACCAGCCGCCACTACAGCCGATGCGTGACCTGCCGTCGGAGTATCGACCTGCGTTGCACCGGCGGCTGCAGCGTCGGCGATGGTGATAGAAATGCCATCGACGGCCACTGTGTTCACTTCAGCCGTGATTACACCGCCGGTTGTGACGGCCGCCTGCACTTGGGTGCGAACCCGAGCGATGCGGCCGGCGACTGGCGAAACGAGCGTCTCCGCCGTTGGCGCCAGCAGCTGCGTTTGCTCGAGCTCCCAAGGCAACGCAACCGTTCCACTGAAGCCAGACACCTTAGCGTTGTTGACGAATTCCGTGAGGATTTCGCCGTCGTCGCGAAGGTAGACCGGCAAGCCAAGAACGTCGCCATAGCCGACTGACACGTTGCCGGCGGAGGCGCCCGACGGGTCAACGCCGGTCACTTTGTAGAACGCCTTCTTGCCCGCGGCGACACCGGCATTGGCGCCGGTGATCGTTTCGGACATCGTGTTGCCGTACTCGTCCTGGCCAGCGATCACGTACGTATCACCGGAGTCGTTGCCCACGTTGGTGATGATGACGTTGCGCGGGATCCCGCCGGGCATCGTAGACTGCAACAGCGTAAGCGCCGTGCCGTCGGCCAACGTGGCCGCCGCGAAGAAGAACACGGCATCAGACGCCGACGGTGCACCGAAGTCGACCAAAAGCGTCCGGAACATCGTGCAGCGCTTGATTGCGCCTTCTTCGCCCGCGTCGATCGGCGTCGAACTGCCGAACATGTCGAGCTCGACGTAGACCGTTGAGCCGGCCGGGATTGTCGTCGTGCCCAGCCATGTGATCGTTGCCGTCGTCGCACCGAACGAAATCGTAAAGTGCTTGGGAGCTTCGAACTCAGACTGCATCGCCACCATCCGGTGACGCTTACCGTGCTTGAAGTTGCCGGCGTTCAGGCCGGTCGGGTAGCTGACAGTGAACGTGCCGCTGGTCGCAACCGCCGCCGCCAACACCGCCGTAATCGTTCTGCGAGTCATGACTGGATCCTTTCGGAAATTGTTTCGATTAAGGGATGACTGGCGCGGTCAGGCGCCAATCACACTTACGAATACGTCGGGTCGATCTCGTAGACGCCGCAGCCGTTCAGCTTCTTGGCGATGAGCGCGCCGGTCCACGTGACGGCGCGATAGAGAACGTATTTGTCCTCCGGCCGCGCTGGCGCGTGCTTCTTCATGTTCTCGCCACGCATCGGCATCAGCTTGATATGGCGCTGGTCGATCATGTAGCCGAACTCTTCTTCGCCGACGTCGTCCAGATGCGGGTCGTACACGAACTCGCCTACGCCGCGGATCATCACATTTCCTTGCGAAATGTCGACGTCCTTGGCCCAGCCGGTTTGCGTGAAGTACCCACGAGCGTGCACTTCGTCCTCGAGCGCCTGAATGAACGTCGAGCCGCACGCGATGTGCGATGGCTTGCCGCCGTAACGGCGCAGCTGGCGCACTTCGTTTCTCAGTGTACGGATCAACGTCGAGTTGGCGGTCGACGGCGTGATCTTGCTCGCGCCGGTCAGCGACCGGTTGCGCCACCACGTGTTCGCGCCGGCATCAATGCCGCCGATCGTTCCCGTGGTCGAGCCCTTGCGAAGCAACGCGGTGATGCCGGGGAAGATCTTTGCCGACGCCGTGCCGTCACCCCACAGGATCTCTTCGAACGAGCGTTCAAGGCCCTCGTCCATGTCGTCCAGCTTGTCCTCGAACAACTTGGAAATCACCAAGTGGTCGCTTTCGGACAGCTGACGGATGTTCTCGCCCGAGAGCGAGTCCACGACGTTGATGCCCTGCTGCTTCAACTCGGTGTGGGTCATGCCGATACCACCATGCAACTCGAACCACTCGTACGAGAATTGCTTGATGTTGGCCGGGTTGCTGTACGACACGGTGTCGTCGTAGCTGTACCCCATGAACTCCGTGGTGTAGTCGCCTTTGACGTTGCCGCGGATCAGCTGCTTGCCGCCGGGAAATTCGTCCTGCATCGAACGAAATTTCGCGAGCGTCGGCTTTTCCTGCAGCGACTGAGCCAGCGGCTTGCCGCGGATGTAGTGGTCAAGCGATGCGTTGGCGAGCGAAGCGAACTCCGCAGCCGAGAGGGTGATTTCCATGGTGAAGTCTCACTATTGAGACGTCTCATCCACGGGTTTTCGCCAGCGTGGCCTTGAGAACGTCATGCAAGGATCCGGGCGCCTTGCTCACCTGAGACGAACCATTCCCCGGAGAACTGCTCTCCGTGCGCTTGGGTTCGACGGCAGGTTTCGCGGGCATCACACCCTTGAGCCTCGCTTTGACGTCGGTCAACGCCTGCTTGCAAAGCTCAACCGCTTCAGTCGGCATGACCGGCCTTTGATCCTTTGCCATCCGCGCCTGGGCGAGAGACGTCAACCGATCTGCAACCATGTCCTTGAGCTTCGTAAAGTCCGGGTCCTTCGTGCGCTGCTCGCCAAACCACGTGTTGATGGCCGTGCGACGCGCCGTCTCGGCTTCCGTCTGTACCCGCTCCGCCTTCTGAGCTTCCGATTCCTGAACCCGAGTTTCCGACGCCTTCCGGCCGGCACGCTCTTGGTGCAGCTGCTTGGCGTACGCTTCGGTAATTTCCCCCTTATCGACCGCTTCCTGCAGGTCTTTGGGGATCTCCTTACCCAAGTGCACCGCGAGTTGCGTGCGAAGCCCCTCGATCACCTCCAAAGCGCCTTCCGGGTCTTTCTTAATCAGAGCGACTAAGCCCTGCCCGTACTCGACGTCCTTGTCACTCAGGCCGTTCTCGTCGCGGAATTTGGTGAAGTTGCGGCCGATCGCGGCCAGCGGCTCCATTTCCGTGATTTTCGCGGCATGCGCGTTGGCGGTCTTCGTAACTTCCGCATGGTTCGCGTTCAGCTTGATCCAACGAGGATGCTTGTTGAAGGGCGGCGGCTTCTCGCCCTCGGCCGCGGCTTCGTCCGTCTCAGACTTGGCCTTCCCGGCTTCGGCGTCTTTGCCATTCGCCTTCGGGTCTGGCGTTGACCCATCGTCAGCCTTCGCGCCTTTTTTCCGGCTTTCGTCCAAAACATTGCGGAGAGCATCCGAAAGTTTCGGCTGAGCGTCGGATTTATCGGCGGCTGGGGTCTCGCCCTCTTGGGCGGCGTCACCGGCTTTGCCGGGGTCAGCGGGAGACGATTCCGCAACTTGCGTCTGGTCTGCTGGCGCGGCCTTATCGGCCGGTTCGGTTGCGGGTTGCGAGTCCGCCTTGTCGCTGTCGATCGTCATTTATTCCCCTTAAACGTGGCTGTCAATAGAAACCACATTTAGGGGTTTAATCCGCGCGACCTACTACGGTCAAGCCGTCGGGCCGGTTACGCTCATCGTTGGCGCTGGAAAAGCTGGCTGCGCCCCACCTGGCCGTCCAGGCCCGCGCTGCTGATTTTGCCCGCCTTGTCCGCCTTGCGCGTTTGGATCTGTCGCCGGGTCGCCGGTGCTCGGTCCGCCGATCGCGCCGGCCGCTTGCGGTTTTGCCTGTGCGTTCAACGCCTGAATTGATGGTGTATTTGCGTCCAACCAGTCCGTCAAATCCTCGTCCGGGTCCATGTTGTGAAGGACGTACCGCACCAGCTTCGGCATGGAAATTCCAGGCATCTGCACGATTAGCGGCGACAACCGCTCAATCATCGCCACCTTTTGGCCCGCATTCGGGCGGCCAGTCGAGCCAGCCTCGACGATCAGCGACAATTCATGCGTCAGTTCTTCGCCGGTGAACGTCGGCCAAATCGCTCCTGGCCCGACGATCGTCTTCACCGTCTCGAACGACATTTCGCGCAACATGGTAATTGATCCGTCGCGCGCAATCCGCGTCAACAAGCTTTCGAAATCGTCTACGTTCGACGAATTGGAGCCCGTGCGCGCGGCCTCCGCGATTGAATTTTCAGTCGCCGTCGCGCCTTGAACCTCGCCGATCGCCGGGGCCGGCGCGCCGCCAACGCGCTGCATGTCGACGAAATCGGTTTCGGTTTCGTAAAGCTCGGCCGTCACCGGCGCCTTCACCAACTGCTGGAACAAGTCACCGACCTTCTGCGTCGCGGCCAGCCCCTTCAGCTTGATAATCGAATGGTCCGGATAATCCGAGCCCATCGCGTCGATGTCCTCGCGCTCGGCCGCCTCCGACGCCACGACGTACAGCGGACGGTTTGCGATGCGGTGCTGGCGCACGGCCTCGCGCTTGCGGTTCGTCTCGTCCTGCATGGAGCGCAACAACCGCACGTCCGACGGCGGAAAAATCTTTTCCTCCGACTCGCAGTCGTTCGTCATGTACGGGTAGTAGGGGAAAAATTGCTCCACCTGCACGTCCGGCTTTTGCGGCGGCGCCAGATACCCAGGAAACCCGTCGGCGATCGTGTAAACCAGCCCGTCACGCTTGTCGTAGACGTACCACCAACACACGAGCGGATCTTCCTTGCCCGTCGCGCCCTGCAGCTTCAAATAATTCCAAAACCGCGAGTCCTCCGTCAAACCGCCCGAACCGCTCGCCTTCAGATACGGCAAATAGGTCGACCCCACGTTGATCTTGAATTTCTCCTTGATCCGCGACCGACGCCAAATGAATTGCTCCGCAACGAACCGCGTGCCCTTCCATCCGTTGATGGCGGTCGTTTCCATGTCCGGAATGACCGACGTCGGCGACGGGAAGTCGTACACCAAGCCCTCGCGCATCGGCGGCGTCGAGCCAGTGTCGTTCGCGACCATTTGCTTCAGTTCTTCGAGCTCGGCCCGCTCTTCGACCATATTCGGATCGGCCGCTTCTTTCATCAGGCATTCAATCCGCTCAATGCGCTCGCGCGCGTCGGCGAGCCGCGGCGACGAAATCTCCGTCGTCGGCGTCAGCCGCTGAAACCCCAACTTCACATACGACACGCCCATCACGACCGCGCGCCGCACGAACCGCTTCATTTCTTCCTTGAAGCCAGGCGTTTGCTCGAGCATGAAATATTGCTGCAGCAATTCGAGCGTGCGGCCGGCGCCGTCCAGCATCTTGCGGACTTGCAGGCCCTGCTGCACGTCCATGAGCAATTCCATGTCCGCCGGCAGGATTTGCCCCATCGCAACGCGCTGCTCGACCTGCATCAGCGAATTCATGTCCTCGTCCCACACGATGAAATCCATCCGCGGCCGGCGGCGCGCGGTGAACGTCGGATCCTTCGCGTAAAGCGCATCGACTTTCTTGCGCACGAACTGCTGGATGATATTGGCCGTGTACCGATATTCCGTACGCAGAGAATGTTGCCCGGCCCACTGCAGGCCGTAGTGAAACTTCGCGTCGTCCGCCATGCGCTGGAAGTCGTCGGCGAAGTGTTCGCGCGACGCGCGCACCTCTTCGGTCAGCTGCGAAACCTTCTTCCGCACCTCCGGCGAGACAGTGCTCTCATCGAACGGCTCGTTGTACGACTGCGGCGTTGCGGCGGCAGGCTGCATCATATTTTCCATTGGTGCCAACATGTCAGCCAGTCCTCATCAAAGTGTTGTCGTTCACTGCCTTCGCCTCACGCTCCGCCATGCGCTTCAAATGCCCGAACGTGTGGCGCGGATATTCCCTCACGGCTTCCTTATGCGGCGAAGAGCGCAAAATGCGCTCAAGCCCGCGCGCCATGTTCGCCAGCGCGTCGACAAAGTCGTCACGGTTGCCGTTGTCGAACTTCAAAAACTCGTTCTGCGCGCGGCCGAACCACGGCAGATACGACGGCCAATGCACCATGCCGGCGCTCATCATCGAAATCAGCGGCTGTGCCTTCTGCACCTTATCGCCCTTGTCCGCCAACTCGGTGATGCTGATGTGCACGCGCTTCATCAGCATTTCGCGGCGCAAGAACGGCCCGATCGAGCCCGTGATGTGGTCGCGCCCGGCCCACCATCGCACGGGCTTGTGCTTACCCTGAAGATCGAGCATCGCCTTGACCTGCTGCAATGTGTTCATCTTCTTCCAAATGACGTCGATGATCCACAAATGCCCCTCGCGGTCGACACCGCCGACGATAAGGCACGTGAAGTCGTTGCGCTGGCCTTCCTTCACCGCGTGGTCAGACGCCGCGAAGATCCGCAAGTTAGGCGGTCGCAATTTCGCATTTGTATATTTTTTGAACATTTCCTTGGTGAAGTAGTCGCCGTCCTCCGGCGTCGGGTTCTGCTGATAGAGCGCGCTGAAGCCGTCGGGCTTGCGGCGCCGCATCGCCTCGAGGTATTCGCGTGAGAACTTCTCAGACCACAACGCCTCGCCGACCTTGCGGCCCAGCGGGTCGTCTTCCTCGGCGAGCGCCGGCATGTTGAGAATGTGCCAGCGCTCGGCTTCTTCTTCGTTGTAGTGCGGATTTTCGGGATTCGTGAGGCGGCCGACGATGTCGTCATCGTGCCACCGCGTGAGCATGACAATGATAACGCCGGTATCCGACATAAGGCGGGTTTCAACGACGTCCTGAAACCAATTCCACACCGTCTCGCGGATCGCGGGCGACTTCGCCTCCGCGCGGTCCTTGATCGGATCGTCGACAATGAAAAAGTCGGCGCCGCGCCCGGTGGTCGTACCACCGCGCCCGACGCAAGCGATCATCCCGTCTTCCGTGGTCGCCATGTGGTCAACCGCGGCGCCGCCCTTTGCGAGCGTAACGTCCGGGAAAATCTCTTCGTAAACCGGATGATTGATAACGGCGCGGATCTTGCGGCCGAAGCCCTTGGCCAAAATGTCGTTGTAGCAGCCGACGATGATGTTCGCGTACGGGTCTCGGCCTATGATGTGCGCCGGCAGGAACACCGTCGTCAGCTGCGACTTGCCGTGCCGCGGCGGAGCGCACAAAATCAGATACTGAAGCTTTCCCTGCTCGATCATTTCGAGCGCCGACGCGATCGCGCGGTGATGCTTCTTCGCGATGTACCGCGACTTGCGCGCGTCGTCCGGATCTTTCTTGTCCGGCATCATCAGCTGCGCAAAGTCGATGAGCGAATCCTTCGCGCGCGCGATCTTCTTCGCCCGGTACGCCAAGGATTCGACCACCGCAGGCGGCTTCGGCGGCTCGATCCCGGAAAGCTGTGCGAAATCCATTAGAACCCGAACCTCGACTTGGGAATCACAACGGCACGCAAATCCATCGCTCCAAGGTTGAGGGCGCCGCCGGTGTCGTTGTGCAATAGCACGGTGACGGTATTCGCCGCCGAGACTTCCCCGTCTATCGTGATGCCCTGCAAGTCGATCGACGACGAAATAAAGCCGACGAAATCGCCGAGCGCGGCGCCGGTGACAGTGACAGTCGTGGTCGCGGACGTATTGTCGGACAGGTTCGCCGGATCGTAGGCGAGCGACGTTCCGGTCAAAAACGACGCCGCCGGCAGATACCCGAGCTCCGAAAGCAGAGACTTGTGCAGCGAGCCGTCAGACAGCTTCCGTATCAGCACCTCGTAATCGGTTTGCACTGCCGGCGTTGTGTCGGTCGCGTTTGTGATCGAATTTGTGAGGAAGCTGGAAACCAGGCCCTTGTTCGATGCGTTCGCTTCGCTCGCGTCTACGAACGGCATCAAATCCGTGTGCGCACCGATCGTCGCGTCAGTCGTCAGCGTGTTGAGCTCGTCGGCCGACAACACGCCAGTGGACGTCAGAACGTTTGGCTTCGTGTCCAGCACCAGCGTCGTGCGCGCCGCCGCGGCCGTGGCGTCGTCCAAAAGCGTTGCAATGAACGATGTGAATTCAGGTGTCAGCGACATCCACTTGCCGGCGGCCAGGTCCGTCGAAAACGTGCCGGCCGTGTGTGCCGTCACGCAAATGTACGCGATGTTTGACTGGACAACCAAATCCTTGACGACGTAGGCGGTCGCTGTCACCCAGGCGCCGCGCGCCGTTCCGCCGGTGGCCGCGATAAGCGCTGCAACTGAAGCATCCAATTGCTCTATGCCGACCGACAGGTTTTTCAACTCGCCGTCGTCGCGCTGGATCAACGCGATGTTGTCGTTGATCGCGTTAATCGACGTCGCGATGTTGACCAATTCGGTGTCGACGCTGGCGCCGGGGAGCGGGGACGTCGGATTGGACGTCGCAAAGTCGCCAAAATCAAAGGCTTGGACATAATCAGGGGGCTGCGCCACGGCGAAAACTCCGCTTGACGCGCGCCGGTGCGCAAATCACGGCCAGCAACCTGTACTGGAAGCGGGCAGGCCGGTCAAACCTTCGGGTTTTTCTTCGGCCGCCACATAATGAAGTCCGACGGGTAGGAATCTTCGGCATCATGCGAGAACCAGCCGACGCCGTCCCAATAATTCGCATCGAAAGTGCCGACGGAACAAGGTTCTATCACCTCGATCATCGTCCCATCCTTCGGGGCATACATGCGCTCGCGCCAGCCGAGATCCTTGAGGCGATACAGTACCGCGGAAAGCTGCGCGATCGCGTCCGCTTCGGTCGGCATCTCGGCCGCTCGCAACAACGGTCGCAATTTACGAACGATTTCGGAAAGAGCGCTCACGCTGGGATCAACATCATCTGCCGATCGGGGCCATACACTTCGACCGGACACCCCCAAAGCGTCGAAACGTCCTTCGGCGCCGGCTTACCCGCGTTCTCAGCGATCACCTTGAACTCGTCCAGAATATCGTCCGCAATCCCGCGACCCAATATCCAGCGAAACTTGCAATCGTCGCCGTGGATCTTCTTCATGCGCGCCAGCGAGCGCTTGAGCGTCGACGTCAATCGGGTCATCCGCGATACCCCGCCCGCGCCGCCGCCATAAGCTTCAGGAATTCGTCGTGCGTCAGGGAATACATGGTCTGCGGCGATGGACGCTCAGAAATAACCGCATCACCGCGGCGCTCCATCACTCGCCCGCAAATCTCCCAAATCTCACTCTCGTCCCACCGCGGCTTCCGCAATTCATCCAAAAATCGCTCCCAATGCAGCACAAATTCCTCATGCGACACACCCCGATACATTTCCCAAAAACCCTCCAACTCATGCTCGTGCGGGAATTCCATGGAATTCCGACGACAAACCACCGCCGTCATCTCTCGCAACTCCGCCAACGTCGGAACACGCGTATATCGCTCCGGACGATCCAACGACGCATCACGCTCTTCAATCGCCCGACCCGCATAACGAGCATCAAATTTCGCCGGACCAAACGCCTCAATCAATTTCCCAAATAGCGACATCTCAAAATCCTCCGTTGCTCAACCCAACAACTCGCACAAATAATAATTAATTCCAACCACCATTCGCGTGCATGCGTGATAGGTGGAAAAATTTTGTCCCGGCATGGGATGGACTTTTGCGAGCGCGCGTCTGCCCCCTCCCCCGGGGGTACGGCCGCGTGTTGCGTGTGCTGCCGGCGGCCGATCGGCATACTCGCTGCGCCTTGCCCCTCGCATCGCATCAACCCACGCATGGTGCGCTATGCCCCTCGCAATTGCCCCATTCAGCGACTCTTGTTCAAAAGACAATCGCATTTCCAATGATTTACTGGCTGTTTTGAGAGCTTCGAGACTCAGAGGTCGCACTTGAGCCCGCGTCTGAGCGTTTCACGGCGCATTTTTCCCCTTCTCGCGCGGACGCTGCACAAGGCTTGGGAGAGGCGGACTCGACTCGCTCACCGGGGAATTCGAATTTGCACGCTGATCTCGAATTATTCGCTCTGACGTTCGTCGCGCCATCTGATGCAGCGACTATTCGTGCTCTCAAATGGGCGTGTGTTGCGGTGTTTGAGCGGTTGCGCGTGTGTTGGCGTTTGTCGATGTCGTGATCTGTGAACCGCGCGCGAGGTGCGGCTCGGAATTTGTCACGGTCAAGCGGTTTTTTTGAAGGGCGGAAGAGTGCGGGAGAGCGGGCGCGGATTGCGGTGTGTACGGACGAATCTCGCCATCGTTCTTGACGCGTTATCGCTTCTTTCGGCCGGTGATTCTCTTGCCGCGCCAGGGCTGGAGTTTGTGCGGATGCTCCGGCGACCAAACGAAGATGCGCACGCCCATTCGCGTTAGCAGGTTGAACGTGCGGATTTGGTTTGGTGATGTTTTGTCGGTTCGGCCCTTCACTTCGACGGCGATCAGCTGGCCCGCTTGGTCAATGATGAAGTCGGGCCATGATGGCCGGTGAACGGGGATCATTTGGGCGTTAGCGCGCTCGACAAACGCGCGCTCTGCATCGCTCATGAGGGTTTGCGGGTCGCATCGGAAGTCGCGGGCGCGCTCCCATTCGGATTGTATGAATTTGGCGAGGTTCTGTTTCATCCGCGCGGCTTACCACGAATTGCGGTCGTTATTGATTTTTTAATTGTTTGGTGTTCTGCTGATTGGTGCAACGGAAGGAAAGTGGCATGTTTTACGTTCGGCTTACCAAGTCCAGCACGGACATTTATGCGCAGAAGCAGCGCATCTCTACGCAGCTATGGCGCAAGGCGCGGCGGTTGGCGCGGTTGGCGCATCCTGAAACGGGCGGCGATTTTCTTTGCGTCCACAATTGGGGGAATGAAGCCGCGCGCGCGATCATTGATTGGCGCGAGCAACGGTATTCAGCCCTTTCGCAGTGGTGTTCGGCCGCTTACGACGCGGCTTTGCATCGCACGCATGCTGCGCCGTGGCCTTACCTTTGGTGCAAGGCTTGTGGGTGTGAGCGGGACAGCAAGCGCGCGTGCCGGAGGGCGGCGTGATGAGCGACCTTTGCCAATTTGGCGCTATAGCGTCGTTTTCGTTTGGGATTGTGGCGCTGGTAAGCGTTGCGCCCATTTGGGTTGTTTTCGTGCTCTTCGGCTTTGCGGTCGCGCTGATCGTCGTCGGCATTATCGCTGATCTGCGGAAAGGCGGTGATCTATGAGCGTGCACGATGAGGTGTTGATTGACGCCATTCTCGCGAAGCC
>ERZ1292625.640-Hain-H41-01um-R1-640-length-50098-cov-8_pt1 | contig 50098 bp, 76 predicted proteins | sample MGYA00564400_ERZ1292625 | MGnify/ENA primary metagenome ERZ1292625 (study PRJEB36523, sample SAMEA6512639) | groundwater metagenome | collected 2019-01-08 | study: AquaDiva: Metagenomics assemblies of 32 groundwater samples
CAGGGTCGCGCCCGTGAGCGTTCCCGCGTCCGCCGTGACCGTGATGTTCGCTGTACCATCGAACGACGTTCCATTGATCGTACGCGCCGTCTGCAATGCCGTCGCCGTGCCTGCATTGCCTGAAACGCTGGTCTGGTCGCCAGTGTTAGTTCCACTTACCGAAGCGGATGCCCCGATGGTGAGCGTTCGTGCCACGTCGCCCAGCGCAATCGTTAGAGTCCGGCCAGCCGTGAAAACTTCAGCACTTGCAATCGTCAGATCGAAAGCCGCGCCTGTTGATCGAATGCCGAGCGCGGTAAGTGCTGTGTGAGTGCCGCCCGCGATGGTTGGATTGGTGTTGAAGACGGAAAGGCCAGAGCCGGTTTCGTCGGTCAATGCGGCAACCAGATTCGCGCTTGTGGGGCCGGCCAACCAAGTTGCAACACCGGTTCCCAAACCGGACACGCCGGTTGAGATTGGCAGGCCGGTTGCATTCGTCAGCACACCACTTGCCGGAGTGCCAAGTGCGGGAGTCACAAACACCGGGCTGGTCAGCGTTACCACTGTGCCGTTGGTTGTCGCACCAGTGATGCCGCCGAAGCTGCCCAAATTGTTATACTGAAGTTGAGTGTCGCTGCCGCCCGGTGATCCCCCACCTCCACCACTAATCGTCAACGTGCACCGATTAACTGTAGGACAACTCAAGGTTCCATTCGTAACTTTCAGTTGCCGAATACAAGGAGCCTTCGGCGACCCATCAATCTCTTCAACATCCACGCACTGACTTTGGGCCCACCCTACGGTAGCGAAAGTAACCAACAAAAAGAGAGAGTAAAAAAGTTTCTTCATATCGTTCCTTATCGAATATCTAATGTCTTCGTGCAATATAACGAAGTCCCATTACTCATGCAAGTAAACAAAGTGCGTCCAGTATTGGCAGTGCCGGTGATTGTCAAATCCGCGCCTGAAACCAAAATATTGGTACTAGCCAAAGTGCGACTACCCGTAGCGTCCTGCTTGAAGATAATCCAGTACACTCCACCATCTTTAAGATTTGACAAAGTGGTGCTGGTAACGTTTCCGGTTAAGGTAAATTCAGCGGAGTTTCCGTCTTTGAAATCCAAAGTAGCGCCGCCAGTAATATTAGCAGTTTGCCGTACTCCATAAAACTGATCTCCTTCGACCACAAAACTATCTCCAATACCTCCGCCAGCATTGTTATTAGCTACAGTAAATCGCCCAGTCTCACTGCCACCGGTAGCGGTAGCCCAGGATACCGTCAATCGAGTGGCGTTCGCCAGAGAACTACTGGCATTCTCAATCCGATATAAATGACCTATTCCGAGATTAGCCCCGCCAGCTCCTCCAGAACTTGTCAGATCAGTTTGCATCGCATCATGAGTGACATTGGTGACGCCGGTGGATAAGTTCTGAGTAAACAAACTAGAAGAAGGTGCCAATGTATAGCGCACCGTACCATCGCTGCTTGTGCCCGTGCCTTCAGCTACTTTGAATGGATCATGAGTGGAATTAGTTCCCTGAAAAGTCAGTCCATTTCTTAAGTTAATGCAGCTAGTCGTAGCGTAGCTTGCGGAACTCGCCCAACAAATTCCGGGGCCGCTGGACTGAGAGCCGCCAACAAAGGGGAATAAAATTCCACCCTGATTACCTGGAGCAGAAGCCGCTCCGAAATTCACTTTCGAAGTATCACTTGTTCCGTTGAGGATTAGATTAGCACTGCTGGAACCATTAACTATAGAAAGGGTTTTAGTGGTTGTGTTATAGCTAAAATCAGTGGTGCCCGTAAGCAAATTCGATCCATCGCCATACCCAACAAATGTCGCAGTAAGTGTTGGCACACTCGAAGTAGAAACAAGTGACCATCCAGTATTTCCCGAGCCACTCACTTTAATATACCAAGTTCCGTTGGTGCGCAGATAAATTGACCCCGGCTCGCAAGTCACCGCGCCTTCAGGCGTAGCCGAACCGGAGGTGTAACACGCGCCACCACCGACATTGAACAGCTTCGGAGCAGTGACCGCCGTTGCCGCGTAGATATTGGCTGGCCTGTTGTCGCCCGACGATCCAATATTGATCGTGTTATCAGTTCCGTAAAGCGTCGTTCCAGTGAACACAAGATTCGAGCCGGAGTTGCTGATTTTCGAACCTGTTTGCGTGATGCTATGTGCACTATCAAAGATTGAATAAAAATCAGTCGAACCAGCACCGATGCGATTGCCTACCACCCGCCAGTTGAGCGAAGTAAAATCAGGATAGAGTTGAACGCTCTGCCCTTGAATGCTCATTACATAAGTTGAGCCATTGACCGCAGCGCCCCCATTGGCGGCAATAGTAACATTCACCCCAGATGATCCAATGTTAAAGATCGTGATGACCTCATTACCATTCTCGTAGAAATTTGGACTAGGCAACGTCAGTGTGCAAGGTGATCCACAATTTGTACGATAAGCCCTACCACCTGGATTGAGAAAGCTAGTAGTGGTCGTAATGTCTATTACGGGCGCGTAACCATCCGCACGGTTAATCTTCTCTGTCCGACTCGTTGCAGTATTGTAATAAGTTGAAATCATTCCCGCAGCGCCGCCCCCAGCTATCTGCGGCCCCCGCCCTTGCACTTGCAACGGCGGAACCCCATCGGAACGAATCGGTTGGCTGTTGGTATAGAAGGATGCGGGAGAATTGGCGAAAACAACCGTGTCCGCAATGTACCAACGCTTTGCGTTTTCCGGGGTCAAACTGGCGTCAGTGTCAAACAACATCGCCACCCACGCTCCAGATGAGGCAGAAAGACCCACGAACTTAGAGATACCATCAACAGTTGCGCCACTACCAGGATAGGAGAAGGTCCCTGCGGTAGGGGTACCTTCGATATTACAATCAGTGAACTTAGCTGAAGCATAGAAAGCTGCTACGTCTCCGTCAATATCCCCAGCAGCTCCCCCAATGACTGCCCAATAGGCCGTGGCAGGAACCACATTGACGCCATTGCAAGACCAGCAGGTGAAGTCTCCTTGTTTGATTCGATAGCCTGCGGGAGAGGATATATTCACATCTCCGCTATAATGTCCATAATCATAGTTAGCGGGCATATTGGGAGAAAGGATAAAGAAGTTATAGCCTACGTTACTGGTGGAATAGATATTGCGAAACTCGCTCGAGAAAACATTTCCTCGATACAAGCCATAGGACCCCGCATCACTAATGGTGACATTGGTTATAGAAACATCTCGAAATCCAGAAACATGGTCAACCTTGATGCCGATTTGACTGGCACCCGTATCGTTGCCTTCAACCCATAAGTCTCGGATCTTGGGGCCCAAAAAAGCATAGATACCAGAACCCTCCACAAGATCCAAAATAGTGGCATTAGTATTGGAATGGATGATGGTCTTTTCTTTCCCATCCCCTTCCAGCGTCACCCCACCTTCTACAGAAAGACCCGTTACAAGATATTCTCCGGCGGGGGCATAAACGAGTTTTCCTCCCGCAACAGCTGCCGCATCGAGGGCCGCTTGGAAACAGGCTGTATCGTTGGTAATGCCATCCCCAACGCAACTATAAGGAGCCTGAGTGATGTTGATGGCCTGACGAACTCCGCCCGTAGCGCAGCTGGTTGTAGAGATGACCCCTGCCGAACTCATCTGCATACAGAGAGTAGAAGCGGGCAGAGAGGGAAAGGTGTAGTTCACTCCGCCAAAACTCGGCTGGCCGGTGGAGCGGATCCGGAACATCGTAGAGCTGGTGCTGTCAATGGCTTTGAAGTAATCGCCGCTTTGCGATGTCACACCTTTGACTTGAACAACATGGGCGCTGGTTGCACGACTCACGCCGCCTTTGATGATGACTTGATCGGTTTCCAAGGTCAGCTCGGATAAACCTCCAGCGCTGATATCAAAACTGTAGCCACTCTGATTGATCTGCCCTGAGATGTCGTGAAGGATATTGCTCGCGCCAACGGTGCTGGCTGAGGTCCAATAGGTTAGGTAATTAGTTGTGCCGCTTCCACCCAATCCGCTCGTGTGCTGTTCACCGGTGAAGGTGTAGACAAGAGCGTTGCCCGCGGAGCCGATTGTTTCGAGGACTCGTCCGATGACTTGAACGCCGGTCGTGGGCAGGGCTGAACCGAGATCCTTGCAGCGACCCGCCAAAGTTGTGGAAGTTCCAACATAATTCCCAGCCGTCGCCGCTCCGTCAAACTCGCAGTCCACGCTGCCGCTTTGGACAATCTGAGCGTTGCCAGTAGTACCTGCACCTGCGATAACGATACCAACAATCTTGCTGGTGTCGCTTGTAAGAGCCGTGACCGCAGTAGAAGGAGCGCCGGTCAACTTGGCGAGCCTATTAACAACCGTACCGCCCACGGAGGCATTGGCAATTTCGACTACCTGTTGGGACTCTGTGCCAAGGTTAATACGCTTGCCTGTTGCAGCTGGTGCGAACTCACTTGTCCCTACTTGCTGGAAAACAGAGTTACCTATAACAGTTCCAGCAGTAAAAATTGGAAAACGATTCGCGGTGCCACTGCCGGTGATGCCGGAGCCGCCACCGCTTGAGGTAACGATCCAGAAACCACTGCGGGTGACGGGAGTGAGCAGCCCTCCGCCTGACATCTTGACATCGTAGACACCATCGAGGGCATAGAAGGAAATGTAGCCATCACTATCGGCTGTGAATGGATTGGACTTGGGGGTGCCCGAACTATTGGAAGCGATACTGGCCAAATTTGTCGTACCAGTATCATAAATTGTTGCCGTACAACTCGGATAAGAACGTTGCACCTTTGTGGTAGAGCTTCGCCCATCCGTGACTACAGATTCGCCACCCTTCTCACAAAAAAGCTGAATCTTCTCATAAGTTTGGGCAGCCACGGGACTGCCCAGAACGGCGAGCAAAATTGCTAACCATACAAACCTTTTCATCTTTGCTCCTTCAGAGAGTTAGCCTTTCAATCCCCACGGCGCAACATACGGCGAACTCACGCCGCCTTGGCCTTTAGCTCCGGTGCCGCTGGATCCGCTCACGCCAATCCCAGCCCCAGGTTCATCCATCGGAGTCTCCAGTTGACCCGTGCCACTATAAAGGATGTTCGCGCCCACTGTTATCGGCAAGTCCGAACCAGCCTGTTTCCACTGACTAAAAGGCGCAATATCACTTCCACCTTTCACTCCATCGCCACTCTGCGGGCTGATGTCATACGCGCACTTCCCAAACGGCGAACCGATTTGACCGTGCATAACTTCATTCTTGATGTCACTCATAATATCTCCTTAAAAGCTATTCCAGCCTGAACCAAAATAACCAACGCCCTCAGCGTGGCTCTGCCAAAAATTACTACTGAATGGGTATCCGCCACCATTGGCCCGACCCCTTCGTATGAAACTCTTCCGATAAATTGAATGATCTTTGCGCTTCGTTTGCTGAAGCAAACCCAGCATCCGCCCAGGCTGACCATAGGTGCTGTAGCGATTTTCCATCTGCTGGATCATCTTAGCTATCGCAGCTATTTTACGCGAATCTGGTTCATTTGTCATCGCCCATTCGTAGGCCAGAAGGCGAGCGCGGATCATCAGCAACTCTTCCGGAATCTGAGGCGGCAGCGCATCATCGTCCTCAGTGAAGACATCTCCTCGAGCCCAATATTGAACCGTATAAGCCTTCTGAGTCTGAGGCACAGGCCACATTTCATAAACCGGCAGCGCAGTTGTCGAATCGTATTCCCTAAAGAACAGTCTATAAGGGGGACCGGCTGCCGATCTCTGAGGATCCATTCGGTTGAGTTCTTCGGCGGTGCCGATTTCCCATCCGAACTCATAGCCCATTATGGGATCATAGAGGCAGTCAACGCGAGCCACATCATCTGTTGGGGAATAGTAGAGACGGGCACACACCGCAGTAGCTGCGCTGTTTGTGTCTTCCCGATACAATCTGTCCAACGTGAGAGTGGATCCGAAACTTACTGTCTCCGCACTCACAGTTGTTGATGCCGCGTCTGTCAACTCTACTTCCGTGGTAGAGGTAAAGCTGGCAATCGTAGTTTCAAGGTCGGCACCGGCTACGCCAGCACCTTCGACGATGATTTTGTAGCCGACCATCCCTGCGGTGAACGGAGCACTCGTCAAACATTGAAGAGTCTGATCAGTTGCCGTGATCGCCCCATCTGTAACTTGATCCACATCGCTAGAGGAGATCGAATAGATTGGACCGCCGCTGGGGGCAAACTTGATCTGGTAGAGAGTCAGGGCAGGATTATTCAACCCCGCCAGCAACCCAACCGCTGCTACAGAAAGATCCACCGTTGCACTATTTTGCGTCACTCCCACGCCCGTGGTTATTGTGATCGCATCCGGCGCAAGCCAATATTCTGTCCTATGAAGAAATGACCACTCATCATCACTATCCCGAATATCTCGCCACGCCTCGTTGATATAATCCGAAGCCTGCTCCGGCGATAAAGCCGCAACATATTGGCGAAGACGATTTGAATAAGTGAGAAAATTGCTCATCGGTTATAAAGAAGGGGTCCGAAAACCCCCTCTGTTGTCTCGCTTGATTAGACACCTATCGCCCTTACTCGAACCACATATGTGGAAAGGTTAGTTGCGTTGGGAGCTTCGTTGAACGCAACATCCGCAGCCGCGCCCGTAGCGAAGGCTTGAAGCTTGAGATTCTTGTAATCAAAAACAAAACTAAACTCCGTAGTCTTAGCCGTGCCCGCCACCGAACTGACTCCAATCGGAACCAGTCCATACAACGTGGTAAGTCCAACGTCTCGGGCTGAAATCGCCTCGCCCGCTGTCGGGTAGGAACTATCCCAGGTCGCGTCATAAACGGTTTCCCGGAAAGTTCCAGAGGTGGCCTCAGCGTCATATACTTTTGTAAAAGCTAATGCCATCGGATCACCTCCTTACTGGTTGATATTGGGGAAGAACGCGCCGGGAGCGAGCAAAACTCGCGTGACCGTAGACGCAGCTGGTGTTTCATAAGCAAGTCCAATAAACGCCCGCAAGTCTTCCGTAAGCTGGACCGTGGCATCCGCGCTCGTGTTGACCGTGTTGACTGTCAACAGCGGAACATCTACGTTGGTCGCCTGAATGACCGCAAGACCGATAGTTCCCGGAGTACCTGCGCCGTACAGACAATTAGCCAATCCATCCGTTTGGATGAAGACATATTCTCCCGAAGTAGCTGCACAGATGGCGACACCCGCTCGGAAAGCCGTAGCTGCCGTAACGGTGCTAGTAACTTCGTAGTCGTTGAGACCATTGTTCGCTAAGGTGTCCCAGAAAACCAACTGACCGCGAACCAACGTGCTGGCCGCTTTAACCAACTGATAAGTTCCCTGATACAGAGTTCCGATCGAAGTGTTGCTGTCCAAAAGCGCGCTCGCGTTCGAATGAACAACGATCCCGCCGAGCTGGCCCTGCATGCGAGTTCCAACCGGTTCCTGACCACCGATCTGAGCAAAAGAGCCGGTGTTCATCCCAGTAGGTGGACGCCAAATGTTATTTGAACTTTTTGTAGGCATTTTCAAATTCCTCTCAGGTGATTGTTAAGGCGGTGAGTCAGTGACCTGAGTGACCCGGCAGGCCCTTTTAAGGGGGCTGGCTTTTACCGCCTACGGTGTCCCCTATGGCTGGACGCTATCCGTGGGTGCTAGAAACTCTTCTATAAGTTCCCAACGATTTTCAAAAGATCGAACAGTATTCGTAAAATCCGTCGTTGCTGATCTGGTTATACCTTTGAGCCGTTCATATATGGCTTGAAAACTAAGACCAGTTGATTCCGCCAACTTTCGATAACTCTCTCCAGCAGCCTTGCGAGCCTCTAAGTCTGTCCAATTTATCTCGGGCCGACTTAGTGGCGCTGTTGACATAGATACTGATCGGCGATTGTCCAGTATTTCAGCTGGCACTATCCAATACTTATCTTCGTCTTGACCATGAAGAATTACAAAATCAACTTCCTTCGAGAAAATCCTCGGCAAATTAACTGCTTTGCCATCTACAATTCTTCGAGAAAATAAAGAAAACTCGTAGTAGGGTTCCGAAGGTTTTTCCCGTCCGGTCTTAATCCTAGTTTTCAAAGGTGAAGCCTTAACTTGAATCCGAATTATTTGTCGATAATCTTCGTTTGGAATTAAAAGATCAATTCCATGATCATCTACAACTGGCTTCCAAATCCGGTAGCCCATAAAACCTAGCTTAGCTGCTACCTTGAATACCGAAAATTCTCCACTTGCTAATGTTCCAATCTGCTTTAGATTAGCCACGGTCTGATCTCCTTGTTAGTATTTCCAACTAGGACAAGTATATCAGACCGGGCTATACAGTCAAGAGCAACTAGCTGGAGAAGCCAAATGCTTGTCCATTAAGCCTGTTAGCTACACATTCAAGGTTGAGGGCAGCTAAGACCTGGCCTGACACTCTCGTATTATCCTGGCCCGGCTTGAACCCCGTGAAGCCAAATTGGTACTGTGGGTTAGTCGAAAGTCTCAACTTCCAAGTATCCGTATTGATCATGAAGAGAACTTCGCCAGGGGTCAGGGTGGCGGCGGTTGCCGTGGTCGGGAAGCCACCGTTCGGGGTGCCCGAGGTAAGGGGATTGGTGAAAGCCGCCGTCAGGTAGTTACCCAACTGGGAGTCGTTCACGCCGTAAACCGCAGAAGGTGCGTAGTCATCCTTGGTGATCAGCATCTTATTGAGCTTGACACCTTCGAAACCGTAGCGCGGGTCTGTTTCCTGGGCAAAGCGTTGCTGAACCTGCATCGTGTTTTTGATGAGGGTCATGCCCTGCTTGCTGGTCACACCGAGGTCGGGCGACAGGTTACCCTGCGTCGAAGTCTGATAGAGCGATTCCAACAGTTGGTAAGTAACCTTACCGGCTGAACCGTTCGTCTGGCCCCACCATTGCGGCTGACTGTTCAAGGCTGCGCCGATCGCGCCATTACGAGTCTGGCCACCATAAGTGGTGAAGATGTTGCTATCCCACGAAGGCAGAACGCCGTCGTTGAGAGCTTCGGAGAGGCCGTTGATATACAATGAACGGTCGTCGTTGACGCCGCTTCCTGAGGCCTGACCGTGCCGCCAGCCCGCGATCGCGCACTGAGCGGTGATGGTCATCATTGCGTTTTTCATATACGCATCAACCAACGAAAAGACAGCGCGAGGACCGCGGTTGCGGACCATAATATCTTCCATCGCCATCGTGACGTTCTGTTCGATGTATTTCTCACGGAACTGCAACGCCGCAATGGTATCGATCATGTCAATATTGAACGACTGACCGGGTGAATAGAACCCGCCGATCGTCGGCTTAAACATGAACGCATACTGCATATAGGTGCCGCCATCAAAATCCATCAGCGCTTTATCGCGCAGATAGGTCCAGAAGGGGACGGCTTTGAAAAAATTGTCCGTGATTTGATCAGCCCAGATTTGCTGGACGGTTACTGAGGGGATTAACCCAACATTGGGGTCAGCCATTTTTAGCTCCTTTAGTTAAAACGGCTGACCCGATGAAATTGGGGGCCGCATAGTTGTTATTGGGCGGGCCCGCCAGCATGTCTCGGCGATCCGTCCGCATTAAAATCTTTCATAAAGCCTTCCATTGCGCGGTTCACGCGGTCCTGGGAGGCAGCCATATCGGGTCGAAGTTCGGGAGCAACTTCCCGAAGTGGTTTCACTGAACCGTCCGTTGCGGTTGCAAGGGCCCGACTCGCATAAGTATCAAAGAGTTGAGAAGCTTGGTTGGTGTAGTTGGGTTGACCCATCACTCGGGAAGGATCCACAGCCAATTCTGCCAACACCGCAGCTCGAGTTTCAGCTCGAACCTTCTCAATCTCTGAAGCCCTCGTCTGGGCTTCCATCTCTGCACGTTTTCCGACGATGTTATGTTTGGATTCCCAGAACTGACGAACGTTCTGCACTCCGGCGTTCATAGCTTCCTGCATCAGATTTTCAGTGAGGGGCTTCCCAAACAGGGCATAGTGTTCTCCGGCGATAGCTTGCAAGTCGCCTTGCATAACCATCAGGTCCCGGATCGCCCCAGCCGCATCTTCTCTCTTCAGGTAATCTACAGGTAGTTGATTTGAATTTGTCACAGCAGGTTCTCCTTTCGGCGTGGCCGAAGCAATAGGTTGTGGGGTAGGAATTTCGGTATCGTCAAGCAGGTTGTAGTCAGCGAGCTTCTGTTTGTAAGCTGCCAAGACTGCTTGATTTTGTGGATACTGATCTGCAATTTCCTTGTACCTTAAAAGTTCAGCCTTCGCTTCACTTTCCCATTGCCGAAGAGCTGCCTGCTCAGCGGCTATCTGAGCCCGCTCCGCAACTGTCTGCGTCTGAGCCGCTCTGCGTTCCTCTGCGAGAGCCTGAGTTTTGCGGGTGTAATCCGAACCCCGCATCAACATTCCCGCAAACCGTTCTGCGGTCTTTTCATCCTTGGCCATCATGTCAATGTAGGTAGTTCGCATATCCAGCGGGATAGCGCCTTCCTTAATCAACTGATCCACGTTCTCTTCTATCTGTCCTCTATAATCAGCCATTTGACTCCTTCGTTGGATTCCACCGGGCGGTTATTCCCTCTGGGAGGCCGCCACTCGGGGTGATCACTTTGCAGGTTGGTCCTACATCATCGTAGCCGCTCCAGGCATTGCTGCGCTGGCAGGGCTCATGCTAACAATAACCGTTTGTCGCCACTGTTGAAGACTAGACACAATTTGGGACGCGAGGTCTTCGGACCCGGGAAACATCCTTGACAAGTCATCCACTTGTCCGGCGATCTCGTCGAACTGCTGCATCGCCTGGGCGGTAGCAGCCATTTGTGCTTGTGGGTCCAACTGGGCAGGTGCCGGGGATGCCCCCAGTAAACCAGCGAGTCCGCCGCCTTGATCTCCTCCGCCCATAGGAAGTTCCGGTGGGGCAGGTGATTGGGGACTTGCAACTCCTGAAGTTGCGGGCATCATTGGAAAGGCCATTTGTTAGCTCCGACTTTCGAATCGTAAAGTAAAACATCGACTTGACCTTACATAAAGGAAGCCAATGTAAGTTTGCACATAGTAAGTAACATATTTTTGGGTCTAGTGTCAACTGTGGTATGAGAGTTGCAAGCGGACAAAAGAAAAGCCCCTTACCGGGTTTGGTAAAGGGCCTCCTAGGGAGGAGGGAGAACGAGGTGTGATTGGAAGTAAATTGTTAGAAGGACGGAGGCCATGATCGGCCATGTCACGATCCTTTGGACTCAGTGACCCGAATCCCCACCCGATCCATAATTTTGAGACCCTGAACGGATCGGGGGCAAATACTATGCCATAAGTGGCTGAATGTCAACCTTAGTTATCGCGGCGTTTTACGGTTTCTTTGGATTCGCGGTTATCAAATGCGTTGTGGATCAATGAAGAAGGATTGCTATCTTCGTTATATCGCGGAAAGCATGGGCAATTTGGGTCGGAGATATGCTGCATTACGTCTTGAACTGGAACCACTTCGTAAGCAACTACTGATCCCTGCTTTGAATATTCAATTCTTTCCCATTGTTTGTCCATAATAATGGCCCAGTGTGATGAGCGGATGCTGGGACCCCGCCTTAGCCGACGAGCGGCCTAAGATTCTGAGATGACGGTGCGTTCACCGCCCTCGCCATCACTCTTTGTTTCTTGATGCGGCGATTGCTGCCCAGAAGGAGGCCTGCCCTCCCCCTGCGGATTTCCACCCCCACCCGCACCAGCCTGCTGAGCCATCGCGGCAATAGCCGCCGCGGGGTTCATTTGCATCTGCTGCTGAGCAATGGCGGCCTGAATCTCTGACATCTTCGTGGCCTCTTCCTTTTTCCAGGCCCAGAATTTGTCGATCTCGGTGGTTGCGCCGATTGGAGCTTGACCCGGATTTGGAACATCACAAGCCTCAAGGATTGTGTACGGAGAAACTGGGAAACCCATTCGTGCAAGCTGGATCAGAAGCATCTTACGCGTTGATTGCGTGACGCCATAGACCGAATTTGGTACGATGGAGTAATGGAAGTTAGACATATGGGCTCGGGCCCGCTCACTTCTGGAAGCTCCCGGCAAAACTCCCGGCAGATTCAGATCCTCTGGTACGAGATTTGCAGGGTCGTAGTCGTAGTCTTCAGGGGTAAGACCGTCTGGGCCCAGCAAGGAGAACCGCCGTCTCGCGGTGTAGAACTCAAAGCACAAAGCCTTAAACTGCTCTCCCAGCGATCGAAGCGCTTCTTCCATATTACGAGACATATCGGTGGCCAAGGGACCTGCGAGTTCGCCTAGTTTTTCTATTGTGTCGCCGCTCGGCACTTGGGAAGCCTCTTGGAGGTTCTGCAAATCCGGCAGCCCCATCAACTCCTTCCCACTCTGCCTCATCCACTGAATAGTCTCGAGGGTGTTCTGCCCCATCTGGAAGTATGTCGGGTCCAAAAGAACCTTAAACATCTCCCCCATAGTCATATCGTCCATGCCTATGATCTGGCCACCCATTCGGGGGTCAAAAGAACGAGCCGCTTGGTCGTCTACTCGGTTTCTGTCGTAGCCGATTGGGGGTCGCAGTTTAGCGTTTTCGCTGTCGTCAAGAGCCCGCAACAAGGACGTAACGGCGGCTTGAAGCTTGGCTGGTTCCTTTGTAAGCGGTATCCCGCAATATTCAAAGGGCCAGTCATCGAGTCGGAATTTGACCAAGGGAACTTGGCCGTGCCAAAACTTGGATGGGCCATCATATAAGACGGCTCGATTGGTACAGACAATATGTCGGCGATAAGGATATATTCTCGCGTCATGATAATCAGCCTTTCTGAATGTTCCTACCACCCCCGTGGGTAGCTCCTGCCCATAATAGGGGACTTTATATTCCCACGGACTCCCAGGAATCCCCATCAACATCTCTTTCCCACTATTATTTACCGAAGCGTCCTGCAAGTAAATGTCATAGACGGTTGTTACCGCTCGCCCGGTCGGGTCAATGTCTCGGAAGCCTCGCTCTTTGCCATATGTGTTGTGAACAGTGGCCGAAACCTTGGTTCCACCCAAGCCCAGCATTCTGCGCCACCTGCTCGTTGACTCGCCATCTGGCGAGATCTGACCCGCAAATGTTGGATAACGTCGGATGACATCTACGATCGGGAGTTGGCGACGAATGATAACACCGTAAGCTTTTTGGAGGTCCCAATTATCCGGGCTAATCCCCAACGGAAGAACACTATCTACACCCAAAGCGGTCAACTCCACATCACCACTGCCCGGTCCCCAATAGGAGGGATCCCAGCCGGTCATCAGATAACCTGTGCCTTCCACCCCAGCATACTGCAAAGCGGCGCGAATCTTCCGATCCGCAAACCCTGCCATATACCACGCCATATGACACTTATTGATCACATCCACTTGGAGTGAATAGAGTTGGTTGTTGCATTTGTAACTTGCGATGGGACGAGGGTTGGCGAGAGTGGCGATCAGATCGCGGCAATCACGTTTGACGAAATTGAGGGAAACCTTGGAAAGGGTGGAGGGGAGTTCGTCAAATCCATAATCTGCCATAATCCTATGGCTTGCATCCACGAAACGATAGCCGCTTTGGGCTTTGAGAAAAGTCTCACCTTCATTTATTGCTCCTTGTAGCCAGCCTAGTATGCGATCAGTCGAAGACTGCGTGGCATCCCAGGCGAATGGCGCTTCGTAATTATTAGGACGCCCGCGAGGATTGGTCATAGATTGAACTGTAGCCGCACCAGAATTAGCCATTGATACTCCTCTTAGATCTACTTTTTCCATTCATTCCTGTTCTCATTTATTAGTCCCTATTACGTGAATCGTACTCAAGGCATTCGTTGCGAAACTCAGTAAACTTGAGTGGCACGTAGGTCTTATCGCCCCGTTCCAAAGTAATCTTCAACATATCTCTTTCCCACTCGCTCGATGCGTTGGCTAGGCGATACTTCACTTCCTCTCGCACTTTGTCAAGCTGCTCCGCCCGATTGGCTTCTCCGATGTCGTGACGACGCTGAGCTACGCTGCGCTCGGAATCATTGAATTTCTTCATATTCCGTTCATAGTCATGCATATTCCAACACTCAACACGCTCGGCTCCCGCGGGCGTGGGGCCATTCGCAATCCCTGGAACCCCATAGCTGCCATCTGCATAACGGTGCATGACGATAGGCTCTTTGAAGCGACGACTCTGCTTAATCGCCCAGCTTCGCTCAGCCTTTTTGCCGCATTCGCATTTTTGGTAACGTGTGTCCCATTCAACAATCGCGTCCCAAGTGTTACCACAATGGGAACATTCGTAAGTGTGGTTAACCATTTCTTGAATCCTCGTACCACACTTTTGCGAGATACAACGTACCCAAAATTACATAGATAACCAATACGGATGCAAACATAATTTGCCCAAACACAATTAAATTATCCATTATAAACATCCCCTGCTACTTTATCGTAAAGCATTCTGCCATCCAACTTCACTCCCTTGGGCACAACGGGCACAGCCACTCCACCAATAACCTGCCCGCCAGTATACCTAGGCCGCTCATCCAACTCCTTCTCCCACTCCCGCTGCCCGGTCCACGCATGCGGCACACTCCCGTAAACCTCCGGATCGTACCACGAGGCTAGGACAATGCCAAGTGCAAAAACTCGATCGTCGTGGTTCCCCTGACTTGCCTCGATTCGCTTTTTGTCTAGATTCCACTCGAGGGTAGAAAGTTCCATCGCCAGCTCCGGCGACTTCACTTCCAACAGCCCGTCCCGAATGGCTTTCCGAACCGCGCTTATAACCTTGGGCCGATTGGCTCGATCTGTCTTCCAGCCAATCTGATCCAGGTAAGCTTTGGCTCGGGCTTTGCCACTCGAGATCCGAGTTGGATCGAACCGCTGGTGGAAAAAGGGCCAGCCCCGCTTTCGCATTTCGGTTTGCACTTTGTCCCCTGCGCTTATGTTGATTTCTATGATGGCCTTGGGGAAGTTCCAGCCTCCACCCGGTTTCCGCACCGTATAAAGATGGCATAGTGAATAAACCCACATCCACAGGTCATCCGGCAAAACCTTCGACGAGGCGAACTCTGCCACTTGGACATCGGGGTGCTGAGGAGTTGATTTCTTAACTACTGTGACCACACTAGAATCCTGATCCACCCCCTCAGCCGGATCGCAACCCACCGCATAGGTTTCCCCAGCAATAGGCCATTCCCAAATCCTTACCTTCCCATCCGAATCATTATCCGGCCAACCGTCGTGGCCCACCGGGACCAATTTGAAAACCTCTTGCAACTTCCCACTCGGACTCAGGCAACGAAGCTCTCGCTCGGGTTGGCCTTTACGAGCCGTCCAGAAATCGTAAACTCCGCTCACACCTTTGCCGGTTAGCTTGTAGCTTTCGATCGGCACCGCCGTCGCCGTCTTGGTCCTCACTTCATTAAGCGTCTCAATATCAAACACCGTTGGGTTACTATTCTGAAATGCTTCCTGGGGGTTGGCGGGCATTTCCTGTAGAAAGATATGTAAAGTTTTCTTTTCCCGAGCCTCCTGATACTCCAAATGATAAAACCACTTCTGCTCCGGGGGCATCTCCCAATCTCCCCCAAGCTCCTCGCGCAACATTGGGGTTTGAGCTACATAAATTTTCGCGGCCTCCGCGTGACGCTGGATGTATTCTGGTATTTCCCACCCTTCTGGCACCGGTCTTCGTTTCAGCCAGCCCTCCGTTGGGTAAAGATCTGTAGCCAAGAACCACGGCAGAAAGATCGGCTCCAACCTCGCCCGCCCACTCGCCATCATCTTTACATTCCAATCCCAGGTTTTGTGCCACCAATTTCCCATTCCCTCCGCGGTGCTCTCCAAGGCGAGGAGCGAGAAGGGATTTTCGTGCATCGTTCTTATAAGAGCTGCATCTACCAGCTCCTCCGGGTTCAAAAAGGAAGCCAGCTCCGACAAATGACAAACCGTGCTCGTCGAACCACGCCCGATACCTTGGGTTTGGTTTCCCCAGCTCACGTCTATAGAAGAGTTCAGATCACCATATTCAACCAGCTCACCCGCCCGATACGCTGTCCGCCGCGGTCTCAGCCACCAAGGCAAATTATTCCACGTAAACTCCAGCTTCTTGACCATCTTGCGGGATTTGTCGGGTTCGGCTGAACCGGTTGGGAAGTTGATATTGCGATAGAGGAAGACACGGTGGCCTCCGATGGTTTGGAATAGGGTAGTGATGCCTTCTTGGCGCGCCTTCAGAAACATCATCATCAATGCCAAGCCCTTCTCTTCCATCTCGGCCATTCGCTTGAGGACGACTCGCTGGGCTCGATTGGGCACAAAAGGAACGATTCGACCTGACCAATCTTCGATTTTGACGTAGCGTTGGCAGTAGTAGGCGAAGTCGAGTTTACAAAGGGTGGATTCACAAAGAACCCATAGAGCCTCTGGCTCTGTGAGCTTCCGCATCGGAACGCCTTGCGAATCGAGCAACGAGGCCAAATGAGCGCACATCTCCTCCCAATCACCTTGGCTCGGATACTGGAGCTGCCACGTTGCAGGCAGATCGTACTTAGAGCGGATGAGGGAGGAGGCTCGGCTAAGGTTTCTGGCTATGATTTTAGGAGAATACATTCAATCGGTAAACCCCCCTCTAATGACCAAGATCATCAAACCCATTTGTACTAACAACAAAAAAGACATTACTATTATTATGATTACTTCTAATAAACTCATTCTATAATCTCCCCTTCAATAACGTCTCCCCTTACAGAATTATCGATCTCCTCCGCCACCCCCTGAAACTGCCGCAGTGGCGCAAGTAATTCTTCTTTTCCGACTTTGATCCCGACATTCTGCTGCATATTGATGCTAACCCCCGGCCCGCTCGGTTCAATCACCCCCGCTATCTTCAGAAGCATCTCCCGATCCCCGCGCCCCTTCTCCAAGTCTCGCATTGCAAGTTGAGCATACTCTATCACTTCCGGTGCCGCCAACTTCGCTTTCATTACCGATATATGCTTTTGGATCTCCCCCAATCCACTTCCAACGAAACTCAAGAGGGACTCTGTAGCGAGGTCCATCGAAACACACAATTGGTTGAGATTGTAGAGCTCGCCGGAATCTCTCAGCTTCAAGATAACGCTCACTAGATGTCGCCATTTTAGATCTCCTTTCGCTCCCTGCCCTACTACAATAGAAGTGAGCATATCTTCGAATTGTCGTTGGCCCCCAAAAACCGCCTCCGCCACCCAAGCCACACTTCCTGGCGTCTCCGAAGGAGGAGCCTCCAACACTAAGGCTGGAAGCTTCCCCGTCAATCCTCTTGGCACAAGTTGCTCACTCATCGTTTGCGACCTCGAACCGTTTCTACATGTATCCGAGCATTCCGTCTCTTCTCAAGCATCGCTCGATAATGTTTCCAAACCTCTTCACACTCAATTACCCTGCCGCGCCACTGCTTACCAGAGCGATCCGTCCACACTAGACGGCATTGAGCTTGGGTTCTTTTTTGCGGAACCTTCCAGACTGTTTTAGAATTTCCGCCAAACGCTCCAATATCTTGCCCATTTGTAAACATCCATACCATATCCCTAGCCATTGTAGTTCCTATACTGCCTCTCATCTTAAAAGCTGGTTCACTTTTCTGCCACCCCGCTTGCCCAAGCGCAATTATAACCGTCAAAGCTATTGTTCCTATCATCTCATCCTCCTTTACTTACGTGGCATAATCCCCGCCACTTCATCCGTTTGATTTCTCCAAGCCCTATCTTCGCGCTCGGCTTCCCAACGCCCTCTGGGCTGAACCCGGCTCACCTCAACAGATTGGCGATCGGTTGCCGCCTTGAGCGCGCTGGGAGGATGAATATACTCTTCCAACAAATCCGCGATCCGCTTCAACTGAACATTGGTTTCTTGCAGGTCTGTGTTGAAGGTCATTTTGCGCTCCTATATTTTTCATACACATCCGTAGAAAAGGTCTCCAGAAAGACTCCTGCCCAAAATCTCTTAGTAGGAGACCAATTCTTAGATTGAGAAAGTTGGGCAGCATTTCTCAATATTTGCCATAACAATTCTTGATCGGTCATCTCTTCTCCTTCAATGTACTGTCTTGATAGACACTAGACCTATGATGAGACTTGCCCATCACATAATCAACAGCTGCTTGCCAAGCCACATTCTCAGCACTCCACCTCGTCAAATGCGTTTTCACTTTCTCCATTCCCATCAAAGAAGATTCATAAGAAGTTCTCTCAGGATTGTCATAAGCAGCTGCCTTTAATTCTGTTTCTTGAGCCTTCAGTTCCGCAAATTGTTGATAGATCTCCCGGCTATCTTTAGTCAACTGCTCTCGAAGTTCTATCAATTGGGCATAACTTAAGACCCATTTCGGTGCGGGCCACGGTTCATAGCTCATCTCTTCTTCTTCCCCCCCTTCAAAGCCGCTCCCACTGGTTTCGCCTTCACTACCATCGGTTCACTTGGTTCTACTGAGGGGGGTTCGGCGAGCAGTTCATCTTCCGGAATCACAGCATCCGAATCCAGTCCAGTCACCGTCACATTCTTTGCAGGTTCCTCCAACATTCTCAGTTCCATCCTCGCAATAGCCTCTTCGGCTTCCTTTTTCACCGCAACCAAATCCACCTCCACCGGCCTTAACACACTCTCAGGCAACTCAGCTGTCACCACATCCCCTCCCGGGAGCTTAAACTGCGCGATCCTCGCTAACCCAAGAGCTTCCCGAAAGTCGTCCGGACTCCCAAACGGCCCAATCTCTCTCATATTCCTTATATCAGCTTCCCGATCCTGCCAACGAAATTCCCACTCCTTTCCCACCCCCAAGAGCAACTTGACCCAAATCCCCCCTTTGCAAGGAACCCACTCTACGCGAGCTCTCGGAAAGGTGAGATGAAGTCCGTACCACCACTGGCCTTTGGCCTGCCCCAAGCAACTCTGACCCGCCAATTCGTCCACCTCACGAGCCGCTAGACCAGCGAGGCCATTCGCAAGTTCCATCCCGGTAAGGGCCCGACCTTGTCGACCCATCATTTTGGCTCCGGGTGGGAGCTCATTTGCTTTTAAAATTTGTTGCATCCTTCTTCTCCTCAATAAATTCAATTCCCACCGCCTTTAACACTCCGTGAACGATGTCAGCAGCATGTTGATAAGGGGCATAGCGGCCTTCGATTGTTTGGTCTATGTTGTTGTAGCCCATCTGGACAAGAACAGCTCGAACACATTGGTCAAAATCAGAACTACTCAATCACCACCTCCTTGTTCTCATCCTCGCATATCAGATCTGTAATCGGCTGCTTAGCCAGAAACCAACCAAGATCTTTATATTTGACTTCCCATTCCGAGCGGCCCCGCCGAGCCAATTCCACCAACCTCTCTATCAATTGATCAACTGTCAAGATCCACCTCCTTGTCTTTCTCATGAACCCAAATCTCCGTCAAGGCTTCTCGAGTCGGATCATAGCCCCCGCTCAAGACTCGAACATCGAAATCCGCTCCGCCTTTCTGACAAATTTCAACCAACCTCTGCAATAGCTCATTGACTGTCACGGCTTCACCCCCAATTCAATCATTTTCTCTCCACCCTCCGCATAGTAAGCTGCCATATCCATAATTTCAATCACTTTCTGAAAAAGTTCCTCTGACACTAATCGACAACCTTCGTTGTATTTTGGCTGCAAATATAGCACATAACTGGTCTCATTTAGAGAATCTCTCAAATCTAAGTTAGTCATTGCGATCTAATCTCCTTTTGATATTTTTGTTGCGGCAACACATCCGGAACCCAGCTTTCAGGCTCCTTTATGCGGATGCCCTTGAATCTCATCACCCCACAAGTTTTGTAAGCTACATGGCCTTTGGAGCGAAGTTCCTGGCTCCATATGCGAAGTCCTTTGGGTTTGTGGCCAGCCTGGATGGCGTATTCGCGGTAATGAGTGTAAAGGTCTTGGCTTCGGGGAGCGATCACCGGATTTTTGTCCACCTCTATGCACTCCTCCAGCCACTTGCCTACAATGTCCATTTCCTCGCGATAAGATTGACGGGCCTCGAGAAGCGACTTGGGCAGGTGAGTGGTGAGCTTTTGAATCTGCCAACGTCGAAGACCTTCAATCATCCAGTTCAAAATTCCAGCTGCCTCCGCAAAAAGAATGTTTTCAAGGCCATTTATCCGCTTTTCCTTGTCAAAAGTGGCATTGAAGTGGAGGATAATTTGGCGACGAAAGTTACCATAATTCATCCCGCGTATGCCGGGGAGTTGGTTTGTGCCCATCCAGATTTTAAATTGGGGGTCGTAACTAAAAAGTTCCTTGTAAAGGAAGCGACAGGTAATGGGATCGGAGCCGGTGGCGGCTTTTAGCTTCGCTTCCGCGAGAAAGGAATCTTCATCGCTTTCACTTATGGTGACAAACCGAGCTCCAGCCAGCATCGCCAGATCATTGGACTGGTCACTTTTGTTGGTAGCGCTGAAGGTGGAAAATGGGGTCAGCTTCGAATATTCCCCCATCACGCGGCGAATGACGTTGAACATGGTGGATTTGCCATTGCTACCATCACCAACGCACAAAAACATCACCTGTTCTTCGGTTGAGCCGGTGAGGCAATAGCCGAACATTCGCTGCACTACTTCGATGATTTCGCCATCAGAGCAAAAGATTTCCGAAATGAACTTTTCCCACATCGGCGCTTGCGCTTTTGGATCGTAAGTGACATTAGCGCGCTTCGTCAGATAGCTATCTTTGGAAGGTGGACTGAATTTACCCGTCTTTAGGTCCAATTCTCCGTTGAGGAGACCAAGTTTCCAAATATCGACATCGAAATCGGTGTAATGAATGCGCATTTCTGGTAGATCAGCTGCGGTTTTGGCTACATTCAGCGCTCGAGGGCGATCTTCGCCTTTGCTGTAGTAACCAAGAGCTTTTTCCCGGAGGGGAAATTTCTCATCATCAGTCTGAATTTCTTTCCACGAAGCGCGAAGCGCCTGCGCAGTCGCCACGGCGAGCTGGTTGATGACGCCCGCGAGGCAAAATTCCCAAATCCGGCCATTCCACCGGTACCAGCCCTTGGTTTCAGGGCAATACCGGAGATCAGATCCGTACAAGTGGGCTAGAGCCTTGGCCGTTCCTTGATCCGTCCACCGAAATCCGCGAAGCTCGTTGTAAGTCGACATTGGGTGTGTTCTCCAGGGCTAAGTTTTTGAGTAGAATGGGCAAGCCTTCTAAAAGTGCGAGCCGGACGATGGTACTGGCGTCGAGGTTTGTTCCGTTTTTTGTGGTTTGGTCTTGGATTTGTTGGATTTGGTCTATTAAGTTGGTTCCGAGGGAAAATGTTTTACGTTCCATATTGAAATTTCCTCCTTCGCCGGGTATTATAAAGGTTCCCCGCCAGATTGTCAAGTAAAATCTTACTTCATCCCACAAAATCCCACGAAGCGCTTGTGAAATCTGACGCAAGCTCGTCTTCGGCAAGTGCGGCGAAGCGGGGCAAAGGCCGTTTCTAATCAAAAGGGAGCGGGGAGGGAGGATGTAGGGAGGATGAAATTCCCCTAAAGTGTTGAAAACAAAGGCCTGAGGGAGCTAGGGAGCTTAGGGAGGATGTTTTGAAACCTTTTTGAAAATTTCTACCAAGAGCAAAACTTATTGGGTTTCCCTCTTTTATCCTCCCTTCCTCCCTAAAGCTTGTAAAGAGAAGAAAAGAAAGAAGTTAGGGGAGGGAGGATGCATTTTTGACCCTCCCTCGATCCTCCCTAACTCCCTAAAAAGTGGGTGAAATTCCCCAATCCGAGCCCTGCGGGCCTCTTTCCTTAGACGGGGCTAAGAAAGCCCTCATTAGAGCCAATCCAAAAAGAAGAGAAAAAATTATCTCAAGCCGAAATCGCCCCTACCCACGCCTCCCGCCCGCTCCCGCCGACAACTAGCCGCGCTAACGCGCCCTGGCGCTGGGCTGGCTTCCCGCTTGACCAGCCCGGCAGGCTGCGGGGTTTAGATTGGCGATTTCCAACTTCGCTTGCCGCAAGGGGGTGCGCTCGCTGCGTGGCCTGCCTCGCAATTCCAACCCCACTACCCCATTTAGTGTACACCATTTGGGGTGGCTCTCTTTGAGTGACTCACTAGGTGACAGTGTAAACACTTGGTTACAGTGTAAACGATTGTTGACACTTGTACTTAGGCTATAGATCGCGCGCCCGATTTCCTAAAGCGAAAGCGGGTTTTGAATTTTCTTCCCACTCGCCAAGCCATTTTACCCTGTTTTACACTCGCTTTCTAATCAACCGTGTAATTTCTTCCTTCTCGGTCATAAGATCATAATGTAATCTGACCAACTGGCCATTTTTAAACCCTTTAGAATCAACGACTTACACTATTAATTCTTTAATAATTCCCTCTGGCACGCCTTTTGCCATCTCTCTTTTCGCAGTTCGAGTTTTTCGGGCTGGCGGGACTTGTGCCCGCACCGTGGCGCTCTGTGCGCCGGTTTGCTAACACTGGCCGCTTGGCGGCCTCAGAGGGGGAACTATGACACCACAACAAGCATATTTAGTGGCCGCTGGCCACTTTGGAAAAATAGCTTGCCAAGCTGTACAGGCTGGCCAGTCGTTTCAAGCTGCGATGGCCGCACGTGACGCTGCACATTGGGCGCACAAAGCGGAAGAGGTGACGTTATGACCGAACTAGAACAAGCCGTAGAACGGCTCAAGGTTGTGCGCGAGACTTGGGCTGATAGTCGCTATGCTAAGCTCTCAACAAAGCGGAAGCGTGCTTATTTGGTGGGCAAAGCCACTAAGGGCGGTGCGTTTATGGTGAGCCACGAAGCGTATCGTGCTAATCAGGAGTTGCATAAACAAGCTGTAATGGAGGTGGAACGATGACCGAAACCAGACGCAAATTCCTGGCTATGGGCGCAGCGGCTCTCGCCACAGCTGGCTTGCCGCTTCACGCTACACTGGCCTCTGAAGCGAGACCACTCACAACAGCTGGCCTTGCCAAGTCCTTGCTGACGCTGGCTGACAAGGCGGAGTTGCAAGGTATGACCGATGAGGCACAGGCTATCTATGCCGCTGTGCAAGTCGTTCTGACCGGCACTAAGGCTAAGTGGAACTCTAACGGGCCGGTTGTGGTCAAAGGCGGTGCAAAATGACAGCAAGACTCATCAAACGTGGCTCACAGCCGCAACACACTGTAACGCGACCTGCCAAGCGGCAGAAGTCGCCGAGCGAGATTCGCAACGAATGGCTGGCCGCAAAGCGGTTGCGCGAAGCGGCTGAACTGCAACGAGCGCGTAAGGCGCTGGGGAGGGCTTAGTATGGAAGCGATATTAACTCAACTGGCCGCTCTGTGCGGTGAGGTGGTTGACCTGCCTGAAATGACGACCGATGAAGTGCGAGCGATGTTTGTACGAATTGGCATCCGGTTTGAGTAGTAACCAAGCCAGCACAGCAAAGCTGTCTCTTAGCTCACGACTAAGGCTGGCTATCTTTGGGAGTCAAGCAATCCCGCCTACAAAGGGCGTGACGCAAACCGTTCACCGCATCGCAATTGGGCGAGTTAGTCGGTTGGACACATTGCAATGGGAGCTTGGCACTTTATTCACTAGGGCAAGCCGTGTTTGGTAGCCCTTCCGTCCCGCTTGAATGCTCGACTAGAGTAGGCGGGTGACTGCACGGTGCAACCGTGTGGGCAACTAAGAGAGACAAGTATTCGGACACACCGCAAAGCGGTTCGGTCTGGCGATGATATGAGCCATAAACCCGAATGAACGTGATTGCGAGTGTGACTAGACGATACCTTGTCCCGGCCTATGGCCACAGGGCTGGTTGCCTATTAGAAAGTCCAGCTTGCAATTCAGCAGGCGGGCTTTGTGGTTAGCAACTAACTCAGAGAGGATTACTATGCAAGACTTAGGACTTATGCGCCGTGATGGTTTCACGGAGTATACACTCAACGATGCGGATTTCACCACAACCGAAGAAACCCGCAAGAGTAAGGACGGCGAGATTGTGACAACCGGAGTGACCAAACGAGTGTTTGTTTACCGCGTAAATAACACTCAGTTGAAAGATGGCGAAGGCGCAACGGCAGTATTGCCCAATGGCGAAGCGGCGGTAGTGAGGGAATTGCGAATAACCGAACGCTACCTTAGCAAAGATGCGCGGGATGCGGCTGTGGAAGCTGATCGGGTTAAGAATATGGTTGGCAATTTGCGTCGTTACTTAGGCTTGAGCAAGTCCACAAAGGTTGTAGCGGATCGTGACAAACTCACTCCGCAAGATGTGGCGAATTGGATGAACGGCAATCGTCAATTGTTTGGCAAAGTATTTGACACTCTGCCAACTGCTACACAGGAAGCTGTGAGCAAGGTTTATGCGGACAGCATCAAAATGCCCAAGTCGAAAGCTCCCACAATGAGCCAGCTTGCGGAAATGGCCGCTCTCGCGGCAGAAAATGGAACGCCTTTGAGTGCTGAATGGCACGAACAATACAATGCGATTAAAGCTCGCGCCGCCAAGCTCCAAAAGGGCAAGGCAGTTGAGCCGGAAGTTATACTTACAGAACAGGGTAATGACTAATCGGTAATTGATTGCCCTACCGACTCCTCAAGCCTCGCGGCTGTGAAGGCGCTTCGCGGCGTTCGCTTTCAAAGGCGGAGTCGGTTTTACTTCGTCCATAGTTTACCTTCTGATTTCAACACTTGCCTGTCTACATTGAAAGATGTGGGCAGGTATTTTTAATGGAAGATTTTATGACCGAAACAACCGTGAAAGCTCAATTAAAGCGTTTGATATTGGAGTTTGGGGTATCACATGTCCAAAATTTGCTCAGCATTGCGTATGCTGAGCTTTGCGATAACGAGTCAGAGTCAGATGAAAATCGGTCACAGAGCCGTGAGGAAGTGAAATAGCTTTCCTATATCTGATTCGGCTTGTTAGGATGCCCGTCAGGCTGCAAGGTTTGGCGGGTATTTTTCTTTTTAATGGGAGACTTATGAAACCTGAAACATTTGCAGAGCGTGTAGCACAAACAGCAAAAGAACGTAAGGCGCGTGAAGAGGCCGAAGCGAAGAGACGGAACGGGGATAGTTCGGATTACCAACCGTCTGTTTTCGTTCTTTATGATCCGTCTCCGACTCCCTCGGACAGTGGTTCAAGCAGTGGTGGTGATTGGGGAGGATTTGACGGTGGAAGTTCTGACGGAGGCGGTTCGACAGATAGTTGGTAGAAGGCCGAAACTCAATCAGGCATTGTATCTGGTTGAGTCCCGCGTTCAATGACGCGGCTGATGAGGCCAAGCGGTTTCTTCGGAATGTGCAAGCAACTTACTTGAAGCCGGTGTCGGGCGATGCTGGCTTCTTTTTTTTTTTGCTTCGCCAATTAAGGCATTTGAGCCGGTCGCATCAAGCGGCGCTTACAATGGGAGAACAATATGAAATTCATTTGGGCGGCAATTTTAATTGCCCTTGCATTTTTGGCTCTGGCGTGGCAACAAGGTGCGCTTGATCCGATCATCAATAACCTGGATACGGGGAAAACTGGCGCGACTATTCGTGCCTTCTAAATGTCGGTAACTCAGAGAGGAAACCAAGATGACACAACTTATAGCAACGAGCGTTTCAGAATGTGAACGTTTCGGCAATATGGTGAGGCAACACGCTTTGCAGCGGGAGAGGGCGGCAACCAATCGAGAATTGCAAGCTTTCTCGCTCGCATATAGTATGGATAGTCAATTGATGTGGGCTGCGGCGGACGGGCTTTTGGGCTTGATTGATGGAGGGGTGAGCGTTGGGCAGAGGTGGAGGCAGTTGGGAGTTGTTGAGGAGTTGTTGGAGGGTTCTTTATGAACGAAATTCCTTTCCTAAACAAAGAAACTGTTTCTAAGAGAGAATTATTGGCATTATTGAGTCGTATCTATGAAGAATCTCTTAAGCAGTTTGGGGATAACGAAGTCAATGATGAATTGGCCGATGCTTTGGGAGAAGTCTTGAATATTAGAAAGAAAGCTGAATACGGATTTCGTTTTCAGAGTGGAATCTTTGTTGAGGAATAGAGGCCAGCGCCTTCCTCTCCCTGAGGGGTTGGCGGTGTCCTTTTGGTACCTAATAACTTAGGGAGGCAATATGAAAATCACATATGTGAACGATACTCCCGCGATGCAAAAGAATGAGGCCGAGATAAGGCTCATAAAATTGCCTGCGGGCTTCGGTTGCGAAGAATTGTGGTACGGAGAAACTCCAGTCACAGAAGGACAATGGCGAGATGTGATGGGAGGAAAGTTGGATAAGGGCGAGAATTATCCGAAAGTAAATGTGTCTTTTACGGATGCAGAGGAATTTTGTGCAAAGCTCTTTGCTTCGAGTGGAGAAGATTTTCGATTACCAACAGAACTTGAGCAATGCAGAGCGATGGGACATGAGCCAACTGATTTGAAGGATTATGCTGTCTTCCGCCAAAATAATATCGTTGAGGTCAAGACTAAATTGCCCAATGAATATGGGCTGTTTGATGTGCGTGGTTTGATTTGGGAGTGGGCGGAAACGGGAGACGAGAGAAAAACCCTGCGGGGCGGCTCGTGGCTCTACTCTCAAGTCAATGCGCGCGCCGTCTATCGTTACCTCATTCATCCCGCCAACCGTAACAACCATTTCGGTTTCCGGGTGTTGTGTTGTCGTCCCCCTTCTGTTTAGTGTGTAGAGGCTAGCCCGTTTGTCTCTCAGAGCCATTCGGGGTGGCTTGCTGCACCTCCTCTCTACCTGAGAGGCTCTCTGAGTTCCCCTCGCTGGAAGGCTGGCGGGGGGTTATCCTTTGTTGGGAGGAATTATGAAACTTTACTTTGTTTGTCGCGCCTGCGGCTTTCACCTTGCATCTTGGATGCGAAGTTGTCCGAGGTGTGGGAGGTAGGAGGAAATATGATAGCTGTTTCAATTTACGTCAAAGACGGAGAAGCTTGGGTTCTTGGAGGCTCGGAAGGTGTGAATGTTAAGTTGGAAGATGCGGATGGTGGAGAGACTGTTTATTATCAGGTGGAAGGCTCAGAGGTTTATGAAATCGAGAGCCGAACTACTATCAGCTTAATTGACAAAGAACTTAAATACTTGGAGGATTAACAATGTTGCAAGCAGGATCAGTAGTAACCGCAGTTCTTGGCATTAATGAAGAAGGCGCACAGCGCGTCACTTTTGGCAAGTTGGCGGCCAATGAAGTCTACCGGGTGAGTGGCATTGTGAATGGTAATGATGGCAAGCCTGCGAAAGTGCGTCTCGCGGGTGAGCAAAGTTACTGGCCAGCTTCGATGTTTGTGGAAATGAGTGAGGAAGAGATTGAAACGATTCGCACCATGGTGAGAGAAGCTCAAAGCGTGGGTACGGTGATTCATCCGAAGTTGGTGAGGGCTTTGGGGGTGGCACAGTGAACAAGAAAACGATAATTGAAATGGATTATAAAGAACTGGATGAACTCATTAGTAAGGAGTTTGGGATTGATTACGAGTGTGTGGCTTATGAAGAGTGGAGTAATGGTGAGAGTCATGAGTTTGCGGTGGAACCAAACACTTTGGATGAATATAACTCTAATAATCTTAAAACAGGCAAGCTTCACTACTTGACAAGTGGATTGCTTGATGAACTATGTTTTCAAGGAAAACTTGAGGCGGGGGATTATTTGATTTCAGTGAGTTGGTAATATGATGTCCACACTCCCCTAACGAGGGCGACGGTTCACGACCGAGTGTGGGTTTTGGGATGCGAAGAAAACAAAACGGCTTTAGGGCTGGCAACCTCAGTAAAAACTGCCGGGGAGTTTAAGCCGGAACTTCCTCGTGGCTGGATGGGAGTGACCTCTCAACAAACAGTCAGCATCCCAATTAGTTGATGAGAATGAGGGGCGGGGTTGGCAGACGCAAGCGCCGATAGGGACACCAAAACCCGAAAGTGCTGGTAAAGTGTGGGTTCGAATCCCACCATTCTCATCATTAGTTGAAAATGTGTCTCATCTAAAGTGAGGGGCCATCTGGTGGGCAGATAGACTATGTTCCATCCTAAGGTAACGGTTCGTCAGCACATTTTCAACTTTGGCAACTCTTTAGGTGGCGCGGGCAATAAACTCGCGGGCGGTTCGATTCCGTTAGTTGCCATTTATTTCTTTTCAAAGAGCTAACAACAAAACAACTCAGAGAGAGCTGGTGGAGTTGTGGCGAGGCGATTAACAATGCTCGAAAGGGCATAACTAGGAGTTTAAGAAAATGGCTAACAATAATTTGGATGTGATTTTGGGTGAAGTTTCGGAAGGTATTTCGGAAGCAATCAGTGATGGTTTTCGCACTCTGGGTCAAGTTATTGCAGAGTACTTGCAGAATAGCGGAACTCAGCAGGCGAGCGCGGTTGAAGTGACAGTGAATCACGGCCCGACGCGAGTGGTGATTTCGGACAACGATCCGATTTTGAATGAGACGGTTCCCGCGGGTGCTCAGGTGACGATCGCTAAGGTGAACAGCGCGGATGCCGGTCGCGTCTAAGGAGGGAGGATGTCTGACGAAATGAGAGCAGTTCGGATGGCAGACTTGCCAGATGTTTATCAAGCACCGCAGGAAGGGGGTCAGGGCGAAAGCCTTGGCTCTTCTTTTTTGTCGTGGGCGGGGGATTTGCCGGTTATAATTGGTGAAGTTATTTCTGGCCGCGATTACACATCAGAGAGATTAAATACGTGGCGGTGGGCCCAAGCCGGTATGCCGAATCCAGGAAGTGACCGCTATAACTACTTATTCAGAACTGAAACAACCAGGGAGAGAGGAGAACAAATGAGATTTTCAAGACAACCTGATCCACTCACCGAAGCGGAGAAGGTGGGGCTAAACACTTTTTACGAAAAGGTTCTAAAAGATGGCTTTGCGCAGTGGCCTTTGGATAAGGACAAGGTAACATTGTACATAGATGGAATCCATCGGAAAATTTATTCAAATAATGAATGGGGTTCCGGGTCAGAATACATCTATATTGGATACGGAAAAGATAAAGGTGATGGCAATTTCTCCCAACCCGCAGTCCGCCTCGCGTGTGTCACCACTTTAATGGGGATCACTGGTCACTCAGGAAAGCCCAATTTGATAGCCTTGCTGGGCGAACGCCTCGCCAAAGTGATGGTGGGGGTTTACGATTCGGTGGTGAAGCCTTTAGCTGTGGTTGCGGATGCAAAGCCCATTCGTCGGATGGCTTGGTCGGCCTCAGGAGGGCTGGCAAGCTGGTGTGATGGAGAGTGGGTTGGCTTGACGGGTGAACCGGTTGCAGTTGGTGCGGATTGGATTGTGATTGACACAGAAGAAGGACCGATTGAGGAGGGGTTGCCTTCGGTTCAGGCGGGGAGTGTGGTAGTTCCACAAGTTGTGAGGAGAACTTTTGAGGAAATGTGCGTAGCGAATGGTTACTCGACCGGAACAATGGAGTCAGGTAGGAAAATGATTCATTGGAGTCGTGCGTTCGTGGAAGAGGCCCGAAGAAACTTCGTAGCTCGTTTGGAAGATGGCGATCAGGTCGAATGGGTTGAGGAAGGGGTGTGGGTTGGGTTTGCTGCGGTGGTGCCGTCTCTTGATGATGAAGTGTATCCGTTATAACAGAAGGAAATTTGCCGCTAGCCTCACTGGGTGGGAGGGTGGGGTCTGCTGGAAGTTTCTTTATGCCTAATTTAAGGAGGAGAAAAGATGGACACAATAGATTTTATGCAACAAGTCGCTCTCCTGGCGAGTGAGTTGCAAGCTTTGATTCCAAAGGCGAGAACACGCGAGTGGAAACTTGGCTACAAAATGCTATTTAACCCAAAGCTCCATTGTCCGTTTTGTGAAGAATGGATTGAGAGCGGAAGAGTGTGGATGGTGGATGAAGAGAAGAGCACGGTCAGGCGAGTGTGGAAGCTCGATGGCACCAAAATCAATGTGGATGGCAGCCATCCACACGTTGGGGTTGGTGGTCGTATTTGTATGGGGAATGCCAGATCGGTATTAGATGCCCTTGTTGCGGGGATAGCGGGTACGGATGATTTTGTGAGGGCTTGGAATTGGTTTCCGGAGCAGCTTGGTCACAGTTGTCCAAATCTGGAACGTGCCGCAGATGTGGGTAGATTTAACCGCCACGCAGATGATCCTTTTGAGAATGAGGATCACAATGGAGAGCAATACTGCGATAGTTGTGATGAGTATTACGATGAAGATGATACTTATTACTGCGATAGTAACGATAGAACTTATTGCAGTAATTGCTGGGGGGCTGATCACGATGTCTGCGAAGATTGTGACTCGGGAATACACTCCCACGCGGATGAAACTTCATACGAAGTAGAAGGTCGTTATGGAATACGGCGGGTGTGTGAAGAATGCTACAGCAACAGATACTTCACCTGTACCTTATGCGATAAGGGTCTCAGAGATGAGAAGTATCAAGAAGACGGAGTTTGTGTGGAGTGTTGGGCGGAGGATCATTTTCGTTGTACTGATTGTGCCGAGTGGTTTGAGCTTGGGCAGCTAGACGCAGAAAACAAGTGCTCAGACTGTAGAGGCTTTGAATGTAGCGAATGCGAAGTTCGCACAAACGAAGTGATAGATGGCAAATGTCGCACCTGTTATTACGGGACAGGTGAAGGGCAATTAAGTTTGCTGGAGGAGACAAGTGATGGGGAGTGAAATCAAGCGGGTAGTTTTGGTGGGAGCTGGAGGGGTGGGATTTTATTTAGCTGTGGCACTCCGGCGTGATGTGCCTGATGTTGAGTTGATTGTTTACGACGATGACAACCTCGAAGGAGGCTTCGGCGCCCAACGTCTTCCCTACGTCGCTAACAAATTAACCAAGAAGGTGGACTTCCTGAAAGGGTTCGTGAGGATGGTGATGCGGGATTCGCCGCCTCTAGTCAAGCCCCAAAAGGTAACTGTCCAAGACATAGTTGATGAAACTCAATTTCCATACTCTTGGTGGGAGGGGTCATTAGTGGTAGATGCTAGTGATATGGGATTGGAGGTGCGGAAGCCGCTGTGGGATTCTTTTCGTTCGCGTGGAGCAAAGATGCTCCGCGTCTCCTATGATGGCAACGGCATCGTTGTGGTTGCTCGTGGCTTGCCTCTGGCAAGCAAACCCGGTGGCGGCTACTCTCAAGTTCCTTCGATGGCTCAGTCGTTATGGGCTGGCGGGGTGGGGGCGGCTGCGGTTGAGAAGTTGTTGCGGGGGGAAGTTGTTTCTGATTATCAGATGGAGATTAAATGAAAGATAAATATCGGGCAGGTTGTTACCTGGGCAATGGGGAAGAACAGAGTCCCTTTCGCATATGGGATGAAAAGGGGGAGATTTTGCAAGATGTTCAATCTTAAAGTAGTCCAAAATTGCCCAGTCACTCGCGCCTCGCAAGGCAGGGTGACGATGCCGCAGTGGCTTTTAGCGGAGTTAGTTGGGACGCTTGATCGTGAGAAAGGTCAGGAGTGGCTTATCCTTCTCACAGGCTTCCGAAGTCCGGACGGGATGGATATTCAGGTCACGGGCACTTCAGTGCCCTCTGATCAAAAGCGAACACCAACTCATGTCCATATAGATCCGATAGTCTATGGTGGATCGGTGGTTGGGCAAGAGCATCTCACCGAACGCATCATTGGAGCTTTGCATTCTCATAATGAGATGTCTGCGGTTTTCAGTGGTACCGATGACAAGGACATCAATCAGAAGTTTGAGGTTTCGATTGTCATCTCAAGTAGGATCACAGATGACGAAAGCACTTGGCTCGGGTTTAGCTACGATGCGGTTGGTAAGGTGAAGTTGCCTTGTGGATCGCTGGGGATGGTTAATTTCAGATTGGTTCCGGAAGGGGTGGAGGATTGGCCTCTTAAGGTGGAGAGTTACTTTGATGTGGATGAGGATACTTCATCGGGGGATTGCGGTAATGTCATTTATGACAAAGGTATCCGCGGCAATTTCTACCAATCAATGTGGCTTAAGTGTGAACAGGTTCCGACTGAGCAAGTTCCGAAGTATGCGGTTTTTGGCGGGGGCGAAGGCGAAATGGCTGCAATGCTTCCTCCTCCTTCTAAGCCTTTGGTTGTCCGGGGCGGCTGGCGTGGCCATGAAGATATAGCGAAGGCTTATGTGGATGAGGAGTTTGAGGAAGTGGCTCACACTAAAGGGATTGAGTGTGAGTGTTGCGGAGCTAAAAAGCAAAGCTATATCCTTGTTGGGCAAGATATAGTGTGTAAGGAGTGTGTGCCACTTTGGAAAGATTCCTTAGTGTCGGATCGTCAGCCACTCAGCGAAGCAGCTTGGATCGCAGATTGGGATGAAGATAGAGCTTGGCAGGAGAGGTGGGCTGAGGTTTATGAAAGGGGAGGTTGTTGATGAGATATATTTGTCCTAAGTGTGGAGACACGATTCAACTATCAACTACATATACGGGATGGGAGTTGGAAACGGTTGATCCAGATACCGGAGAGCCTGACGAAGTCGTAGAGGCAGAACGGACGGATATTCATGATGCTGAGTATAGCTGTTCAAATGGCCTCTGTGACTGGAGGGCTAATGAATGGTATTTTGACGATTTGGGGGAAGAGGATGGAGAGTAATAGTTTGAAGGGCATAGCCTGGGACATCATCACACCTGATGGGGGGAGGACGCTTGAGATTCAGAGGCTTGATACAATGCTGGATGGGCAAGGGTGTTACGCAGGGCCGAATGACATTTTCGCCTCCGATGCGGCTGCATGGGAATTTGTTCAACAAATGGCATTGCACGGTGATATAGATTGTGTTAATGCTTTGTTTTTGGTGAGGCAGAGTGAAGATCAACAAAAGGAGAATCAAAATGAGTGCAAGAGTTAGTAAAGCAGCTATTGAATCTATCAAGTCGCGCATAACTGACAAGATTAAAGAAGTCAGTCACGACCTGCCGAAGGATGATTTGAATGAGGCGAGAGAGGTAGCTATTAAGGAGTTAGGGTTGGCTCCATTCAACAAGAAGTGGATCGCGACGCAGGAGAAGTTGAAGTTGGCTCAGGCTGGGGTGGAAGAGGTTCGGAAAGAGGTTAAAGATCATTTAGGGGATACTTATGATGTGTCACCAGCTTCAACTCTGTTGAGTTCTTTAACCGGATCGTCTTGGTCAAAAACTAGGTTCGATCGAGTAGTCAATGAAACATTGGCTTCGATCCGATCCAAGTCCGAACCGGGACAACAAGTGCTTCGACTTGAGAAATTGTTGAAGGATATGGACCTTACTCTCGAACTCGCAGGTTCCTCTGCGGAAGTGAAAGAGGCTTTGAAGAATATTTTGGCACAGATAGGAGAATAAGATGGAAGAAACAATTACACTTAGAAAGAGTTTCTACCGAATTTTGGTGAGAGATTCATTTGAATTGCAAGCTCTCGAGGCCGCGGGAGTGGATAATTGGTCGGGGCGAGATGAGGTAGATTGGCCAACAGATGAAGAGATTGATGAAGAAGTTGAGAAAGCTATCTTGTCGCCTATTCTTTAGGGGAGTCTTGCCGCCTCCTCTCCCATAGAGAAGAGGTGGGAGGGTGATCCCTTCTGTAGTAATCCTTGATACTTTGCTTAATTGTGGATTGTGGAGAGGTTTATTATCTGTTGTTTTGGTAAGAGCGAAAAGATCGGGTCAGCTTTTATTGATTCGTTAGGCTGGCTCGGTCTTTTTTTTTAACCAGTGGAGACTAATATGGGTTATCAAACAGCTTACTCGTTGGAGATGGTTCCGTTAGATGATGATTTGCTGAATCAAATTGCTGAAGAGGAAAAGGATTTTGATTACGCGATTAATGAGCCTTGCAAATGGTACGGTCACGAGGAAGATATGCTAAGGATTAGCAAACGGCATCCTGACACGGTGTTCCATTTATATGGAGAGGGTGAAGAGAATACAGACATCTGGATAAAGGACTTTTGGAATGGTAACATGCAAGTGAGAGTAACCGAAATCAAGTTTTCAGAGTTCGATCCTACTTTTGGGGGTAAGAGAAATGGCTGATGATATTAAATTGGGCGAAATCATAGCTGGAAGGGCCGATCGAGATGCGGTGCATATTGTGGTGGTGCCGTTGGAAATTCTCGATATGGAGTATGAATGTTCTTCCTCAAAATGTGGGTGAGTGAGCAGAGAATTTTGGTTTGATGAGTTGGAGGAAAAAGGATGAAAGCACTGAAAACGATTCGCAATTACGCTCTGATGAAGCGAGCTTATGAAAAGCTTTATGGTGGTGGCACTTACACCTTCAGTTGGTTCCAAATAGTTCGTAACTCTTTCTTCGGGTGGCCTTCTCGGAAGGGGAGGTTGAAATGACACTTACCTGGACAATCTGTCATCGTTGTGGCAAGAGATATAACAAGAAGATCGGGCACAGGTGTGGAGGGAAGAAATGAACGAGATCATAGTTGGTGGTTTAATTGGAACCATTGTGGGATGTTTAATTGGGGGAGTGATAGTTCACTTTGATCTTAAATGGCTTTGGGCCAGATATTGGAGGAGAAATGAACGAAGATACTAAGTCTCTGATCAAGGCCGTAGTAATAGCACTGACCTTGATTGGACTGCTGGCTTTTATACAGTGGTTTCCGGGGAGTGGTTACTAAGTGACACATTCGGAACGCCAAGCAATTAGCGCAGATTACCTCAAAAAGTCCGAACTCCACCCCGGTGAGTGGAAACAAGTAGCCCCCAAGGTATGGCAGGCCCCAATCTGTCAAGATATTGTGTCGGATGTTTGGAAGGCTCATTTGTGGTGGCTCCCGCTTCGCAAGGGTTTGTCGAAGGTGGTGCCAGGATGGGTCATCAATAAAGGTGCTTGGGTTTGGGTCGGCTCCGGCGTCATTCTCCCTGACACCCAACTTGCTCGAATGGATGAATGGGGCTGGAAGATTGATAAGCGGCAACTTACTGGCTTGATCGAGCATTCCTGGCGCAGGGCGTGGTGCTGGAAGAGGATGGGGTTTAGTGGGGGGGATGGGGCGGTGTTGGGAAGGGCAAGCGTCAAGTATCTTGCCGAGCCAAATGAAAAGGCTCTCCGCTTTCGGCACGGTCCAATGTGGATGGCCCGCGAACCGATCGAGAAGCGGGGGCTTACAATGGAAGAAGGCTTCCGCGAAGTGGTGCAAGCGGAGTGGGTGAGGAAGTGGGATCGGCGGTCGGAGGTGGAGCGGGCGAGAGCTATCGCTCGACTTCACGACTGGTGGATAGCGAGGTGGCAGGTGCCTCAAGTGTTGTGGTTGCAAACTAAGAAAGGGGGAAGTAATGAAACATAAATACGCAGTGTCTCTCATCGTTGAAATAGAAGACTATGATTACAATTGGACATCGGGGATGGTTGAAGGGTATCTGAAGGATATTCTGGATGAATATCTGGAGGATCCCGACAAGGTGTTGGATATTGAAGTGGAGGAACTTCATGAAACGGTTAAAAGTTGAGATGGGGTCTCGAGTTATGTAGATCGTAGATTGCGAAGCTGAAGATGAGAAGGATGCTTTGCAGCAAGCTGTTTACGAAATAGAAGCTGGACATGTGGAGTGGGATAGAATGGTCCAACTTAGTCTACGAAAAGTAACGGAGGTGCAAGATGCCGAGAGTGATTAGTGATGAACTATTTGAAAAGCTAATAGCCCCAATCCCCGAAGGCCGGTTACTTGGGGTTATGGGATTGTTAGAGAGGGTGAGGGGGGAAGCTAAGAGAGTTGAGTGGTACAAAGTAGAAATCTGTGGCGATTTGACAGATTGTTTATTTGAGGAGAAAGAAGGTGAAACAAAAACAAACAGTAACTAAAACCATCACAATTGTGATGGATGTTGACAAGGACAAACAGGCGGAGGTAGAAGCTCAATGGCAGAGCTTTGTAATGGAAGAAGTAGATATTGCAACCGTTATAAAGTGGTACAAAAAGTGGATGGTTGAATTAAAACTCCGCTAGGTATTGACTGCTCGCTAACACCGCTTTATGATGGCGGCACAACGGAGGGAATATGTGGGAAATGTTTGTAGTTGCTGCGGTGATTCTGATTTTGTTTATTGTGGCAAAGATAACAACCGATCAGGAGTGGTAGGATGTCGCACCGAACCAAACCAGCAAAGGATTTTGTGGCCACCGATGGAGCTCGCCTCTCCAAACAAGAAGGCCAACGCAAAGCTCGCATCGAAGCAGCCATAGCCCGCGAATCTCTGGGAGATCACCCAGAGCAAGCAGCGGTGCGTCTCGAAGCGGCGGTGTATATGCCCGGGGATCGGCTCTACTACAGACTCCCTGGATGGAAGGTGGAATTGCTGGTCAGCGAGGCCGATCAGTTGATGGATGTAAAAGAAGCTTGTGAAGCTGGCATTCGCGCTTGGCTTCAAGGTCGTCTCGCGGGGCGGCAGATATTGTGTCGGAAGTGTAAGGGAGGTTTGGATGAAGACTCAAAAGTATGAAGTTATTATGGCGGTACTTAGAGTGTTGGCAATAGTAACAGCGGCAGTGTGGGCATTGGCTTTGGCTAGTTACTTTATAGGGGGCTAAAATGGAAAAATCATTTATTCGTTTGATGGGAGTGTTGCTCGCGGTAGCGGCTGTGATGGTTGTGTTAGTTACTTTAGGGGAGTGATATGATTAAAGAAAATGGTTTAGAGATTGGATTTGAAAAGGTAGATGCAGCGCGGGCAATGAAGTTACTTGAGAGTAACACAATGAATCGCAAGGTCAAGGATCAAGTAGTTCAAGGCTATGCGAGGGATATGCGGGAGGGGCAATGGTTGGATAGTTCAACAACTCCGCTCAAGTTCGATCAGAACGGAGTGTTGGTGGATGGGCAGCATCGGCTGTGGGCAGTGATTGAAAGTGGGAAGGAGATTCGGTTTCTAGTGGCTCGAGGAGTAGTAGAAGGTGAGCGTCATGTGCAAGATGTGGGAGCGAAGCGATCAGTGCATGACATTTTGACAATAGATGGAGAGCAGGCTTCCTTGGTAGAAGTGGCGGTTGCAAATCGGATTGAGCAGTCGTTCTCGTCAGGTGACTTTCGGCCCACCACTCAGGAACAACTGGCCTTCTTTCACAAACACAAAGAAGGGATTAAGTGGGCCTTAGAAAATCTAGCTTCTTGTATGCGAGGTGTTAGGCAAGCGGGAGTGTTAGCTCCGGTAGTGAGAGCTTGGTATACGAGAGATAAAGAGAAACTGGCTCGGTTTCTTGAGCTGTTGAGAACGGGGATGGCAGATAGTTCGAGGGAAGCGGGGCCAATCCTGCTTCGCACCTACTTGCTCACCATGAATAAGTCAAAAGTGCGGGCTCGCAACTCTGAGATATATGGCAAGACAGAGCGAGCATTAACAGCCATGCTCTTGGGGGAGGAACTTAAGAAGTTGGTGGCAGTGACCGAGGAGCAATTTGAAATCCCAAACGGCAAAAAAGTTGAGAAAATTTCGATGAAGCCGAAGGCGAGGCTTATTAAGGGGATGAAATGAAAAAAGAAATTAAAGAGAGCTGGATCGCGGCGCTGAGAAGTGGAGAGTATAAGAAAGGTAAGGGAGCTTTGTTGTCTAATGGAAAGTATTGCTGTCTAGGCGTCTTGACTAATCTGTGGTGTAAGGAGACGGGCAGGAAGTGGAAAATGGATAAATATGGATACGGATTTATTGGATCAGAGGACAACTATCTGCCTAAGCCAGTTATGAAGTGGGCGGGGCTGGAAAGTCAGAATCCCTATGTCAAGGATGAAGCTCTCTCCACTTGGAATGACAGTTTGGGATATGGATTCAAACGCATAGCCACGTTGATCGAGAAAGGAATACCTGATGAGTAACACCGTTTTGGTACATCGTATTGGGGCTGAGCCGATTGAGCTTGAGCGTTCGCAATGTTATTTCTTTGATCGATCTCGGATGCTGACCGGGCAGAGTTGTCCAACGAAAAGGTTTTATCAGTACCACTGGCAAGGCACCGGAGTGGAATCGGCTTTTCCGAGTGAGGATTTGGAATTGGGAAGCGCGGTTCACGCGGGGCTGGAAGAGATGTTGAAAAATGGGGTAGAAGACTGGCCCACATCTATTACTCATTGCGCTAATATAGCTTTCAAGGAAATGATTAAGAGTGGAGAGCGGGGTCTTTCTATTCAAGACAACGATCGTTTTGGTGAAACGTCTCCAGAGATAGCTCAACTCCTCATCGAAGAACAAGCCAACTTAGCTTACGCTCTGGTGTGGACCTTCGGCAAGCGTCGTCTTGCCTCCCTGCTCGAACGCTATGAAGTAGTAGCAGTGGAACCGGAGATTTGTTGGCTTGTTGGCGAGTTGTGGAATCCGGGATGCCCACTAATCTACATCGTGATGATGTCCCGCCCCGATGCTATCCTGCGTTCGCGTGAGGATGGCAAACTGTGGACAGTCTCGTGGAAAACCTCGAAGCGATTCGACCAAGAGTACCTTGAGAAACTGGAGTGTGATGTTCAGGGTATTACTGAAGGGTTGGCGGTGCAGGCTATGTACGGGGAGGGGGTTGGTGGATCATTTTATACATACTTCCTTAAGTCAGATAAAAGTTTCGATGCCGACATTGGAATGAAGCGTTACACTTCGCCATTGATTCGACCCTATAGTAACTGGGCAGGAATTGGTGAGCCGCAATTCAAAGCAGCTTACGAGTGGATCAATGATGCAGGTGAGAAGAAGCGTCTTGGCAAAGGCTTCAGTCGAGTTGACATCTGGAAACAGCAAGAGATGGTCGAATGGCTGGAGATATTGGACAGTGGAATGGTGCAGCCCGAAGCTGGCCGGGACTGGCTTAGTGAAGTGGTAGCGGAACCGCTCCCTCAACCATTCAAGGCGGATGAAGCAGCAAAGTGGATAACAACGACGGTGCAAGAGGAAGCGAGATGGATGGATGATTCGGTGTTGAGAGCGAAGCACACCGGGAATTGCTTTACTTGGGGCAAGCGTTGCACTTGGTTTGATATATGCCACAGAAACGATTCGGTAGAGAGGCAGATTGCAAGTGGTCGCAAACGACTTCGCAGCGTGGCCAACCACCCAGCGGAGTTTGGAGGAAGTGATGGAAATGACTGATGCAATGGAAGAAAGATTGGTAGCTAAGCTTCAAAAAGTTCGGCCAGATGAATACATTGGCGGCATTTGGTTTGGGCAACTAACGTTGGATGGACAGTTTTCTTTGAAAGATCTGCAAGAGATATGTCGAATCTGGCATGAAGAAACCCGGAGTGTGGGAGATGCAACTTGACGGCACCGGTTGGATAATGATAGGAGCCATAGCAACTCTGTTGATATTGGCTTTGATGGAAATTAACAATGATAAACGAGGGAGGTTTTGAGATGGAAGCTTTACTAGGTTTAGGTGGAATGGGAGTGGCTCTTGTTGTGGGAGTCATCGCTTATACAATGATGGATGAGAAGAGGGAAAGGAGGGGGAAGTGACTGAAGGGAAAATTACAATTTCGTGGCAAAGAAATAGGGAGGATGGAACTGATGTAATATCTACTTCTTACGAAGGAGATAGTTTATCTCATATCGAAACTCAGGGAATATTAGTTGGATTGCTTATAGGTAATCACAATATATGGGCAACAGGGGAAGGAGTAAAAGATGGCACAACCAGCGACAGCGCCGACGAGAGCGCCTGCGACAATGGCTAACGCGGCACCGAAGCTCACATTTACGAAGCCGGAGTTCGTAGGAGAGCGAGCCGAATCAATTATCCCACCGGAAGTAACTCACGTTATTCTGGCAGGCGGGTTCTACGGTTCGGGAAAGACAACCTTTGTGGCCGGGATTGACGCGCCACCAAATATCTTATTCATTGACTTGGAAAGTAAGGGTGAGGGAGTAGCTAAGCGAATAGGCATAGCCAACTACTTCTGCCCACCCCAGGAAGCCGCTGCCTTATGGGGTTTCACAATTCCGCCCGTCAAGGTCTACGACCGAGTGCAGGAGATTGTAGAAACAATTCCACAGGGGCGATTCAGTGTGTTGATCTTGGACGGGCTTAGTATTCTGCAAGATTCAATGCTTGAGAAGGTAAAGGCTAGCCCAACCAGCTTCGGAGTCAATCCTACACACGCTATTAGTGGGAGTATGGGTGGGGCTTGGCCGGGAGTGGGCCTTTTGCTTCAGAGGGTATTTAACGTAGCCCGAGCTAAAGGCGTCCAGGTTATAGCTTTAACGACTGAAGCTAAATCGAAATGGGGATCAGCAGGTCCCGTGCTTAATAAATTCGAGCTAAAGGGGGTTGCAATGATACATAAGATGTCAATTTTATCTGTTATCATGTTACCCGGATTGCCTGAATATGCCGGAGCTCCTTCGGCTTTGGTTCTTAAGGAACAACTCGGCAAGTACGAGTTCAAAGGTGGGAAGCTTGAGACTACGAAGTGCATTCCACCAAAGCTCCCTCTTGCGTCAATGGAAACGGTGTATAAGTATCTCAAGAACCCAGCGGACTATATGAATCTTCGTAAGGAAGAGATCCCAAGCGAAGATGAGATCGAACCTTTTAGAACGATAGTGGCCAAGGATCAACTTGCTACTTACATGGAACTGCTCAAAGCTGCGAGGCTTGGGGCGGCTGAAGAGGAGGTTGAATGACTCAAGAAGAACTAGATGCAGTAGATACTTTCGTGGATTATCTTTGTCAAGAGATTCGAAAGGATGGCTTCCATTCAGTAACTCCTGAATGGATAGCTGCATCTTACAGTGTTTTTGCGGGAGAGGAAAACGAAGACGAAGAGGATGTGACGGAATAACAATTATGGCCGTGCCCGAAAGGGATGCCCTTGCCTTTGATCGAGGCAGACTTGTCGAGGGCGTTAGCCAGCGAGACTCTGGCACACGGCTACCAATCTTTTCTCAACTCAGCCGGTGAGGCTGGGAAACTTTAACAACTAACAACTAACAAAGAGGAAAATAAAATGGCTGAATTTGATATGAACGATCCGGAATTGGTTCTTGACTTGCCTGATGATTACGATCCGGAAGCGGATTTGGTTGGCGGGATTCCACAGCCTCCCGCGGACGGCAACAACAAAGTAGCGTTGTTTCTGGCGGAGGATACGGAGTCGAAAGAAGCGGTGCGATTCTCCAAAGGAAAAATCGTAGCCACTTTCCGAGTTAAGACATTCCGGGAAGATGGTGAGGTGAGCAACGGGTTTAGTGTGAAAGACTTCTATCCCACGAGTCAGGTCTTCAATGGTCAAACCACCAGTGCTCTTGCTAACCTGTGCAAGCTGGCGGGCAAGCCGGTTCGGGCAACCAATCCGGTGGATTACATCAAACACGTCCGTTCGGTGTTCTCGACCGAAGTGCCTTTCATCGTGACCGCCAAAACCCAATGGATCAAATCTACTCCTGCGCTGGATGAAGAAGGTCAGCATCGGATTGATGAGACGGGTTACAAAGTCTACGATGAACTCAAAGGTCAAGTTCGGATCACGGATGCCGCGATTCGGACGGCTCAATCTCGAGCAGCGGATGCCGGTGAGGATATTGATGAGGCGATTGCCACAGCGGCCAAGAGTCCTCATCTTTATTTGGATCCAATCAGCGGTGACGAACGAAGTGTGAGAGCCGAAGTTCGCTACGTGGTTGGACTGTAAATGCTAGCTGGAGGGGCCTCGCAAGGGGCCCCTCTTTTCAATGGGAGAAAAGATGCCAAGAGGAAAACAATCAACAGCGAAGGCTAAGCAAAAGAGAAATAAGAAACGTGCTGGCACAAAAAGTACTGAACATGAACGTCGTCAGCAACAAGAAAAAGAAGCTGCGGCGAAACGGCGAGCGAAGAGATTAAGGGTTAGTTAGGAGGTAAAATGGCTGAATGGCTAGGACGCTCCGGCGTCACACTTGTTACACAGCAACTCACAGCGGCGGGTAAAGCAGTCCTTACCAAAGCCATCAAACGAGCTGGATGGCAAGTGGAGGAGTTCGCGTTGGCGCATCCGAATGATCTGCCTGCGAGTACGAGAGCGGTAGTGGCACTCGGCGATGAAGCTCTCTATGATCTGACTGGCTGGAAAGGTGGGAAGCGCGCTGGGAAGTACACGCGGGGCTACTTACTTCCTAGCTACACTGGCTTGCCTGTAATTCCCACCTTCGATCCCGGCAAGGTGGCGATGGGGCAGATGAAACTTCTGGGGTTACTGATGCAGGATCTGGGAGTGGCGATGCAGGCTAGTGTGGGAGCGAGGAAGGTTTGCGTTAATCCGAAGGCGTTGGTTGATTATAGGATTGGTTTGCAAGCCCTCAAAGATTTATACGCGGAGGCTGCCGCTGACCCAACTCTGTTGGTAGCCTTCGACCTTGAAACAGCTACAAGCTGGGAGGAAGATGAGGATGAGTCGATTGAATTTTCAAGAGATGCAGAAAGCGATGATGATAGTGGAGGATTGCTTTCAAGAGACGGTGATGGGGTTGATGTGCGAACTGAATCTAACTCTGGAGCAGGCCTTAGTCGTGATGCACTCGACATTGGCAAAGCCTCAATTCGCACTGTCCAGTTCTCCCTCCGTCCAGGAACCGGTGTCTCCTGCGACTGGAGTGACGAGTGCAGAGATTGGGTCCAGCGGATCATGTCGCTGCCCAATCCATTCGCAGGGCACAACATAGAATTTTTTGACCGACCAATCATGGAGCGACACGGCATTGTGTTTAACAGTACGAGTCCCATATACGATACTATTATTATGGCCCGCCACCACCAACCAGATCTACCCCTTCATTTGCAGGGGGTAGCAAGCTGGATCAACTTCCCTTTCCCTTGGAAGCATATGTCGGGGAGTGACCTAGATTTTTATGGAAGTTGTGATGTTGACGTAGTTCAATGGATAATGAGAGACTTGCCACGCTATATGAAGATGGCTGGGATATGGGAAGGTTATGATAAGTATGATAGGAAGTATAGAACGATCGTATCGAAGATGGAAAAGAGGGGCATTCCGGTTAGCAAGCAAAAGTTGATGGAGTTGCGAACGTGGCTCAATTCAGAAGTAGGGAGGATGGATGGCGAGTTGCAGGTGGAGATTCCTGGGGAGATGAAAGGGAGGAAGTATTGGAAGACTTGGCCTGCGGATACGAAAGAGTTGATGACGAAGTACAAACAATTGCTAGCGCAGGAGATTAAGATTGAGCTTATCGGACAGGGTAAGAAAGTAACAAAGAAAGCGTTGAATTTTCCTGTCAAGATAAAGGATATGACTAATCCCTTGTTGGGTCATAGCTGGACGCAAAAGATTCGAGACTTGGGTTATGAGTTTGATAAGGATCAGCTCTACAAAGAACTCGACTTCAACCCTCGCTCCTCGCAGCAGATCATCAAGTACTTGAAAGCGAGAGGCTACCCAGTTCCGAAGAAGTTCGCGGATGGTAAAGATACTACTGGTGACAAAGGGCTCGAAGCCTTAGAGGCCAAGACCAAAGATCCAGTGCTTCGACTTACTCGCTCTATTCGAGCTTACGGAAAGCTAGAGAACGCTTACACTGGAAAGCTCCAATCAGATGGCTCCATAGAAGGGGGTTGGATGCCGGGACCTGATGGCAGGCTGCGAGCTACCATAGCGTATAAGTCAACCGGTCAGTTAGCCGCTAAGAACCCCAACACGATGACGCTTCCCAAACGTAGGAAGGAACTGGCCAAGAAGTTTCGGCAATGTATTGAGGCTCCTCCGGGATACAAGTTGATTGAGTTCGATTACAAAGCTTTCCATTCTCTGACAACAGCGCTGGAATCTCGAGACAAGGTTATGTATCGGCTAGCTCCCTTGGATCCACATAGCTTTGTCACAGGACATTTGGTTAAGTTCAGCGGTATCGAAACCTGCTTGAGTTTAAGTGATGCAGACCTCAAAGCTTACCTAGATGAAATCAAAAAGCGTTACCCCAACGTTAGAGACTTTCAAGCGAAACCCGCAGCTCACGGTACTAACTTTGGGCAGAGTGCCAAGCGTTTGTACTTTGAGTACAGCGAACACTTTGAAAATCAGAAAGCCGCAGAACGATTGTTGGACCTGATGCGATCCTTGTTTCCTAACCTTTTTAGCTGGCAGGAACGCATCATAGAGAAGGCAGATGATGAAGGTAAATTGATTTCCAAGTGGGGCTACGTGCGCCGCTTCTGGGACGCGATGGTTTGGCAGAAGCGTTATAGTGATGGCAAGTGGATTCGGAAGCGTGGGAAGGGAGCTCCTGCGGCGATGGCCTTTCTCCCTGCCAATGATGCACATATTATGATGAGAGATAAAGAGATGCAGGCGGAGGAGAAGGGGTGGTTGGATCGGTATGGTTTCGTCAATTCCGTGCATGACGCGCTGTGGTTCCTCTGCCCAACCAAACTGGTGGACGAGTGCAAAGCTAATATGGTGGAGTTGCTGGAGTCACCAGTACCGCAGCTAGCCGACTCAGTGATGTGCCCCGATGGTTTCATCTGCCGCGTTGACGGAACCATGGGAGATAACTTAGGGGAGATGGAGGCTTTAGCATGAAAACGAATGGTCACAAACACTATTGGATCAAAGTCAGATCTTACATCATCCACAAAAAGGTTATCCAAACAGTTTGGAAGTGCGCTCATTGTAACGCACAAAAGGTTACACATTCAGAAGGAGGTCAGTGATGATTGATCAACATGTCCCGCCCAGCTATGGAGGGGACGATCACGATGGGCAAGAAGTAGAGCCAGCTCGCTTCGATGTTATTCGGTGGGGTGGCGGGGATGGGGACATCTATTATGATGGCTACTTGCTGTATAGCAAGGATCTTAATGAAGATGGAGAAGACGATCTCTTCGAAGCTCTCGTAGGTCTTGGGAGAAAGATGGAAGCGAGAGGATATGTGGAAATGGTGGAGCAAGGGAAGGAGGTAGAATAATGGAAGATCATTGGTTTACGTGCGAATGTTATGGATGTGAACCCGAAAGAAAATTTGGGCCGCAAGTTGTGGAAGAAAAGAAAGAGGATGTAGTCAACCATCCCCAACACTACACTTTCGGTTCGATTGAAGTAATAGACGCGATAGAAGATTGGCAACTGGATTACCATCTGGGCAATGTCGTAAAATATGTGGCTCGAGCTAAATATAAAGGGAACTTTGTAGAAAACTTGAGTAAGGCTAAGTGGTATCTCGAACGTCGAATAACCAAGGAGGAAGAAAGTGGCAAATAAAAAATGCGCAAACTGCGGCGCTCCTACAAATGGTGGAGTGCTTTGTAGCAGGTGCCGGGTGGTTGGGGGAGGGAAGAAATGAATTGGCTTATAGAAACTGTGGGGGTTTCGGGCATCGTAGCCATTTTTATCATAGGTTGCTGTGGAATTTACCTAACCTCTGGCCGCACGGAGGAAGACGGAGATTTCGAAAGTGGGGTCTCCAAGTTTGGCTTACTTGTTGTATCACTTATAGTGATCATCTTATTGATTAGATTTGGGATGTTGTAGGAAGAATATGAAATATCTTTACTCTTTGATCCTAGTCCTGTGGATGGCCACCACTGCGGTGGCCCAACCCCAAACTCGCTCCGTCGATTACCGTCTCCTCGGAGGCCAAGTATTCGACACTGCAACCAATACCCCTATCGGGAACTATTCTCTAGGCTCTCTGGAGATGCCCCGCGGGAGTCGCAGCAAAATTCTCGTGGCCATCGTTTCAACCGGTTGGGGTGATAGCTTCCTCTTTACTGTAACCATCAACGTCCCTTCTCGAGACGAGTGGACCCGAGGGCCTATAATGAGTTTGCCTGGAAGTTTTTGGGCCCCTCTTGGGGTCATTTGTCTTACTCGTCAGGAAGACGGAGGATATTGGCGGCTTACAACTCGAGCTTATTTAATAGGAGGAGAAATAAATGGCGACCAAAAAGAAACCCCCTCGCAAGACCCGAGTGGATCGAACGAGGGAGCTGGATCAAAGGATACTTATCAGATGTCCCCGCTGCAAGAGATGGTATCAGCAGGGAGCAAGTCATTCTTGCTAGAACGAAGGGGCTGGCGGCACTGGCTTGCCCGCCGCAATCGCGTTCAATACCTGGACGACATATTTGAGCGCTTTGGCTGCTCGAGGATGAGTGGCCGCAAGTTGAAATTGCGCGATTGACAACGGACCACTTGCCAGGATAACGGCGAGGCGGGCGGAACCACTGAGTTTGCCTGCGATGCCTTGGGAAATGATATCGGGTAATGCAGGCAAATCTTCATTGTTACTGACGGATGAGATAACATCCGCAGCATAGATCAAAAGCTGACCGGCCACGTCGTCGGTACCGATTTCGTTCTCATCGAGATTGACGAGGGTGCTGCCGGTTCCGGCGAGATAGGGTGCGAGTTTAGAGAAGAATTTAACGGACATAATTGGGCTCCATAGTAAAGTCCAGCTAAGCCGGACGGTGTTTGTGAACGAGGCGAACAAGATTTTAATTGTTGCAACAAGTGTCATAAGGGCGATGATAGCTTAAGTGGCGTGGGAATTGCAAGGGAGGATTTATGAGATACAATGAGAAAGGAAATTTGGTTTTAGAATCACATGCGACATCTGAGATTTCTGCGGATGGCCAGCTCTGGGCCTATGATGAACCCCACGAGAGTGGCGGCAATGTGCAAACAACAATGACCCGCAGGCAGGCTATAAATTGGATGCGAAGGATGCCCAAGTATGCAAAGAACACCGACCAAGAAGTTTTCGATGATTGGGTTTATATCAACTGGGCTTACCAAATCAATCAATCAAATCCAACAGATGCTCCACAACCCCATCTTCAGCATCACTTGCCAGACGGAACCAGCGATCAAACGCTTCTTGACTAAAAGCTTTGGGGTATCTCTGGGCTTCCATCATGAACCATTGATAAAAAGCATGCCCAATAGGAGCCTGTACACAATGAAGCAGCTCGTGCTTTATGGTATCGGCTCCTTCCTTGTTCGCTCGCAGGGTGGTAGGTAGCTGGCAATAAGCCTTACGATATTCATTGGCAGGCGACATCGCCCCAACTGTCACCAATCCCCTCCCCTCTTCCTCTTCTCCCTGCAAATCCTCCGGCTCTATCCAGGCCACTGTAATAGTCCAATGATCCAGGTGCAGGCGTCGAACCTGCTGCCGAATCAGGCGTTGGATGGATTCTGGGGGGCTGCCCAGGAAATGGAGTTTTTGGCGTTTCATCTCGTCCTCGTAAGCCAACGATCTAGGTAGCGAATGCAAAGCCATTGGCTACCTAGAGCGCCACTCATTGTAAACAGCATATAGAAAAGCGCCAGTGGGATGATCTGCCGGTAGTTTCCGGTAGCCAACACTTTAGTCATCTTGTCCACTAGAATAAATTGCGAAACAAACCATATTCCATTAGACATTGCGGATGCAACAGCGTGAAATGAAAGATGATCAGAGTTCTTTGCCCGGCTTGATAAGGTTTGGGTAAAGTTTTGAAGGATTAATAAGACAGACCACAGGAACCAACTCATAAGCTGTACTCCTTACCATCTGCCAGCAGTCCCCGCCGATCAATGATCCTGGGTTGAATCGCAAAAGCTCCACTCCCGCAAACCTCTACCGTCGTAATTCCCATTTGCCAGTCTGGTGCGGTCATATAGCAGACTTGAGCGAGGTCACTAAGGTGGCCATTGCCTTGGGTGATTCGGACATCACCATTGTAATTGGTATCGTAGTGGGAAGCGAAGCGATGGAAGTGGCCGAATAGCGAAGAGCGTTTCAACTTATTAAACATCGTGCGGGCTGGATTGATACCACCGCTGCCAAGTTCTCTAAGATCGCCGTGAAGCACGGTTAGGTTGCCGAGTTGAAGCTGGGCTTGCGAGGGGTAGAACTTCCACGCTTTGGGAAGTTCGGCAGCTACTGAAAGTTTCAAGGCTCGCAGGTTGTAGAGGCCGGGATTCCTACCAATAAGCCGTTGCAAACGATCCTCGTGATTCCCCAGCATAAAGCTCACCTTTGGAGCCAAGTAATCTATCGCCTCTATGAATGGACGACCGTGATCGAACTCATCCTGAAGAGTGAGAGTCCTACCGGGATCTCTACTATAGTCACTCACCTGATAGCAATCAAAGATGTCCCCACCCAAAATGATGTGGTTAGCATTGTAGTCTCCCAAAAAATTCAACACTATCTCTAACGCCCGTTTCGATTGATAAGGGATGTGGAGGTCACTTAAAAAGGCGATCTTCTCCACCTTACTCTCCACCTTAGCTCTCTTCTTAATAACTCTATTAGCCACTCATCCTCCAAAGGTTAAGGCCTGGGCACAGAGGCCGGTTTTTCTCCGGCCCTATTCTTCATCTCTTTTACCTTTTTGTCCAGCCCTGTTGCTTTTCTCATCAAAGGTTGCTGAGATTCGAGAAGTTCCCTGCGATTCATCTCTTGCGGATTCGCCCGTTCTCCCAGCTCTTTGGCCTCGGAAGCGATGCCGTCTGAACCGCTGAGCTTGGCTTCCCAGAAAGCGGCTTTCTGCGCATCCGACATAGCTTGGTAGCGATCGCTGGCTTCAATCTTGGGAGCTATTGCGCCGAGCTTACGAGCGTAGGCCGCATATTGGGCACGGTTGATGAGTGGGTCTGGATCGGGACGGAGCCAGCGCACCGGGGAGAGGCCAAGTCGAGAGAACTCCCGCGTGGCGAAGTTGGAGCCGGGATCTGTAGCGATGCCTAACTCAGTAAGAGCAGGCTGGGCGCTCGCGGAGCGGGGAGTCAGCTCGGTTGGGGGTTGGTACAAAGATAGTCCCGCAGTGCCTAGCTTTCCAGAGCGTAGCCAAGGCAGCTTATCTATAGCCGGACCCAACAAAGGTCGCTCTTTCACATCTCGGCGAGCAGCTTCGTCTTCATCGAACTGAGCGATCAGATCCCGAAGATTGATAAAGGGAGTGAGAGGTGCGCCTAAGATGTTGCCCAAAGGCTTACCAGCTTTGTTAATCAAGGTGTCATCGAGCGGATCACCACTGGCCCAGTAATCAGACATCTCCTTGATGGACTCACTGAACACCGTGCCACCACTGTCTGCGCGACGTGCCCCAAGGTAAAGCTCAGCCAAATCATCGCCGGGTTTCTTGTCTATCATCCTGCCTTCTGTTACACGCAGAGCTAAGTCAGCCATATAAAGGAAGCCAGCGAAGGGCATATACTTCTTGACGTTAAGATACTCGGGTTCACCTTTCTTGTTCTTCTTGCCAGTTTTAATCTGCCACCACTCTTCCCCACCCAAGCCTTTACGAATCCCGATCGCCGTGGCGAACATTGCGGTGCCAAGCAAAGCTTTCGAGATGCGACTCACATCATCATACTGAATATCCTTTCGACCTCCACCTTGATACACTTCATCGGTGATGTTAGCCAAAGGCTTGATCACTCCAACCGGGCCGTATTCGTATGCAAATTTCATGCCATTGAACACCGCTTTCGGAAACGCATCCACCACTGCCCCGATGGGACCGAGGGCATCCATAAATTCTATGTAATGAAAGACAAACTTTTCCACTCTGCCCCGATCACGGTGGGGGTTGTAGGCGTAGGTGAAAGTGAGGGCGTCATCGGCAGCTGCTTCCCATACTTGGGGCGGCAGATCCGTTAACGTTCTTAACTGCATGATCGCTTGCGCGTCTTTGCCTCCGGGATCCGCGGCGAAGTTTTGAAGGGTACCGGCATTAGTAGCCAGCTCACTCAGGTTAAATCCAGCTGCCGCTGCGTGTTTGGCCAGCGCCCCTACAAAATATGGTCGGCGAAAGAAAAACTCTTGCACGTTTCCAGGCTTTAGGAATTGGTCATATGCCCAGTTTGTTTTGTCAAATAGTTTCCCCGCCAGCTTATGATTGAAGTCATACCGTTTCTGGTACATATCCAACTTGGCGCTGTACTCTTTGAACTTCGCTCCATCGTTCAAGTATGGTAGTAGATCTCGGATCTTATCCAACTTCACGGTTGATTCGTTGTAATCATCCAGCCCGGTTGAACGTCCGGCTAGTTTGCTGTGCAGGTCGGGATGGAGCTGTTCCATCTGAGCGATAACCATTTCGTTGAACTCGTGAGCGGGTGCTGCACGTCGGAAGATACGGCGAGCCGCATCTGGGAAAGCTGTTGCGACTTGGACACTGGCTCGCATTCCAGCTAAGGCTCCAGCTTTTGCCCCCTCTGCAATGGTAGCCTGAGACTTCCCGGCCCACTTTT
>ERZ1292625.641-Hain-H41-01um-R1-641-length-50088-cov-11_pt1 | contig 50088 bp, 52 predicted proteins | sample MGYA00564400_ERZ1292625 | MGnify/ENA primary metagenome ERZ1292625 (study PRJEB36523, sample SAMEA6512639) | groundwater metagenome | collected 2019-01-08 | study: AquaDiva: Metagenomics assemblies of 32 groundwater samples
TTTCCATAGCAACACAGCCTTACAGCAAGTGTTGCACTTCAGTCTAGAACTGGGTATATATTATGTTTCTTAAGTGTTTTTAACAAAATTAGGAGCGGTATAATGGATAAAGTAAAATTGGTAGCTATTGATGAAGAGATACTGAATCCCTTGCGAAGAGGCTCTGGTGGAGTAGCTGTTTTCACCGGGGCTGAAGGTGGAGAAGGGAATTTATCAGAACATAAAGCAATACTTGAAAGAGCTGGAGTAACCGCAGAAAAGAGATTGCTTAACGGCGCGACGCAGGTTCCTGGTATTCATAAAGAAAAATATACTGCTCACTTTAGTCTAAGTACCAGAGAATCATTGTCTTCAGATTATCCTAATGCCGATGTGAAAGTGGTTAATGGCACGGGTGAATTAGAAAAAGAATATAGAGCTTTAGTGGCTAATAAAGTTAGAGTTGTTAGAGGAGAAGATGCTCTTCTTAAGAGTCTAGGCTTAACACAAAATCCTGGTGGTCGTAAAATATAGTTAATGGCAATTAAAGCCATATCGCTCATTACTTGATTTAATCAGTATACTGAGTTAAACAGGGATAATGGCTTTTACGAAAAACCTAAACCTGCACCGGCTTAAATCGCCAAGTATTATTCCCGGATTCGGCGTTACGCTGGGCTTTACCCTGTTTTATCTGGCACTTATTGTTATCATCCCGCTATCTGGATTGTTTTTTACTGCGGCTACAGTGTCATGGGGAGAATTCTGGAATACGGTTTCTTCACCGCGGGTTTTGCATGCTTACAAAATAAGTTTTGGCATTTCTTTGCTTGCGGCTCTGATAAATACTTTTTTTGGCTTGATATTGGCATGGGTGCTGTCGCGCTATAAGTTTTTTGGTAAGCGGATAATTGATGCGATGGTTGATCTGCCTTTTGCCTTACCCACAGCAGTTGCCGGAATTGCCCTCACCGCTCTGTATTCTCCGCAGGGCTGGATTGGTCAGTATGCAGAGATGCTGGGTATAAAAATAGCTTTTACGCCTTTTGGGATTTTAATCGCTCTGGTATTTGTCGGGTTGCCTTTCGTGGTGCGGACAGTTGAGCCTATACTCAAGGATATGGAAAAAGAGCTGGAAGAGGCGGCGGCAAGTCTCGGGGCAAGCAGGTTTCAAACTTTCAGGCAGGTTATTTTTCCCAGTATCCTGCCGGCACTTCTTACCGGATTTGCCATGTCGTTTGCGCGTGGGCTTGGTGAGTATGGTTCAGTGATCTTTATTGCAGGAAATATACCCAAAATATCGGAAATAGTGCCGCTGCTTATTGTAGTGAAACTTGAGCAATATGATTATGCCGGAGCGACAGCCATAGCTCTGATTATGCTTATCGCCTCATTCATCTTGCTGTTTATCATAAACTGGCTGCAGAAATGGGCATCGGATGATTCATAAAATCTCTCCAACAACAGAACCGTTATGGGTACGCATTTCGCTACTGCTTACCGCGCTTGCTTTTATCGGCGTACTGGTTGTGCTTCCGGTTGCTGTGGTATTTGTGGAGGCGTTCCGGCAGGGGATGCCAGCTTATATCGCCGCGCTCAGTGACCCCACTGCTTTATCGGCTATCCGCCTGACCGTTCTGGTTGCGGCTATCGCCGTTCCCTGCAATATTATATTCGGTGTGGTTGCTTCCTGGGCAATTACCAAATTCGATTTTATGGGTAAACAGCTGCTTATTACTTTTATCGATCTGCCTTTTTCCGTATCACCGGTTATCTCCGGCTTGATATATGTCCTGCTTTTTGGTGCAAATAGCTGGCTGGGGCAGTGGCTGATTGATAATGACATCCAGATTATTTTTGCGGTGCCAGGGCTGGTTATTGCGACTATTTTTGTTACATTTCCTTTTGTTGCCCGGGAGCTTATTCCGCTAATGGAAGAGCAGGGAACGCAGGAAGAAGAGGCAGCGATAATGCTCGGCGCGGGTGGGCTTCGCACTTTTTTTGCCGTTACCCTTCCTAATATAAAATGGGCTTTGCTTTATGGCGTGTTACTGTGCAATGCGCGTGCAATGGGAGAATTTGGCGCGGTATCTGTGGTTTCTGGACATATTAAGAACTACACTAATACCGTTCCCCTGCATGTTGAAATTTTATACAATGAGTATAATTTTATGGCATCATTTGCCGTGGCATCTATTCTTTCTCTACTGGCGTTATTTACATTATTGTTAAAAACCGCGATCGAATGTAAATTCAGCAAAACAGGGAAGATATAAAAATGGGCATTGAAGTTAAAAATATTCAGAAGAATTTTGCTGATTTTGTTGCTCTCGGCAACATTAACCTTACTGTGCCGGATGGGGAGCTGGTGGCATTGCTTGGACCTTCTGGTTCAGGAAAGACAACGCTGCTTCGTATAATCGCCGGTCTGGAATTCGCTGACTCGGGCAGTGTGTTTATTGATGGTGTGGAAACCGGAGAAATGCATGTAAAAGAGCGTAGGGTTGGCTTTGTATTCCAGCATTACGCTTTGTTTAAGCATATGACTGTGTTTGAAAATGTTGCGTTTGGTTTGCGCGTGCGCCCGCGTGAGAGCCGCCCTACGCCTTTCCAGATACGCCGTCGGGTGATGGAACTATTATCCCTCGTGCATCTTGATAAATTCCATGACCGTTATCCTTCGCAGCTTTCCGGTGGGCAGCGGCAGCGTGTTGCCTTGGCGCGTTCACTTGCGGTTGAGCCAAAATTGTTGCTTCTTGATGAACCGTTTGGCGCGCTTGACGCAAAAGTACGCAAAGAGCTTCGGCGTTGGCTCAGACGGTTGCATGATGATATTCATATCACCAGTATTTTTGTGACCCATGATCAGGAAGAGGCAATGGAGGTTTCCGATCGAGTTGTGGTTATGAATCACGGAAAAATCGAACAGGTTGGCACGCCGGAAGAAGTTTATCACCAGCCGAGCAATGGTTTTGTTTATGATTTTCTGGGTAATTATAATGAATTTGCCGGATGGAGAGATGAAAAAGGAGAGGTGCATCTTGCCGAGGATGATGTATGGAAAGAAAATATGACACCAAGCTCTAGTGTCACTACCCCAATAAATATAAGGACAGGACATTGGCTATCACGTTATCCAGAACTGGTTGGTGCTATTCGTAAGGTTATGCCTAATTTACTTACGACCCCTGACAGCAATCCGGCACCTATACCAGAGGTGATGACAACTGGTCAGCAGTTGCACGACCGCCTTGCCGCACGCGGTACTCCAGTGCGCATATTTGCCCGTCCGCATGAAATGTTTGTGGCAAAAACCCCGGAAGGAGAACATGAATATATTCCTGCCGAAGTTATACATATAAATCCTGCTGGCTCTCTGGCAAAGATTGAGATGCAGCGTAAGAATGGGGCGGTGTTACAGGTTGAAATACCTAAAACAATTGTTGATCAGCTCGCCATCTGTAAAGGTGATAATTTGCTGGTGCGTCCGAAGAATGTCCGGGTATTTGAATAATTACTCTACTTTATCTTCAAATCTTACGAACCTGATTTTGCTATCTTATCAAACTCTTTGAGTTTGCTTAGAAGATTTTCCATATCTTCAAGCTTTACCATGTTGGGGCCGTCAGACGGCGCGTTATCCGGTTCCTGATGAGTTTCCATGAATACTCCGGCAACACCAACGGCAACCGCGGCTTTAGCAATGGTTGGCACAAAGCGGCGGTCTCCCCCTGAGGCTTTGCCTTGTCCACCTGGCTGTTGAACGCTATGAGTGGCATCTATAACTACTGGGCAACCGGTTTCTGCCATAATCGGCAGGGAGCGCATATCGGTCACTAGAGTATTATAGCCAAAGCTTGCTCCGCGCTCGGTTAAAATGGTATTGTGGTTGCCGGCGTAATCCATTTTATCGACAACATTTTTCATATCCCACGGGGCAAGGAATTGTCCCTTTTTGATATTTATAACCTTGCCGGTTTTGGCGGCGGCAAGCAACATATCGGTCTGGCGGCATAAAAACGCCGGGATTTGCAGTATATCAGCATAAGGCGCGACTATTTCGCATTGTTCTTCAGTATGCACATCGGTGAGAATTGCAACTCCCAAGTCTCGGCGAATCTCTTCAAAAATCGGCAGAGTTTTTACCAGCCCCAGCCCGCGCTTGCCACCAATACTGGTGCGGTTGGCCTTGTCATAGGAGGATTTATAGATAAAAGGAATGCCGAGTTTTTTTGTTATATCAATGAGCTTGTTTGCCATAAAAAGAGCATGGTCACGGGTTTCCACCTGACATGGACCGGCAATAAGAACAAAAGGCAGATCGTTGCCAAATTTTACGTTGTTTACAGAAATGTGACGAATATTAGCCATTATGATAACTGGATGATTAGATGATTTGATAATTAAGCAGATAACACTTAGCTGACAAGTTATCAAGCCGGCATTTGTAATTACTATAGTTGTTATTTGTTATTAAACCTGAGGCATACTCGAAGTCCTGGGCTATTATCGCTTAAAATAACCTCGGCATTGTGGATTCCAGCGATGGCATCGACCAGGCTGAGACCCAAGCCATTACCTTTAGTGTGCCTGCTTTGCTCAAGGCGGAAAAATTTTTCAAACACTTTATCCATATAATCATGGGGGATTCCCACACCATTATCGGCTATTATAACGTCAATTATAGCTTCTTTCTGTTCGCAATAAATATCAATTTTCCCGCCCTTAGGAGTAAATTTAATCGCGTTATCGAGGATATTGGTAAAAGCCTGGGTGAGTAAGTTTTTTTCGCCAATTATGGTTACATTATCTCTTACATTATTGACTATAACTATGTCTTTCTCTGCCGCATAAGGCTCATAAAATTCAACCATATTTTCGATGATTTCTTGTAAATTACATGGTTTGAAATCACGAAATTCAGTATTCGCCTCCAGCTCGGAAATTTTCAATATAGAATTGAAGGTGCCGATTAATTCGTGCATGTCCGTTATGTTTTTTTCCAGTAGATTGCGAGCGGGGTTTCCTTCGTCAATATTACGCAGTCCAGCGTCAAGGCGGTTGATAATGCGGTTAAGAGGACTGCGTAAATCATGAGCGATATTATTGGCAAATTGACCAAGTGATTTGAGCAGGTTTTCAATTTTATCCAACATGTTGTTCAAATTGGAGGAAAGGTCGTCAAATTCATCGCCACCTTTGGTGAAAGGAATTCTGGTGCTTAATTCGCCATGCATAATATTATAGGCGGAGCGGTTGATGATATTAATACGGTTCATAACGCTGCGGGTTATAACTAGAGCACCGATAAACGCCATAAACAAAGTTACAAGCAAACTTGCCCAGAAAGTTTGTATAATAATTTGTTCAATTTTTTCAGTATTCTGTAATGTTTTTCCTACGAGAAGTGAACGCCATTTCGATAGCGGAATAGTTATTGCTTTTACTTGTATTCTTGGTTGTTCCTGGCGAGTTCCCTCAATGCGAAAACTTATCCATTTGCTGTTTTTATCAAAAGTTGATTCCAAAATGGCATTTGCCGGCCATTCATTTAGATTGCCTGCCAGCTTTTCATTTTTGTTATTAATTAAGAGGTATATTTCAGTGCCATTATCATCGGCATTTATCAGTTCGTTAATTCGTATCTCTACACCACTGGAACCATTTTGCTGGTATTCGTTAGTCAGATAACCATATTGCACGCGAACAGCATCACTTACCTGTGATTGCACATAGCGCATAGCGAAGGTATAAATAAAGGCAAAAAGTATAACAACAGATACGCTGAACAATCCGATATAGACTGACGCTAAACGGAAGGTAAAAGTCTTGATTATTCTTGAAGCTCTGGATTCCATGCCTGCCGACTATAGCAGCTTTTATTGAGAAATGAAGAAGTCTGTTCGTGAATTATCTACCTTCAACCTCGGTGCTGGTGCGCTTCAACGCTCCACGCTACGCCGCAAAATAAACCGCGAAGAACACGCCGACGCGCCTGCGGAACTCATGAAGTGGGTGTGGGCTGGTGGTCGGAAGCTCAAGGGGCTTGTGAAGCGGCGGAACGCGGAAGCAACCCAATATCTTCACCAGTAGACTATTTCTTCTTGCTTGGTCGCTGCGCGAGAGCGGATGCCGCTGCTGACTTGGCGGACTTGCCAGAGTTAGGATTGGCGAGCGTTTTACCCGCAGCAGAGGCGGCTTTGCGCCCCGTAACCTCGTTGGCTTTGTATTGCGTTAATGCCGAGGCCGCAGCGGATTTTGCCGAAGCACTTGTCTTGCTGCTGGCCAATACTTTGCCTGCGGCAGATACAGCTTTACTGCCTGTATTTTTTGTTTTTGACTTAGCCATAAAAACCTCCATTGATGATTAAAAGTTAGCTCTTCACCTCATTCCACTGAACAGAATACAGATCGAAACGGCGGTCTTTCAGGTTCTGCACCGTGCCTGAGTTTCGTGCGGTATTGAGGTTCGCATAACGTAAATCGGCGATGGAAACCATTTCAGTATTGGGTGTTGCTTCGGCAGCAATGCCGTCACGGGTGAAATAGAAATCGCACGGGGTGAGAATACAGCTTTGACCATAATGAATATCGACATTTTGCACACCAGGAATGTTGCCAACATTGCCTGACATTACCACAAAACATTGGTTTTCGATAGCGCGAGCCTGAGCGCAATAGCGCACGCGCATGTAACCTTGACGCTCATCGGTGGAGAATGGAACGAACAGGAAAATCGCTCCCTGATCGACCAGATGCCTTGCAAGTTCGGGGAATTCCGAATCATAGCAGATGAGAACGCCGATCATGCCGCAATCCGTTTTAATCGCGGTTACGGCGTTGCCACCTTTCATATTCCACCATACGCGCTCATTGGGTGTCACATGGATTTTTTCCTGCGTATGCACCGATCCATCGCGCAACAACACATAGGCAATGTTTTTCAGAATGCCTCTTTTATCCAGCTTAGGGTGAGAGCCGCCGATGATATTGACATTATATTTCACCGCCATTTCGCTCATTTCACTGACAATACGATCCGTATATTTTGCGACTTCCAGAATGGATTGTTCAGGCGATAAATCTGGTTTGAGCAGCGATAATAGCTGAAGCGCGAATAGCTCAGGGAATACAACAAAATCGGATTTATAATCGGAAGAAGTCTCCACGAAAAACTTCACTTGCGCCATGAATTCTTCAAACGTGGCAACGCGCCGCTGCATATATTGCACGCTGGCGATGCGCACTGTATCGGGTAATCGTCCACGCTGCGGCGATGCTTGCAGGCTATGGTCAAGACGTGGATTTTTCCATACCATGTGCGCTGCATAACCAGCGGATTGGGTGTCGCTGGCCAGATAGTCAGGCAATACGCCGATAATTTCAAAATCATTGCGAAGTTGAAAATTGATGACCTGATCGCGGATTTTACCGTCCTTCACCGCATCCAGATAGGCATCGGGTGTTTTATAGGCTTTCTTTTTAGTCGAAAATCCAGGCATACGGCCACCGAAAACAATGCCCTTAAGCCGCTTATCGATACAGAGTTTTTTGCGCTCATTATAAAGCCTCTGGCCTATTTTGTGACCACGATACAGCGGCAGCACGCAGACTTCCATGCCGTAGAGATAATCGCCATGCACATCATGCCGCGAGGCAAACCCCCCGCCTGTGATTTCTCGCCATGTGTGGGGAGACAGCGCAACATCGCCAGCAATAATGAAGGTGGCGCAATAGCCAACAACACTACCATCAAATACAGCAACAAACTGGCCATCAGGAAAACTGGAAATCTGCCCACGCAACATATCGCTACTATAGGTTGCCATATGTGCCGATGCATAGACCTCGCCCGCCACCGCCTTGATCGCAGGAATATCGGCAATCGTCGCGTTGCGTATCACCAGTTTTGATTTTTTAGAAGGAGCTTTTTTAGTTGGCGCTGTCATTATGCTTGTTTATTCCTTGTTGTTTTATGGTTTGATGTTACACGTTGCGTGATTATAAACATAGTCAAAATAATTTGTTTATAAAGGTATACGCTGGGATTCTTCATGTTGGCATTTAATAATAACGCTACACCACTGACACTCGGTATAGAAATTGAGGTGCAATTACTTGACCCTGAAACGCTTGATCTTACTCCCGTTGCTACGGAGTTATTTAAGATTACAGAAGGCTGCGCCAAAATAAAGCCTGAGATTTTTCTGAGCATGGCGGAGATTACCACTGGTATTTGTCACGATGCGCACGAGGCAGAAAAAGATCTTGGCGAGTCCATGAATGTCTTGAAATCAGCCGCGAAAGAATTGAATATTTTGCTGTCTACAACAGGCACGCATCCGTTTGCGAAATACTCCGAGCGTATTCCGTATCCATCCGAACGCTACGCATATCTCATGGAGCGAAATCAATGGATTGCACGACGCATCATGATTTACGGATTGCATGTTCATCTTGGTATGAAAGATGGCGACAGCTGCATTAGTTTTAATAATTTTCTGCTCTGTTTTCTGCCGCATTTATTGGCACTGACTTCCAGCTCGCCCTTCTGGCAGGGGCAAGATACTGGGCTAGCTTCGTCTCGTTCAACGATATTTGAATCCTGCCCTACGGCAGGACACCCCTGCCGCGTTGAAAACTGGCAGGAGTTCTCTGACCTTTGTGCGCATATGGTCCAAACCAAGTCGATTGGTAGCCATAAAGACCTCTGGTGGGATATTCGCCCTAGCCCAGAGTTTGGTACTTTAGAAATAAGAATTTGCGATGGGTTGTCCAATCTATCGGAAGCACTTGAGATCGCGGCGTTGATCCACACGCTTGCGCATTGGTATGCAGCAGGAAATGGCGGCGATCTCGACACGAAGGCCCCAGCCATGTGGATGATGCGGGAGAACAAATGGCGCGCATTGCGGCATGGGCTGGAGGCCGATATTATTCCTTACAATGATATGAAGCTCTCTCCCGTTAGGCATGAGATTACAGAGTGGCTAGATCGCATTGCGCCCTATGGAAAAAAACTGGGGTATGAGAAATACCTTGCGGGCATTCATGAAACTCTTGCGAAAGGTGCCAGCTATAGCAGACAGCGAAAAGTCTTTGAAAAAGCAGGATCCATAAAAGAAGTTGCTCTGCACAACGCAACAGAATTTGATACGAATCAAAAGATTTATTTATAGGCGTTCAATCTCAGTCTTTCCATTTCTAATGGTGGCAAACGATCCATCGGGCATTTCGTTCCAGCTGGAATCTTCCTGCGTGAGCGGCTCAGAAACGATTACCACCCCGCCCGTTGGAATGCGGATATTCTCCTCCTCGCTGCTCATACAATAGGCTTCTGTGAAGTAATATTGGCTGTTAGAAGCCACACCATTTGCATAGCGAATCGTATACAGATTGTTGCCATCGCTCATCGCGCAAGACAACGTCATTTGCACAGGTAGCGCATGCTCTTGATAAGCCTGCTCAACACGCGCAATCATTCTTCTGACGGCATTGATGGGGTCTTTCTCCAGCCCAAATGTCAATAGAAGCCAGAATATGGTTTCGCTATCGGTGGTGCCACGAATCAGCGGGTACAGTTCGGGTGAAATATCAAATTGTAATGCGCGTTTAAGCATAGAGAACCCTTCAATTCGGCCATTATGCTGAAACAGCCAGTTTTTATATTTGAAGGGATGGGCGTTGCTTCGCTGAATAGCACCGGTAGATGCTGCCCTGATATGCGCCATAAATAAAGGCGACTGAACATTGGCGCATATTTCCTTGATATTTTCATTGCTCCATGCGGGGTCGGCTACTTTATAAATGCCAGGTTCGGCATTACCCGCATACCACCCTAGGCCAAAGCCATCCGCGTTGGTGGTGTTAGAGCTACCATCGGGATTGAAATGCATTTTAGCGTCAAAACTTTGCCGCATCAACGAATTGGCTGGACGCGTGACAAGCGTATCCATCCAAATCGGCTTTCCAATATAGGCAATCCATCTACACATTGTCTTTTATCATCCTTATCAGTGCTATCATTTGTTCCATATTGAAATTCAAATCACGCTGCGGGAATGGCACAACGATGTTATGTACTTTGAAGGCTTTCCAGACTTCCTCATACACGCCGCTACGCACGTTTCCGATACCGTTGATCGCATCTTCAATCCAGACGCGCAGTTCAAAATCCACGGAATTATCGCCAAATCCTTTGATGAGGCAGGCGGGTTCAGGGTCCTGAAGAATTCTGGGATGTTGATGTGCCACATCCAGTAAGAGTTTCTTCACCAGCGGCACATCGGAATTATACGAAACGCCGATAGGGATATGAATCCGCACTTTGTCATCCGTATATGTCCAGTTTTCTACGGGCTGGGTGATAAGGATTTCGTTGGGTATCAAATGCTCTTTGCCATCGCGGGTGAGGATGGAAACGCAGCGTGCTCCCAGACTATTTACCCAACCATAGGTATCGCCCACAGAAATCACATCCCCTGGCTTGATAGATTTATCCATCAGCAGGATGAACCCACTCATCAGGTTCGCAAAAACTTTCTGTAAACCAAAACCGATACCGATACCGAGCGCACCGCTGAATACCGCAAGGGCGGTGAAATCAATGCCCACCACATTCAGTCCCATGACAATTGCCAGTGTAATCAAAACAATCTTTGAGATTTTATGAAATAGCACTTTCTGCGATGGCGAGAGGTTGGATCGCCAGAGCATACGCTCTACGCCCTCCGAAGTCAGTCCTGCAAGCCAAAGTAAGAGTGCAAGGATCGCCGCCCCTTTTATCATGGTCAGAAGCGAAAGTTTGTGCTCGCCGAAAGTAATTACCGCTGCACCAAGCACTTCTAGCGTGGGGTCAAGCCAGCCCACGATATTCAGCGCAGCAATCGTCCACATCGACAATGCCAGCGCTTTTGACCAGAAACGGCTTTTAATGAGGCTGGAGCCAAGCCGTATCACTGCCCATGCTGTGACCAAACTAGCACCACCGTTAAGGATGGCATTCGGCGATTTAGCAGCAGTGGTGACCGCTGTTGCAAACCACAACAGCAGCGGTGCAAGCAGCAGGAAAAATATCTCGCGGGAAGAAAGATGAATGCGTGATGCAAGTAAAGAAAGATTGCGTGCTTTCCACGCAAGCGCTTTGCCATCACTCCAGCCTGCCAGCTTGCGCGATAAAACGGAAGCGACCACCAACACACCCGCAATCACTACCAACTGTTGTAAGGATGCAAGCGTCAGCACATTGGCCATCACCCATGCCTGAAAATCAGCGGCGGTTTTTGCGACAGCATCGGGCGATAATAATTCTTCCAGCATTAAGGTGTCTCCTTGGTGATCGGCGTGTTGTCGTCAGTATGAATCAACCGAAGTTCTACCTTCTGGAAATCGTTCATACCTGTGTGTTTCTCCAACTGACGTTGCTCATAGGTTTGATATTCTGCTTTGATGACAGGGTGAATACCTGCGCTTTCGAGCTGATTAGCGACGTTTTTAGCGCGACGGAAGGCTAACGACTTATTATCAAACGCTTCTTGTTCTCCAACAGTACTGGCAAAACCAACCACCTGAACCTCGCTGATGCCCCAGCGGGCAAGCGCCCACAAACAATCTTTCAATGCCTCTTCGCCTGATGCATCGGGCTGTTCGTGACCTGTTGCAAAATAAATATCTGGCAATCGCGAGACAGGTGGCACAATTTTAATATCTAGGCCGTCAAAACGCCCAAGCAGTTCTTGCTCCATCTTTCTGAATATCCCGACAGCACCACCTTTTATTGGCTTTGGATGAATAATAAACGCCGATGGTGTATCGGCTACAGGAGCAACATCCGCAGGAATTGGCAAGGCTTCACGAAGTTGAGTGATAGAATCCAGCGATTTACCTGTCGTTTGCTGAACCATATTAACTGGCGCGGCGAGCGTATTCTGCGTCGTTTGCAAAGTGAGCGCAGAGGCAAGCGTAGGGTCTTGGCTGACAACGAGCTGGTCAATCGAGAAGCTCACTTTGCCACCGAGCGCAGTTTGCATGCTAGCAAGGATTTCTTCTTTTGCTTTCGTGTTATATTTTTTGGTTAGTATCACGGTATCGACGTGAATTTCATCGTTCTGCGGGAAGCCGATATGAAACTGCTCGATACGTGTCGGCGAACCCTCTTTAGCAAAATAGTCGTTGATGATACTGCGCGCCGTTCGCGTGGTGAGTGTTTGATAAGCAATCTGCTTGAGTGAGCTACCCAACGGAATAGAAAGCAGTGCAAAGACAATCGTCACCAATGCTACTTGCCATTTGCCGTAATGCTTTCCATGCCGATGCCCGAACCCGTACCATATCGCTATCAACGTAACGGTCAGCGCAATGGCCAAAAGGTTGGTCATGAATAAAAAGAAACTACCAATGGCGATTTCCGATTTTCCAGTGGCAAGCCCATAGCCCACTACGGCAAGCGGTGGCATGAGTGCGGTAGCAATCGCCACACCCACCAATGTTTCGCCTTTGCGCTTGATAATCGAATAGCCGCCCGCAAGCGCTGAGAAGACTGCAATGCCCAAATCCAGCAGGTTTGGGCTGGTTCGCGCCATAATTTCTGGCGTGGGGTCGTTAAGCGGTGAAAGCGACACCAGCGTGTAGGAAATAAGCAATGCCATCACCGTACCAATAACCAGTGCTTCCAAGCTCTTTTTGAGCATCTTGAAATCCATGATGCACAGGCCAAAACCCAGTGCCATAATCGGTGACATCAGCGGTGAAATTAACATCGCGCCGATCACCACCGCAGGAGAGGATTGCAGCAAGCCCATGGTGGCTACGCCGCACGATACAATCGTCATGAAGCTAAAGCGCGAAGTCATGCGCCCTTCGCTTTTGACGTATTCGATAATTTCGGTGCGGTTAATATCGATCTGCGGATTGGGCAGTAGTTTGCTGGCAATTCTGATGATGAATTGCAAAAAGAATGTGCGGGTTAGGAGTGCAATCAAAAAACGATAGAACATATTTTACCGCTTTCCTTTGCCAGATACTGGCTCTTTAGTGCTGTGTCGAAGCACAATCCAGCCGAGTGCAGTTGCCATCAGTGAGCCAACAATCACGCCCAATTTCATTTGCTCCTGCATCAGCGCATCATCAAAGGCGAGCATGCCGATGAACAGGCTCATGGTAAATCCAATGCCAGCGACGATGGAAACACCGTAAATCTGCCGCCAGTTGGTGCCTTCGGGGAGAGTTGCGAACCCTAGCTTCACTAGCCCCCATGTGGTGCCAAAAATGCCAATCTGCTTGCCGATAAACAGCCCCAGCGCAACGCCCATGACGAGCGGCTCCGTCAGCGCAGCGATACTGAGGCCACTGAGATTGATGCCCGCCGCCGTGAATGCAAAAATGGGCAGGATGAGGAAGCTCACCCACGGATGCAGAAAGTGCATACAGGTATTGAGTGGTGAGTTGGAGTCATCGTCTGGGTCGCGCAGCGGAATCGCCATGCCTACCAACACCCCGCCAATCGTGGTGTGAATGCCGCCGTGATATAGCATGAACCACAACATCACCCCAAGTATGAGGTAGATGGAAATCGCCATCACCCGCAATTTATTCAGTGCGAACATTAACCCCACCACCAGTAATGCACCTAGCAATGGCGTGATGGCCAGCGCACCGCTATAGAAAAACGCGATAATCAGAATCGCTCCTAGATCGTCAAAAATTGCAATGGCCAGCAGGAAAATCTTCAACGCAGGCGGAATATGTTTTCCAGCAAGCATAAGAATGCACAAGGCAAACGCGATGTCGGTTGCTGAAGGAATTGCCCAACCTGGCGAATGGGCGGGGATGCCCTGATTAACCAGCAGAAATACACCCGCTGGCACGAACATACCCCCAACAGCGGCCAGCAGTGGCAGGAGGATTTGTTTTTTGTCCGATAAAAACCCTTCTAGCATTTCGCGTTTTAACTCCATGCCCACCAGCAGGAAGAAAAACACCATCAGAATATCTTTGACCCATTGCTTCAGAGGCTCGCTGGCGACCATCTCGCCAAATCCAAAGCTGATGGGGGTTTTAACAAATCCATAGTACCATTCCGAAGTGGAGGCATTGGCGATAATAAGCGCAATGATGGCCGTCAGAATCATCAGCACGCCGCCAGTGGATTCTGCGTGGAAGAATTTGGTGAGCCGTCTTGTCAGGGTTTTTTGTTTTGTGGCCATGTTAAATCCCCCAATAGAGCGGTATGACGAATGATGCGATTGCCCACATCAGCAGATTCATCGGCACGCCGATTTTCAAGAAATCACGGAACTGGTAGCCGCCTGCATTAAACACCAGCGTATTGGTTTGGTAGCCAACGGGCGTGGCAAAGCTCGCGCTTGCGCCGAACATGATGGCCACGGCAAAAGCGCGTGGATCAACGCCCATCGACTGCGCCAACCCCACCGCAATCGGCGTGAGCATCACTGCCGCCGCATTATTGCTGAAAATCTCCGTAATGAACGATGTCAGCAGATACAGTATCGAGATAATCACGGCAGGAGGCAAATCTTTGACCACCACCATGATATTATCCACCACCAGCTTGAGTGCGCCTGTTTTTTCCATCGCTACTGAAATGGCAAGCATCGCATAAATCAGAAACAACACGCTGCCCTGCAAGGCTTTATAGGCATCCTTCACCTTGATGCAGCGCGTGAGCATTACCAGCACCGCTGCTACAAACGCTCCGCCTGCAATCGGCATCACATCAAGCGTGGCCAGCCCAACCGCCATAAACAGCGCGGCAATCGCAATCGGCGCGTGCTTTTTCTGGTACGGCTCATGTTCTGGTTTGCTCAGATTGATAAGCTGATCGTCCTCAAACAATCTGCCAAGCTCCGCTTCTTCGCCTTTTATAAGCACGGTATCGCCGACCGCCAGCCGCACCATATTAAAGTCCGTACTGATCTGGCCATTATTGCGATGCACGGCGATAATCTGCGCGTGGTAATGATCGGCCTGATTGAACTGATCCACAAACTGTCCGATAAGCGATGATGCAGGTGCAATCACGCCTTCCATCGTCACGGTATCGTCGGTCGCCAGGTCTTCACTGCTGATGCCCATATCCTTATCCGCCGTCAGGATATTACGCTGGCCAGAGATAATAATCAGCCTGTCGCCTTCCTTCAGCACGGCTTGCATATCCACCGCCTGCTCAGATTCCTTCACATTCATTTTTTTACGAAAAATACGCGCCGTATCCATTCGCGCCAATAATGCACCAACGCCTGTCTTCTTTGCATCCGATGCGATATATTGCACAATTTCAAAATCCTTGGATCGGGTGAATCCGCTATCGGCAATGGCTTTACCAATTAAGGATGACCCTGCGGCAATGCTGACTTGCGAGAGATATTTGCGTTTATTCGTTTGTTCAAAGCGGTCGGAAAGTGATTCACGCACGGGCAACCATCGCTGCCCAATCGTCAGCATATAGATCGTCCCGCCCACGGTCAATGCCAGCCCAGGAATCAGCATTTCAAACATACCGAAAGGTTTCATCCCCATTTGCTGCGCTACTCCATCGACCAGCAGGTTGGTGGATGTGCCGATCAGCGTGCAGGTGCCTCCCAAAATAGAAATATAGGAAAGCGGTAAGAGCAGCTTTGATGCCGTAAGCTGTAATTTTTTGGCCAGCATGATAAGCACAGGAATCATGATGAGCACCACCGAGGTGTTGTTCACGAAGAATGACCCCACAAACACCGCCGCGAAAATGGCACCAATCGCCAGTTTAACATCTTTCTCTGCCAGACGAATCGCCTGTTTCCCCAGCGCGTCGATCACGCCCGTTTTATCCAGCGCGGCACTCATAATAAACATCGCCGCCACCGTCATTGCCGCAGGATTGCTGAATACGCCGAGCAGTTCGGTGGTGGATAAAATACCGCTGAGCAAGAGCACAGAAACGGCGGCAAGCGCCAATAGCTCCGTTTCCGCCGATTGGCGAACGAAGGTAATAAAAAGCACCAAAACCGTGCCGAGTGTGAGAGCAATTTCCCACGTCATTTTTTCTTTTTCCTTTTCCGATGATTGTTCATAATAAGTTATTGTGGATATTAGCAAATTAAGCAAGAATAAGTGTATGAAGAACTATACCCAAACCATTGAGTTTCTCTACGAAAGCAGCGAAGTAAAAGCCGTGCGCTTTCGCTATGCCTTGCTTTGCTTCGATTTGCTGATGCTCGCCTATCTGGTATTATCTTCCTTTTTCTACGGCAGCAGCCTCACGCATTTTTTGGATGTATTTTTTGGCATCGCCATATTGCTGGATTTCTTGGCACGGCTTGTCATCAGCAAGCCGCTGATGCGTTATTTGTTAAACCCCATCACCTTGGCAGATGTGATTGTGATATTTTCACTGTTGCTGCCGATGGTGGGGGAGAATCTGGCCTTTTTACGCATTGCCCGAATGTTCAGGTTGCTGCGCTCGTATCATGTGATGGATCATCTGGCGAAAGACATTCCCTATTTCCAAAAACACCGCGATATTATCGTCAGTTCTCTGAATCTGTTTATCTTCGTATTCGTGATGACTGCGTTGGTGTTTGAAACGCAGGTAGGCAAAAACCCGAACATCACCAACTATCTCGATGCGCTATACTTTACGATAGCCACATTGACCACGACAGGGTTTGGGGATGTCACTATGCAGGGAAGCAGCGGCAAGCTGATTGCCGTGCTGATTATGATTTTCGGCGTGTCGCTATTTATTCGTCTGATTCAAACCGTGTTTCGCCCCCACAAAGTGCGGTTCGAGTGTAAACATTGCGCCCTGTATCTGCATGACCGTGATGCCAGTCACTGCAAGCATTGCGGCAACACCATCGCCATTCCTGACGATGGGTTGAATTGATACCAATACTGCGTTGCTAAGCAGATAATCTCTCCCTTGCGAAACGGAATGATTCCTATGTCACATACGTTGATTGACTCAGTCTATAGCTTCATCACTGGCGATGTGAAAGCGGTGCGCAAGGCTAGACTTTTAACTTATCGTTTGCGGAAAAAATACGCATCGCCCCTTGTGTTTTTCCGCCGCTACATTACCTTGGCCAAACTGATAGTGCTGTCGCTGGTTGCGGTTGGCATCTGCTATGCATCGGGCATTGTCATTGCACCCGAAACACTCCATTTTTTGCAAAGGGATCTGTTTTTTCAGCCCCTAAGCCTAATTATTCCCGTATTGTTGGCTACGGCCATGTTTGCAGTGCCGCAGCGCATCCCGATGGAAACGCTTGCAACCATGGGGGTTTCCGTTCTTGTCACCTATCTACTGACGACTCTTTTCTCTTCTTCGTTGGGCTATGGCTCCGTTATCCTGTTCGATACATCGCAATATTTAACGCCACTGCTATCGACAGAGAAGCTTGGGCAGACGAAAGAATTCTCTACAGATTTCACACTACTTTACATCATTGCCAGTTCGCTGACGGTTTCCACCATTGTTTCGTATTTTCTGAAGAAGCGCCACCATCTGCAACAGCGGGTCGTACATGTCTCGCTGCTGGCTGAAAAAACCTCCTATATGGCACTGAATGCCATTTTATGGCTGATGCCGCTGGCGGTGTTCGCAAGCATTCTGGGAGCATTGCAAACGCATGGGCTTGATAAATTATCAAGCCTTGGTTGGTTCGTGGTATTTGTAAACATCCCACAGATTTTTTATCTTTTGGTTCTCGTATGCTTGATTAAAATAGGTACAAAAGTAAGTTTTTCATTCGCGTTCTCTGCCGTAAAGTCGCTCGCGAAGATTGCTATCCCGAGCGGCTCCAGCGCTGCGACAATTGCAACGAATGTAGAAACGGCACGCAGCTTTCCCATAGTGCAGAAATATAAAGGCAAAGGATTTATTGCGTCACTGCTGCCGTTTGGCGCCACCGTGAACATGGATGGCACCGCGCTCTTTATTACCATTATGTGCAAAATTGCCGCCGACATTCAAGGTCTCGATATTGGCTATTTTGACATCATTCCCTATGTCATAGCCTATTCCTGCGCAGCGGCCGCCGTGCCCAGTGCCTCAATTGTGCTGATCACCGCCATTTACTCGCTGATCGGTATCGAGCCCTCTCTGACCTTGCAAATCCTTGGCTTGATGGTCGCGGTTGATTGGATTAACGATCGTGTGCGCACCTTAGTCAATGTCACTGGCGATTTGTTGGCGATTCTTTTGTCGGTCAATGATCGTTCGCCATGGCAGCTCGCGGTGAATTTCTTTCGTACGCCGAAAAGTGAACCTACGCAGTAGCCTGCATGACCGTGATGCCAGTCACTGCAAGCACTGCGGCAACACCATCGCCATTCCTGACGATGGGTTGAATTGATATTGCCGCATTAGGACTGTCAGCTTACTGGGGATTATTCACTTTGAAAATGAAATGTAGTGCAGCAGGTTTTCCCTTCATGCTTACGGACTTTGTGAGGGTCTGATCGCTGTTGTCGTTGCGAACCTCAATGACATAATTGCCATTGGGTAGATTCGCATAAAAAAGCGGACCCGCATCCGCGTTGAGCAGGTCAAGACCGCTCTCATCGCGTATGGTCACTTTGACTTCGCCTGTAAACGCACCTTTGGGACCTGAGCTGATAACACGGAGCTTATAGTCCTTTTTGTGATCGCGTAGAAACACCGTTTCACGCTCGCCAATACCGCCCGTGATATAGGAAATTTCGCCTTCCTGTTTTACTTCTGGGGGCGTGAACGCCATGGCAGATGTAGCCCCAGCAAATGTGAGCAAGCCAACAACTGTGGCCGTTAAATAGAATCGTGACTTCATCTATGCCTCCTAAAATTGTTAAATACAAATCCGAGCAAAAAAGCTCTTTGAAACAGTTAGTTCATTGTATGAATTGTAGCAAGAGGTGGCTAATTTGGTATAAAGGATTCAGCAATTATAGGCTTCGCAAAATTTTCACCACTACACCTGCGATGTGAAAATCCACATTGTCACTTATGTCGATGGGGGGATAGGCATCGTTGGCAGGTATCAGCCTGGTGCCATCGGCTTTGCGATGTAGGCGTTTGACCGTATAATCCCCGTTAATAGCAGCGATCACGATTTTCCCGTGTGTGGGTTCAGCTTTGCTGCTCACTATAAGCAGGTCTTTTTCCTGTATGCCTGCACCGATCATTGAATCACCTACGGCCTCGATCATGAACATAGAATCAGGGTCGCGCACAATCATTTCATTCAGGTCGATCCACTCCTCAACATGGCTTTCCGTATTGAGTGGAAATCCCGCTGGCACTTTTCCTGAGAGTAGCGGTAGGCGGTAACCTTTGTTTTTGATGTAGCTCTCTAACTGGGTGGTGAACCAAAGTGGGACGCGCATCACTTTGGTGGTTTTTTTATTCGTGTCGGGGCGCATGGCTTTCCTGGTTTTTGCAACTGAAACGAGTTTTCGATTTACAAGTTTCGCGTTGGATTATAGTTTGAAACAAAAAGTGTAACATGAACTGTAACGGCATAGTTACACCAGTCCAAAACGGTAAGCAACGGGAGATTTTATGGCATTTCCAGCACGCGATTATTATTCTCTAAAACTCTTACAAACGCGCTGGAACGCGCCGTGGGAAGAAATCACACATGTAGTCGAGACTGGTCATCTGCGTGCCTGCGTTCACCTGCCGACGCGCTGGATGGAGTATGGCCATTACGAAGATGGCAAATTCATTGTTGATGAAACGGCAATATGTGACGGGATGGCGGCAATACAGCCCAAAGATACGCGGCGTATTTTTGCGCGTGGTGAAAACACCGTGTGCGTATTTCAGTCGATTAAGCGTGATGCGTATGTGCTGAGGCTCGCCGCCGAGCCGCCACAGAAGCCACTTAAATTTGCGCTGGAAGAACTGGTGGTGCTGACGAAAGATTGCCTCGCCTTTGAGCAGGAACATCAGATCGCAGTTTGCACACAAAATGGCCAAACCCCAATGACGCGTGCGACGGATGCAAACATACCAGCCGTGAATCATCCTATCTTCAGCAACGATTATCATAATGTGTGCATTGACGGACAACGTTATCAACTGGGCGCGAAACAGGCAGCAGTGGTGCGCTCACTGCATGATGCAATGCTTGCTGGCAGGCCGTGGCTATTTGGAAAAACGCTCTTGAAACAGGCTGGATCGCCATGCACACGCCTGCGCGATATATTCAGGACGCAACCAGCCTGGAAGCTGCTTATAAAATCGGACGGGCGCGGCTATTACTGCCTGAATCTATCCGCCGAACAGCTTGGCTATGATTCAGCCCAACAGCACAAGCATAATGAAGAGGATATACGCGAGGCGGTGTAAGTAGCCTGTACCACTTCATTCCCATCTGCGCCCCACCTTATCCCCCATCCAGCCCTCGCCAAGCACCCTTGACAGGGCTTTTTTGTGTCCAAATGAAACGCTGATGGGAGTTTTCATACCCCACTGATTCCCACCCAAGCCCTCACCAAGCCCCACGCGCTCCCCACCCGACGTGTGCGAGCTTTTGTTCACACCAAATCGTTTGAACAAGGAGGCACACATGAACGATCACCACCCACCTAAAATTACTCTGGCAGACGTAAAATATATCGGCCAGGGGACACTCGTCAATTTGAGCTTCGAGCAGCTGCGCGAGCTTGAAAATGAGGCCGATATTGCCGTTTGCGAGGCAGGCAAACGCCTCGATTGGATCAAGGGCGCAATTCGTGTCAAAGCCAAGCGGCTTGGCCTTGGCGATGCCGAACACTCCTAGGAAATTTTATGACAACCATCGAATGGTACAGGGTTTATCACGGTATGCCAGAAGACGCAAAACTCAGGGTCATTGCCAAGCGCAGTGAGCAATTAATGGCGCATGTGGTGACAGTATGGCTGTGCGTACTGGACTCCGCATCCCGCCACAAACCACGCGGCACGGTCAGAATTGACTCCGAGCAAATCGCGGTGATGCAGGATATTAGCCAGGACACGGTGGAGAAAATTCTGCAAGCCATGCGCGAAAAAGGCATGATCGACGCGGAAGGCCGCGTAGTCAGCTGGGAAACGCGCCAGTATCTGAGCGATTCCGAACGAGCGAAGAAATACCGCGAGGGTCAAAAAGAGGATGCGTCACAGACCGTCACGCCGCGTCACGATGCGTCACGCGCCGTCACGGAGCAACACGCAACGTTACGCAAAAATGACAAAATCCAACCAGATACAGAGAACAGAGTACAGAATGCAGATACAGAAAACAGATCAGCAGAAAGTGCAGATTCACAGAAAGCAGAATCTTCAGATTCCAAGAAATCAGATAAAAAACTTAGAGCGAGAGCAGAAAAGAAAGAGCGCGAGAAAGAAAAACAGCAGATCGGTGGACAAACTACCGCTTTATCACAGAACGAAGAGAAAGCGCACAGCCAGATCCTCCAGCAGATGCGAGACATCTGGGATCAAGAGGTGCAAAGCAAGCTCACCAAAGGACAGAAGGCCATACTCACCGCCAAGCGCAAAGAGCAAATGGCCGAGCGGTGGGTAGAGGATTTTCAGCAGGACATGCGTGCATGGCGGTATTACTGCGAAATTATTGGCGCATCAGACTTTTGCCTTGGCAAGATTCCTGGCAAGAACTGGACAATTACGCTGGGCTGGGCAGTCGAATCATCCGAGCATGTAGCCAAAATCCTTGAAGGTGCGTTTTCAGGTGGCAATCATCCACCGAAGCCACCCGCCTGCGAAGTGCTTGCTTTGCAGGAACCGTGGGATGGCGTGCTGGCCGCGCTCGCGCACAAGCATGGCAAGGGTGCTTGCCGCAGCTGGTTCGCAGGCACAGGCATCATACGGATGCTGCGTCACGGCGATGGCGCGGTCGTCACCATGGGCTGCCCCAGCAAATTCATTCAGGATTGGATCACACAGCACTACCTCACTGACCTCAATCGCTTTTTTGCGGAGGCCACCAAAGACGGTGCGCGCGTCACTCATGTCGAACTCATTGTGGAGGCCGTAGCATGACACACGCTCCCGATTTCTGGACTCCGCAAGATGTGGCTGACCGCTTCAAGGAGGCATCAAGAACCTTGCGCCGCCTGCCGAGTGTGCATGTGCGCGGATATTTTAACGCATGGCCGACAATTATCCGCACCGCACGCGAAGTGCTGGACGGCGAAGTCATGCCGATGCGCCTCGGTCCGCCATCAGCTGAAGCCATCAGCCGCATGGAAGAAACCATCCAGTGGATTTTCTTCCTCACCGATGAGGATGACCGCCGCCTGATTTGGCTACGCGCATCGGGCGTTCCGTGGCGGCCAATCTGTTGGCAGCTGGGGATTTGCCGCACCAATGCCCACAATAAATGGAAGGCGGCTTTGCTCACGGTTGCCACTTGCCTGAACTACCCGCGAAACGGGGGGCGAAATGCGTAAGCAAAAAAAGACTACCCATTGTGAACAGATTTTGCTATTTTGCATTGTATCATCGCGAGAGTTTTGCATTTCCGTTTATGCCACTCTGCGAAATCCCCCTGCGAAATCGCTCTGTTTTTTCCGTTTGTGCGCATTCGCGTCATGGCGAGGTGTGTCATGAACAGGGAAGAACTCATCGCACGCATCAACAGCGATAGGCGCAGCAAAGAAGAACTGTTCGATTGCCTGGTCGGGCGCATGAGAGCACTTTCGCCCGAACCCATCACGGACGGCGAAGCTGCTGCCGCAGCGCGTCGGCTTATCGGATTCTTTGAAACGATTCTGCAATCACGACTTGAAAGGAGCATTGATTCCACCTGCACCAATGCTAAAATCGAAAGCGGAATCGCAGACGATTCTGGGGTGTCGAAACCTCGTGTTAAGCGGTGACATCGACCGTTTTCGGTGTAGAATCCCTGATCTCCCTATGGTCGGGGAGATGTTGGCTATGTCCAGGGCTTTGCCTAAAGGCCAGCATAACCGCCTTAACACGGTTTTCGAACTCCCCGACCACCAGCCTCGGCTGGGAACTTGAAGGGGGTGAGATATGACGCAAGCTAAAGTCGCCGTGATACTGGCGCGGGTATCATCGAAAGAGCAGGAAGAAGGCTATTCGATTGACGCGCAGGTGCATCGGTTGCAGGAATATTGCAGGCGCAAAAACCTAACGGTGCTTGAGACATTCAAAGTCATTGAGTCCTCGACGATCTGCCACCGCAGGCAGTTCATGGAGATGATAAAATACGCCAAGAAGCACAAGCAGCCCGTCGCCATTGTCGCCGACAAGGTTGACCGTGTGCAGCGCAGTTTTCAGGAATATCCCATCCTTGATCCGATGATTAAAGAGGGTAAAATCGAACTGCACTTCAATACCGAAGGCTACATCATCCATAAAGATTCCATCTCGCAAGAACGCTTGATGTGGAGTATTGGCGTGGTGATGGCGCAATCCTATGTCGATAGCATGAGGGATAACATCAACCGTTCTATTGCACAGAAGCTCCGTAGCGGCGAGTGGATCAGCACCGCGCCCGTGGGCTATCTGCATGTAAAGCGCGAGAACGGCAAAAGCGATATTGTAGTTGATACTGATCGCGCACCTTTGCTGCGGCAAATGTTCGAGCAATATGCGACAGGGAATTATTCGCTCTCACAGTTGATGAAATACTGCAAAAAGATTGGGCTTAGAAATTGCCGTGGCAACCAGAAGGGATTGACCGCGAACCACATTCATAAAATGCTGCAAGACCCATTTTACTACGGGGTCATGCGCGTGAAGAAAACAGGCGCGGAATATCCGCACCGCTATGAGCCGATCATCAGCAAGTCGCTGTTTGATATGTGCCAAGAGGTGCGTGAGGGACGTTCAAAGAAAATGCCGCTTTATCGTGGCAAGGATTTTGTGTTTCGCGGGATTCTCACCTGCGCCATCACTGGCCGACTCGCCACCGCTGAAACGCACAGCAAAACCTACCAAAACGGCGGTACGGGGTCATGGACGTATCTTGCTATCTACAACCCTGAAAAACCTGAGAAGAAAATGTGGGTGCGCGAGGAGGATGTTATCGCCCAGGCGGAAGATGCGCTGGCGACGCTGAGAATCACTGACACGGAATCACTCATCGCGCTGCTGAACTATATTCGCTCAACCAATGCCGAGAAGAAAATCTTCCATCGCGGCCAGACCGCATCGCTTAAAAAAGAACATACCGAGATTGAGGAAAAGCTCGACAAGCTACTCGACCTGCTCATGGACAAGGTGCTCGACAAGACCGAGTTTGAGGCAAAAAAGAAAAAGCTCAAGGATCGCCAGTATGAAATTGACGAGCTGATCCACAGTTTTGACGAAGCCGACGACAAGTTCAGCAAATGCCTGATCGACCTTATCAATATCGCAACTGGTGCGCTCGACGACTTCAAAGGTTCGGACGTGACTCGCAAACGCGAGTTGCTGAATTTTGTATTTCAGAACCTACAGCTTCGAGGCAAAAAACTCGAATATACAATGCGCTATCCATTCAGCGAGTTCGCCAAATGCTCGAAACTTGAGGAATGGTGGGGGGAGAGGGATTTGAACCCCCGACCAAGGCGTTATGAGCGCTTTGGTCGGATATTCTAACTGCCTCTAGCCACTTCTTATAACCCTGAATTCAATAGTCTTTTTAAGCCGATTCGTAAAGGCCGATTTCGAGCCGATACGACATAATTCGAGCTTTTTCTGCACACGAACCTTATTATAGCCTTCTTACAGATTTGGGATAACCTTATTACAGGAGGTCGGCTATGCCCGTAGTAAAGCTAACGAAAACGGTGGTAGAGAAACTACCCCACCCAGAAAAAGGACAGGTTTATTATTTCGACGAGAAGCTACGCGGCTTCGGCGTGTCGGTCGCCCGTCTTAGCAAAACCTACTTCGCCCAGCGCGACGTAAACGGCAAGACAGTACGCTCTACCATCGGCAAGCACGGCGTCTTTACCTGCGAAGAAGCCAGAGAAGAAGCGAGGCAACGGCTGGCCAGCATGGCGCTCGGCGAGAACGTAAATAAAACCAAGCAGCAAAAGAAGGAAGAAGAAAAGCTGAACATCACCTTTAGCGAGGCGATTGAAGCCTACCGTGTCGGCAGGAAGCACCTAACTAAGACCACCAAATACCGCCTGGACTGCCTTAAGAAGATGTATCTCCCCGGCTGGGTAAACCTACCTCTCGGCGAAATTACGAGAGAGATGGTGTTTGAGAAACACCGCGACATAGGCGAAAACCACGGCAGGATTACGGCCAACAATGTGATGGAAGCGGTGCGCGCCGTTTACAATTTTAACAAGCACACCAACGACCTCTTACCGCCGAACCCCGTTAGCGCCCTGTCTTCGGCGAAAGCCTGGTACAAGCAGAAGCGCCGCCGTACCGTTATAAAACCCACCGAGATAAAGCGCTGGTACGATACAGTGACTCTGCTCGAAAACACCACCATCCGCGACTTCCTGCTGCTCCTGCTCTTTACGGGTATGTAGTTACTGGAAGAAAAAACCAGAACCATACTACTGTCTTCAATCCAGGCACTCCGCATGTTTTGACCACGGCGGTAAATGTGGTTGTGGACAATTTGGAAATGTATGAAGTCCTTCGGTTCATGCTTGAGGTAATGGAATTAAAAGAACATCCAGCTGCCTTTCGGCTAATAATGGAAAATCCTGAATCAGGTTACGAAAATCTAAATATTCTTTATCAGCGCGTTGCATCACCTAATATGGCAACTACAGAGCAATACGACGAATACATTACCGATATGGTGAACAATATGTTTCCAAACTTAGGCTGTTCTGCTGGTACAGATCATTTGCATTACGATTGGGAATTAAAGACCGTCGAGTAACCTTCCCTGTGGGGGAGGAAACTCCCCCACATTTTCATACTTAGAATCATCCAACTTAATGGAGGACGCCATGTCGCCAAACACTATTGCTTTGTCTAAATTTATCGAAGATTTGAATGCCGCCTCAACGGGCGCATACACGAATTTATTGTCATTGCCGGATAAAACCACCGTCTGCCTCCCCATTTCAGATACAGATGCGGTCGTGAGGGAGGCTCAGAAACTCTCTCAAACGGGCGACACATATATGCCCATAGCGCTGTTCAAGCAGCGGCCTCAGAAACGTGGCACTAGCGAGGAAGCCAGCTATCTAATCGGCCTATTCGGAGACATAGACACGCTCGAAAAGCCAGAACCGAAAGACCGGAAATACGCACCCGATAAAGCAACGGCACTGGCTATTCTAAAGGAACTCCCTTTTGCCCCTACATATATCATCGACAGTGGATACGGGCTTCATACGCACTGGTTCTTCAAAGAGCCGTTACTTATCCGCGATGCCGCGCATCGAGAGGAGTTGAAATCCATATACAGCCGCTTTCAGACCATGCTGCAAAGCGTCTTTGCTCGACACGAATACGAACTCGATTCTGGCATCGGCGACCTTGTACGGGTATTCCGGCTACCGGGGACTTGGAATCGCAAGGTCAAAGATAATCCAGTGCCGGTGTCAGTGCTAAAGCATCATCCAGAAAATTTCGTAACGATTGAGGAAGTAAAAAGCTATCTGGATCGGCGATACCCCGAAAAGGAAAAGCCTTCGCCTGGTAAGAAAAAACATCGAGAATCCGAGCCTGATGTTGAACTAATCCGCAAAGAGTGCGCGTGGCTGGGACATACTTTCAATGATGCAAAGGAATTGAGCGAGCCGGAGTGGTATGCAGCCCTGAGCATCATAGGCCGCTGCAAAGACGGGAAGAAGGTAGCCCACGATTTCAGCAAGCCCTACCCTGGATACACCCCTACCGAAACTGATAAAAAATTGGAACAGGCGATTACTACCGCTAACCCACGCACCTGCGCCAATATCAGCGATTCCTGCGGTGGGAATGCGTACTGCGCTATGTGCCCACATTGGGAGACAATCACCTCACCAATTGAACTTGGTTATCCTGAAAAAGACCAAAGCGTTAAGGAGATGCTACTAGCAATTTCTAGCGGGCAAGAGTTATGGCACACTAAAAACGACACAGCCTATGTCACCATCGTTGAAAACGGCCATAAAGAAAACCTTCTACTGCAAGGTAGGAAATTTCGCAAATGGCTCTCCCGTGCGCTTCGCAATGCCAAAGGAAAAACGCCAAGCAAGAATATGTTAGACGAAGTGCTAATGGCATTGGAGGCTGAGGCTACCTTCGATGGAAAGGAGCATGATGTTTTCTACCGTGTCGCATATGCAGAAGGGAAGCTGTACCTCGATACTGGCCGCGATGATTGGTCAGTTATTGAAGTGTGTGCTGATGGCTGGGAGGTTAAAGCTGAATCTCCTATCCGATTTGCGCGCTCAAATAGCGTCCGGCCTCTGGTAATACCAGACCATGATGGTGATATTGAGCTACTTAAAAAGTACATTCCTTGTGAAAGCGAAGATGAATTCAAGCTGCTGGTCGGGCTGGTATTGGGGATTTATGCGCCGCGTCAGCCCTATCCAATCGGCGTATTCACAGGCCTACCAGGTTGCGGCAAGACCACTCGTGCTAGAGCAATTATCCGACTTATCGATCCCTCGTCTACCGAACTGGTGACGGCTCCAAAAGAAGATCGTGATGTATTGGCTTCTACCTCAACCCGGTGGCTTACCACATTCGATAACGTAAAAAGGTTGAACCAGGCGGTATCCGATGCCTTGTGCGCCATTTGTACAGGCGTTGCATATTCCTCGCGTCAGTATTTCACTAACCTTGAGGTTTTTGAAACCACGGAAATCGCCCGTCCAATGCTAATGACGGGCGTCGAGCTGAGACTAAACCAAGACCTGCGCAGCCGCTCGATCTTTTTTGAGTTTTCTCCCCTACTGTCAGGGGACTGCAAAACCGAAGATCAGTACTGGAAGGAGTATTATAAGGATGCTCCGAAAATCCTTGGCGGTGTTCTGAACGCGCTTTCCTGTGCATTGAAGAATTGGGAGAAGGTAAAGAATGAAAAGACCGAACTACCACGACTAGCCGATCATACTGTTTGGGTCACGGCGGCGGAAGAATACCTTGGCTGGCCACATGGCACATATCGCAAATTGCTCCTCGCCCACCAGAAAGAAGGCATGACCGAAAGCGACATGAATTCCATCTTTGGTCAGGCTGTGCTTGGATATATCCGCGCTGATGCAGCAAGCTGGAAAGATAAATACGCTTCTCAAAATCTTCAGGCCGAGCAATTCTATGTTGGTCTAATGAATTGGGCGAAAGAGGGACTGGACAGGAACGATATAAAATACATCCCACGCAGCCCCGGTGCATTCTCAAAGAAACTGCGCCGCTTTGCTACATCGCTTGCTGATATGGGGGCAAGTTTCGAGTTCGATGTAGCGCACGAAGGGAACAAGCGTACCATAAGATTGACCCTCTCACGAGAATTCTTTGGTGAATCGGCCACTGCACAGGAAGAGGATGAAAAGCCCTATTAGCGATACGGCGGTACGCGGGCGGCAACACGGCGGCGGGGCTTTTAGCTACCGCCGCCTCGTATTATAGGTGCAGCCTCATGTGCAGCGCGTTGCGGCGGTACGGCGCTAAGGTTTGGCCTACGGCGGGTTTATATACGCTATACGCGCCCGCGCTTTTTACCGCCTAGCCGCCCGCCCGCCGTAGGGCTTACTACAGCTAGGCTGGGACGCGGCGGGAGCTATAACGGTAGCGGCTTCCCTACCGCCGCCCTTTATACGCTCAACCGCCTTCTGTACGGGTGGAGAACGTCATCCGCATCGGTTCGGGTCCTTTTGGAAGGTTAAGCGAAAGAGGGCGGGCTGCGTGCGCGACTGCGCCAGCGTCAGATCATTGCGATTCCGATCCACGGCAATCTCCGTCCAGTCCACCTTGCAGAAGCGATGGCGGATGGTCAGCAGGGCAAGTAGCTCCAACCGCATTTCGCTTTTCTGTGAGGCTGCAATAGCGACCGTGCCAGATGGAGTATTTTGATTGCTTGCACTGTGCATCGAGTTATCGAATGGAGAGGAGATAACTCATGTTTGGATGCAAAAAGACGGAACGCGAAAGAAAAATTGCCCGCATGGCAGCACTGAATGACCGCTTGCGGGAGACTTTTTGGGGAGGCCAGATTTTTATGTCCCAGTGGGTGATGAACCTGCCACCGAAAGAGCTACAGCAGGTTTTCACCAAGGTACAAAATTACGACGATTTCACCGCAGAGAACAACCCGCACGGCGAACGCGACTTCGGAAAATTCCGCGTGGGCGATAACGAAGTCATTTGGAAAATCGACTATTACGATCTCCGGCGGGAATTCATGTCTCCCGACCCCAGCGACCCCGAAGTGACTCAGCGCGTCCTCACTATTATGCTGGCGGATGAGTATTAAACCAGCCGACTTTCAGCGGTTGTATCCAGTTTTTCTTTTCGCTTCTCCCAATCCGGCATAACTGAAGCCAGAAGATTAAAAAATGCACGACTATGGTTATGCTCTTTTAGATGGCATAGTTCATGGACAATAACGTAATCAATGCATTCTTTGGAAGCTGCAACAAGCTCAGGATTGAGGGTAATCCTAGCATCCTTAGAGCATGTCCCCCAGCGGGTTTTCATCGTCCGCAGATAGACTCTGCCTTCATATCGGATATTCGCCTTGGCAACTGACTTCTGACAAGCGATTAGACGTTCAGTAAAGATATTGGCGGCCTTGGCTCTATACCAATCATCCACCAACTCTTTCACGCGCTGCTGGTCAACGCGGGTGACATAAACAATAAGTTTGCCTCTTTCCAGCCATACCTTGTTTATAAGATTTTGTTCTACTTTGAGGACATACTGCCTACCTAAATAGCGGAACGACTCACCAGAAATATATTTCCTGGCTGGCAAGGCAGGAGGAAATCGCTCAAAAAGACGCTGCTGTTTGCGTATCCACTTCGCCCGCTTCACTACCTTACTTTTGATTTTCTCTAACGTGGAATCTTTTGGGGCATCTATAACAACGGACGTGTCGGGGTAAACATGGATTGCCAAAGTGCGGCGACTGGTAAAGTTCAGTCGAAAATGGATACTGGTGTTTCCATAGAGGACTTCATAATAATCGTCCTTTTCCAGTAGATTAGTTGCCATACCCTTCGCGCCTCTTCGCTACATTCAAGAGAAGTTGCATGGCTTGATCTAATTCCTCGACGCTAAAGCCGAGGTCATATCTTCCCTTCATGCTGAATAAGAAATCCTCGATGTCATTGAGCATGGCGTTCTGCACATCAATTTTATGCACCCAGTCCCTAATTTTATGCTTGTCGATTAGTTCTTCTGTTCGGATTGCAATGTCCGCAGCAATCTCTTCCTTTGCCCGTATAGGACTGCTTATGGGCAGGTGTTCCAGAATCACGCCATAATAGGCTTTTGCGTCATCATGCCCAGCCAATGATGCTGGTAAATCTGAGCTTCCTTGTTGCCGCAATTCTTCGAGTGCCTTCTTCATGCGCTCAAAATAATTGGCATCGGATAGCCGCTGCGCCCTGTGTTCAGCAATAGCCCCTTCGATCACTTCCGAAAGGCGCTTATAGAGCATGGGGTCTTCATCCATTTTCTCGGTAATGGTCTTTTTCATACGCGAGGCAATGGCATCCGCTTTAGCCGCATCGCCTTCAATTTTTTCCAATTCCAGTTCAAAGTTTTCCGTATCAAAAACATTCACCGGCTCCACAAGTTGCTTGACCTGGGATGCACCGATATACTTATTCACCATGTTGCGGATTTGCGCCTCGTAGGACGAATAATCGACGCTTTCTCCGTAGCGCTGCTTTACGGCGGCGCGTAGGTTCAGGAATCGTTTGAGATCAGCAGTATATTTCTTCTTTTTATCTTCCGGTGTTTCATCCTGGAATTTAGAATTGCTGAGTGCCAGTTGCAGCGTTTTAGAAAATTCTTTCAGGCGTTCATAAAACTCTTCGCGCACGTCGATAGGCTCAAGGTGGCGCTGTAAGGCTTCAATATCGCTCTTATTCTCAACTCCATTAAACACTTGCCAAACATCAGTGTGACGCTGGGGAAGCTGTTTTATTTCCTCGCTTACGTCCGTAATCGTGCCTTCGATGTCTTCAAAGTCGAAGCCCTCTTTCTCTAAAGCACGGTAAGTATCAATCGCCTCGTTCAGTTCACCGAAAATGCCTCGATAGTCGACGATAAGCCCGTATTCCTTGCCTTCTAATAATCGGTTCACCCTGGCAATCGCCTGGAGAATATTATGTTCCTCAAGGTGTTTATCTATGTAGAGAACGCTATTACGCGGCGCGTCAAAACCTGTAAGGAGTTTGTGTACGACGATGATGATTTCCGGCCAGTCGGAATGCTTGTACGAGTTTACAATCGAATCCACATAGGTTTTCTCATTCCCGTATTTAGCCAGCATGGCTTTCCAGAATTGCTGGACTTCTGGGATTTGCGATTCATCGGTAGATGTATGGTCTTCACGGGTATCTGGCGGCGACATGATAACAGCAACTTCAATCCCGAATTCTTCCAACAGCCGCTTGTATTGGAGCGCCATTTCCTTGCTGGAAACGGCAAGCTGCCCTTTCTTCCCTGTTCCTCGGAAGTTTGTCTTAAAATGCTCGGCGATGTCGTAGGCAATCTCAGAAATTCGCGCCTGAGACTTGCTCAGTTCTTCCTCACGCCGGAATTTCTTTTTCAGATCCAATTTTTGCTCTGGGGTAAGATCGGCAGTAATACGCTCAAACCAGCGGTCTAGCTGCTCTTTATCCCCATGTAGTTCGGACATGCGCCCCTCGTAAATAAGAGGAGCAACCGCACCGTCCTTCACCGCCTGGTTCATAGTGTACTTATGGATAAAGCCGCCAAACTTCTCGGCAGTACTCTTGTCCTTTTTAAGCAGGGGCGTACCTGTAAAACCTATGTAACAAGCATTTGGGAATACATTGTGCATCTTGGCATGGGCAACGCCGTATTGCGAACGGTGGCTCTCATCCACCAGCACAAAGATATTGCTGCTTTCGTCGCATATCTTCTGCTTTTTGGTAGCCGTTTCAAACTTATCAATGATCGTCGTGATGATGTTGGCCTTGTTGTTGGACACAAGATCAATCAGATGCTCCCCGCTTTGCGCCTGCATAACGTGCTTGCCGCAGGACTTGAACGTACCGTAAATCTGGTCATCCAGGTCAACGCGGTCAGTCACCAGAATAATTTTTGGGTTCTCAATACTCGGCTCCAGCGCAAGCGCCTTAGCCAGCATTACCATCGTCAGCGATTTACCTGAGCCAGTCGTGTGCCAGATAACGCCGCCCTGCCTCCGGCTATCGCCGCGCTGCTTGGTTACACGGGCAAGGGTCGCTTTAATGGCGTAGAATTGCTGGTAGCGGCAGACCTTCTTAATTTTGTTATCGAATACAACGTACTGATATACCAACTCTAACAGCCGATCTTTTCGCAGTAGATTATAAATCGCCCAATCCTGCGGAGAAACCATGCGTTCGCCGGACTGCCATATCTGCTCCATGTAGCGGCGCTGATAATCCTCCCTCTCCGAAAACACTTTGGCCTTCGCCTGGGGAGAAAGCGGCTGGTTAGCGAGCTTCCGTAGCGTCGGCTCATCATGCCGTTCTTCGTCTTCCTTCCACACCGCCCAAAACTTCATGGGTGTGTCGGTCGTGGCGTACATCGCATGGTTCTGGCTTGCACCAATGAGAACCTGGCTAAAGGTGTATAGCTCAGGGATTTCGTCGGATTTCTGGTTGCGGAGATGCTGGCTAATCGCCTCTTTCACCGCGTCTTTAATATCGGGACGCTTGCACTCAATCACCACCAGCGGAATGCCGTTGACGAATACGACTATATCCGGGCGGCGGGTTTGCTTGCTATTGCGCTTCTCTACCTCGAATTCATCCGAAACGTGGAAGACATTGTTCTCAGGGTTTTTCCAGTCGATGTAATGCAGGGAGAAAGAGCGCGTGTATCCCTCAATGGTTTGTTCCAGGCTTTTTCCTAGCGTCAAGAGGTCATAGACCGCCTCGTTATTGGTAATCAGCGCATCGAACGGCATATGCGCGAGGGACTGCACCGCGTTTTTTATGTTCGCTTCGGAGAACGGATAATCCTGGCCTTTGAAGGTAATGCGGTTAAGTTTCTGTAGCTGCTGGGTAAGCACGTCTTCCAGAACGCACACCGACTTCCTGCCGCCTCGTAACGCTAAAGCCTCGGAGGGGGTAAGATACGAATACCCCATATTCTGCAAAAGCTGCAAAGCTGGCAGAAGGGAGGATAGGTCTTCGAGGTATTCGTTAGAAGCCATAAAACCCCCTTGATGTTGAGGGTTTCATAAAAACGGCTCTATATATAGGGTTTGCTAAGGTTCGGCAAATGCATAAGAATCCTGTTTTGTCAAGATAAAATCCGCTTGCTAAGCGGGTATATTTAGGGTTATAATGACTCATGCTCATCTACCATGCTGTAGAAGGAGTTACCATGCCGCCACTCAATGGCGGCTTTGGTTTTTCTAGAGTGGTTCAAAACCATTTCTCTTAAACTCCTCGTAGTTTTTCAGTTTCTTTCTAAGCTGTCCCTCACCAAGCGGATACGCGGTTATGAATTGTACGCGATCCAATTTCCCTAATTCTTGAAGAACAACCAAGTACGGCCTGCTCCGAGAAAAAATCTCTATGCGGATTTTCCTCTTATGCAGTCGCCTGATAAACAGCACGTCACTCGCTGCCCTTACATTCTCAGGCGCAAGCACATGCCCCAATAGCGGCACTTTGCAATATCGCTCAATCTCATGGTCTTTGCTTGCATCATGCCCATCCACAATGCCCCAGAAGTCATCTTCTTTGCCACGAGAGACTTTGTTGGCATTGCGCTGAATTCTTTTACCTTCAAACGTAGGATTCCCTGCCCAAAAAGCGAGATACGCCTGATAGCACGCATCACAAAAGGCTTCGTAGTTTCCACCGTAGTCTGAAAGCTGAATTTCCTGAGTCATGGCAACACGCCCTTACGATTCCTGCGGTTGCCATAAGAACAGGTTGAATTTCTCTTCCTGTAACAATGTGTTTTTCAAAAGTGTATGACCAGAGCGCTCTTTTATGCGTTCGATAACCGCTTGTTTGGCGGCGCTGCTGGCAAGCCCCCTATGCACATAGCCTAATGCACCGATAAAGAGATCGGCCAACTGCAATATTTCTGCTTCTTCCGAGCGAATGAGTTGAAGGCGCTCAATGATATTTCGGTCAAAATCATAGAGGCTGTTGCAAATAACCTCATGCAGCTTACGAATCTTGCGTCCACCCCGCGTATCCTTAATATCCAGATAAATATGGTAGCGGCTGCTCTCGTTGAAGACCTGCTTCAACATGCTGAAATACATTTTATAATACCAGGTATTGTGATCCTGGGCGAATTGGCTGTGGTCTAGCCGATCTTTCTGCTGCGCTACCAGTCCCCTGAAATGCAGGGCATCCTGGCTAAAAAAGAAATCCACCAAGGCCAGATAATAATCAAGCTGCGCGGGAGAAACCTTGTTCCACTTGATTTCCTGATGCCAGTTAAGGCCGTGCTCATCTTTTAGTTTGCGAAGTTTGATAGAAATATCCTTGGTCGCGTCTTTCAGAAGCCAGATGCCACCCAACACCATGACGGGTTGGTGGTCATGCTCCAGGTGACATGACTCATCGCAATAGACATTGATGATGGGTTTTTCTGTCATGTTACCTCACTAGCTCTGGGAGTATCTGTTTAACGCTAGAAGTAGCCCGCACCTCATCGCCAGATCGTTGATATTGTTTGGCCTGTAAAACAACCGTTCGCGCTCTTTCAATTTTGTCAGTCTTCCATTGGGGAGCAAACCAGCCTAAATCCAAACTGCTCATAAATTCACAGAAATATGAGCTAAGGTTATTGGGAGTTAACATGTAACCATGCCCTGCAACTTTTTGTTCGAGTCCATAAGACTCAAAAGGATAACCCGCCCTTGCGTTCCAGTATTTCACTACCCTAGCCAAGGGCTTTATAAGATTTCCGTTCGCCTGGTTTGCCGCCGTAATGGTTTGGTTAAATCCGTTCGGGTCTGTGGCCATCCAACCTTGATTCTGAGAGGACTTGTCGGGAATCTGCAACCCACCCCAGAATTGGCGAATAGCTGGCACTAACTCAAATCGAATATGGTTGAGTTCTAGCTGTATAGTCGGGCTAGACTGCTGAATATCAGAGCGCGAATAAGTGCTTTCCACAAAGCGGCGCAGGCGATCCAGATAGGTTTGTGGCCTTAAATTTCCATCCCTGAAAACGACCATATAATCAATATCGGATTGAGCATCCATGTAACGCGGAAGAATTGTTCCTCGCGTGTAAGAGCCAAAGAGTTTCTGATCGACTATATCGGCGCCAAAATGCTCTTGCAGCTTTCGCTGCATGAACGCAATAGAGCGTGTGATGCTTTCCTTTTCACTGTCGCCGATAACCGCTAGGTTAGCGGTATTGCGTAAATATGATTCTAGGCTCATTTTTTCCCTCCCTTTTTGTCCACCGCGTAAGTTGCTTCACCGCCCTCAATCCCTTTGCGTCCCCACAGAAAGCCTTGGCGCATTGGGGCGGGGCTGGCTTCATTTAACTGGTCGCGGGTTGCTGCAAGGGCGGTAAATTCTTCCATTGCCTCTGTGTCATCTAACGCTGATAGGCGTACTTCTCGGAAAATGCGCGACTGATTTTGTAGGCTCTTATACTGGTTGCCTGCGCTGTGGTGGCGTTCAGCTTTTTCGCTGGGATTGAGAAACGTGTTAAGCGCCATCAGTGCCGCACCGAGCATCGCCAGGATGAACGCAAATTTAGCGTCTTGCTGAATTGCCTCTAAGCCAGCCCAGCCGCTCAGAATAGCGGAGGGAAGGCCAACGCCGTAATGCACCCACGACCAAATGCGGGCGGATTCAAAATGCCCCTTGGCGCTATGAATGGCATCTTCCTCAATGCGGCGGAGTTCACTGGTCATGCTGTCTTTGCTCACGCCGCCTCCTTGTGGTCGAGTTTGACGCGCTTTTTGCCGGTGAGGAGCTGTTGCATCAGCCCTTTTTTCTGCTGCTTGTAGGCGTCGAGTTTTTGGGTGAGCTGGTCGATCTCACGGTCAGCGGCGGAGAGGACAGTGGCGATTTTGCGTTGTTCGGGTAGCGAGGGTAGCGGGATATGAATTTTCTGAAACTCAGGCCAACGAAGGCTTCCACGCCTATCTACAGAGGCACTGGTACTTACCTCAAAGATATGGCGGTATAGCTCTGTTTTTAGCAGCTTGAAGAGGAAATCGTCGTCTACCGCATCCGTTGTCTGGAAGGCGGTATACATAGGGCTGATGACAGCTTCATCGTAAAGGTTCTGATAGCCAATTGAGCCTTCTTCAATGTGGTTAGTGGCGTAAGCAAATGTCCCGTGGCGAACTATTTTATAAGTAGATAAATTTTCGCTGTAGACTCGTTTGCCAAAGTATTTTGCAGAATCTACCAAGCCTGAATGTTTTGTGCAGGAAAGCACAGGAAGCTTCCGGCCTCCATTGTTCTTTACTGAAACATGCTTTGCAATTTTGCCAATTGGAACATAGCCCCAATCTACAGGTATTTGCCCAAATTTTGTGGTGTGAAGCTCTTCTGTTTTAATAAATTCTGAGAATCGCTGTTTACCAGCAAGCAACCTATTCGCAAGGCTTTGCCTATGCTTATGTTTTGCATTTATCTGATCTTCCAAACTTTCAATTACGCTACTTAGAGTATTGAGAATTTTTGTAATCTCAATTTGCTCTCCAATAGGGGGTATATTAAATTCCCATTCCAACCACTTATTAATTCTAAAAATCATTTTCTCCACATGTACGCCAATGCTTGAGTGGAAGCATGTTTGCTGAAAATATGGAGTATGGGAGAGGTATTTTAGATAATTGATTTCAATTCCGCCGTTGCTGTGTAAGATTCCATATTCATTTGATACAATAGCCCCGTTGAGTTCATGCGGAACTACAGCGCATGCTCCATGTACAATTTGACGCTTAGATATCAGGAAGTCGCCTTCTTCGACGAAAAACTGCGTTTTGGTTTTTATTTGATTACCATGCAACCACTCGCGCTGCTTTGCTCCTCCGCGACTCCGCCTTACAGTGACGAGCTTATATAGCTCATCAGCTACCAGTTTTGCTGGCCGTCGCACTTCATAAAGATACTTTTTAAGAGGGGCTTTTTCCCAACCCTTCGGCGTTGGAGCGAGTTTAGGAATACCCGCTTTAACACTGTCTGGATAGGAGCTTTTATTAACTTCCTCGGTTTCTAATTCTACCGTCATAACGCTACCTCACGGTAGGGGTAGCGGTCTTTGACATGATCGTGGAAATAGCCGCCTTTGGAATAGGCGTTTAGGAAAGCGTGATATACCGCCTCTGGCACACCGGAATATTGGTACACGCCGCTGTCGTGGAACTCGACTTCCAGCGTACCATTCTCCCAGCCGATACTGGCGATGTTGCTTGAGTTGACGCGGTTACGCAGCATACCCCAACTCCTTAAGGTATTTCTGCATCTCGGCCTCGGTTTCAGCTAGCTCGGCGTTGATCTGTTTAATACGCTGCTGCACCGCCTGGATGTCAATTTCGGCTTCTTCCTCGAACGTGTCTACATAGCGGGGAATATTGAGGTTGTAATCGTTCTCACGGATTTCCTCCAAGCTGGCAAGGTAGGCGTATTTGTCTACCGTCTTTCGCGCCTTGTAAGTCTTTACGATTTTTTCTACATCTACGTTTCGGAGTTTATTCTGGCCTTTATCGTCTGAATACTCACGGCTGGCGTCAATAAATAATACGTTGCTATCTGCCTTATGACGCTTGAGTAGAACGATAGCGGCGGGAATACCTGTGCCGAAGAATAGGTTGGCAGGTAGACCGATAACGGCATCCAACAAGTTTTCGTCGATCAGCTTTTTGCGAATAACGCCTTCGGCTGCGCCACGGAATAAAACTCCATGTGGTAAGACAACAGCCACGCGGCCGGAATCCGCCGTAGTGGTTTCGATCATGTGGGAGATAAAGGCATAGTCGCCCTTCGACTTCGGCGGCAAGCCACGATGGAATCGTTTGTAAGGGTCATTCTGCACATCGTTCTGTCCCCACTTATCCAGCGAGAAAGGCGGATTAGCGACCACCACTTCAAACTTCATCGTAGTATCTTTTTCTAGCAGCTTGGGGCTGCGGATGGTGTCGCCCCATTCGATACGGGCGTTGTCCATGCCATGCAGGAACATATTCATTTTCGCCAGCGCCCAAGTAGAACCCGTAATTTCCTGTCCATAAAGCGAGAAATCATTAGTGCCACGCCTCTTAAGCTGGTTACCGCATTTAATGAGCAATGAACCAGAGCCACAGGCTGGATCGCAGATGCGTTCGCCTGGTTGTGGGTCTACCAGTTCGGCAATAAGCTCGGAAACGGCGGCGGGGGTATAGAATTCGCCCGCCTTCTTCCCTGCGCCCGCTGCAAACATGGAGATAAGATATTCATATGCATCGCCGATGACATCCATGCTGCCGATACGGCTGGGGCGAAGGTCTAGGCGCTTATCCGCGAAGTCTTCCAGCAGATGCTTGAGGCGGATATTACGGTCTTTGGTTTGGCCGAGGTTGGCTTCGCTGTTGTAGTCGATGTTGCGGAATACGCCCTGGAGCTTCTGGCGGTTGGCTTCTTCAATCTGCTCTAAGGCTTGGTTGATGCGTTCGCCGATATTGCTTTCCTCGCGGGCATTATAGAGGTCAGGGAATGCACAGCCTTTGGGTAGCACGAAGCGTTCGCGTTCCAGGCGGCGCAGGATACGTTCATCATCTTTACCATATTGCTCTTGTAGTTCGTTGTAGCGCTCCTGCCAGGTGTCGGAGATGTATTTTACGAAGAGCATCACGAGGATGTAATTTTTATATTCAGCGGCATCCACCGTGCCACGGAAGGTGTCACAGGCTTTCCACAGAACGCCGTTAATTTCTTCTTGGCTGATTTTCGTGTTGCTCATGCAGCTACTCCTTGGTGTATGCGTTGTTCTAACAGCCCGTCGATCAGGGCTTCTTTTTGTTCGATAAGTTCTTCCAGCAAGCGGCGCTCCTTCTTCCAGCACTTATAGGCTTGGACAATACGCGCTTGGGTTTGCACATCTGGCAAATCTACGGGAAGCATGGCGAGGGTTTTACGGCTGATATAGGGCAGCGCTGAACCTTCGATATGTTCGGCATAAAATTTCTGCGCTTGTTTGCCATTGAGCAACCAGACAAGAAAGTGCGGGTTTATTTTTTGTCTGCTACCAGCGCGCAGCACATAGAAGTGCGGAGAAGCAACGCTTGGCTTGGGAGGCGCTGATACATGCACCGCGAAGAAGCGGCTACCGCGCCCAACAAAAAGAATGTCGTCTTCGCGCAACCAATCCGGCTCGTTGCGCCCTTTGGTTTTAATCGTAATCGGGGTTTCCCAGCTTACGCCCGCCAGCGGATCAACGTCTTTCATCTGCACGATAAGGGCATCGCCCTGAGCGTCATGCTTAGCAGCTTCCCGAAGCGGAAAGCCTGTCTTGACCTCAAGAATTTGCGATAATGAGCGAGTAGTTTTGTTCATAATGCGCGAATAGTCGCACATTAGCGGAGCGTGGTCAACTTGTTTTTGCGTTAAAGACGAAAATGCACTCTATTCCTCGTTCACATAGACCCATACGCGCTTCAAGGGCAGTTCAGCCTGGATTTCTTCTGGCAGTTTTTCGTAGGTTTCCTGGATAGCGCGTACTATTTCAGCGGCATCCCATAGGCGGATTTGAAAAAACATCCTTCTGGCTTCACGATGCACGGTTTCTTTGAAACCACCCCACGAAACCAAAAGCCCCTGATCGGCGCCGAATTTTTGTATCACGCCTTGAAGCTGATCGAGTACGTCGCGGGAAGCTGGACCATCGCCAGACTTAACCTGAACGCATAACCTCGGAGACTCGAAGCCCAGCTTGCCCTGTCCTGCGATAATATCCACGCCATCATCCGCACCGGGAGGAGACACAAAAACCGTGTAGCCCTGTGCCTGCAAAATTCCGGCGATGAGGTGAGACAGCTTATGCCCCTTGTACTTCCGGTTTATCACCTCGCTTATCTGGTCGAGGGCAAAACGCTCAATCTCTAGCGGCGCTTCTTCGGCTGTTGGTTCGCTGGCTTGCTGCTTTATAGCTTCTTTGGTAGCGGAAACCTTGCCCTGCTTGGTTAGTTTCTGGCGTATGCGGTTTTCAGCGTCGTTGCGCTCGACGCGAAATACTGTCATAGCCCCGCCGAGGGAAAAGCGAATATCGGAATCAAAATCGCTGCGAGAAATATCTTTCGATATCCATTTCACTGCCCGCGTGTGGTTCGATTCGTAGGGTGCATCGGGTGTGTATTTATAATCGCCCACGACTTCACCAAATGCTATCGCCGCTCGCGTCTTCATTGGTAGGGCAATTATATCGCCTTTCTTAATGCTGTTGACGAAAGCCCATAACTGGCCTGTGTGATTGATTAGTGTTTTGGCTTTCTCTTCCGGGTAGGTTTCTTGCATGAGTTCGTTGAGTTGCTCCCGCGAAGCAACCTTGGAAACATCGCCAAGCTCACTCCACCCAACAACGGCAATATTGTTGTCGAGCGCATAGCTTTCGCGCTCACCATATTTTCCTGCCCTTACTACCCAAACTGTCATAGCGACCTCATTTTCGACAAACCTATCGCACAAACAACTGAGTTGCAACGAAAGTACGCCAAGGAATGGGCGGCTATACTTTACATTCAAATGGTTTGGGAATAGGCTGCGGGCTGGTGCTTACAACACCGCAGCTAAAGCGTACTACGTCCGAACACGAAAGTTTCGGCTCCCCGTGCTATATGCGCCGGGAGTCCTTCTGCCATGCAATAGCCTTCGGGTAAAAGCAGTTGGGCACGACTTTAGCCGTGTTGTAAGCTCCCGGTACCAGCCGGAATCCTAAGCGATTCGCAGGGCTGGTTGGTACCGCTCACACGGAACCAAGGAGCGCATATGGAGTACAATTTTCTCGCCGATTTACTGAACAAATTTTCCCAGCTTACACCGTGGGTGCAGGCATTGCTTGGCTTAGGTATGTGTGCCGTCCTGCTTGGAACAGCCTACTTCTTCAAAGAAACGATAGCGGTGGCCGTAAGCCCGTTTCGGAAACCAGCAGAACCGAAGCCGCCGAAAAAAGAGTGGCAGGATAAGTATTACAGGGATGCAATTCCTGAGACTAAAACCGAGCTTCCGGAAACCCGCTAAAACCCTAGCGTTTAGGCCGCCCACCGCTTGCAGCTTCCGTGCAGGGTCGGTAAAGGCCACAGGTATAAACGCCCTTGGGCTACCCGCTTTAGCGCTGTGGGATTAACTGCGGAGGCCGGTTTTAGCTTTACCCGCTAAGAAATTAGCCCTTTAGCTTCCTGCCTATGTCTAGGATACCTTCGACTATACTACGACGCGAAACAATGGTTGCTGAATTATCTTTATGAATAATTTGCCAATAAATGGAGCCGTTAGACATATCAATACGTCCATACCCAGGTGCTTGAGCAATCATGCCTTTCGTTTTTGGTATCTCGTGTTTAGCAAGTGTTACTCTAAGAGCTTCTATTAAACGAAATATTGGCTCGATCAAAGCTATAGCCTTTTTTAGATTTTCAATTTCGGTGGGTTCTTGTTCGATTTTTTTGAAAGCCTCAATGTAATAGTAAGCCTTATCAATCGTAAATTCCGCTGCTGCCGCTAATTTTGTTTGCTTCTCCTTGATCAGCTCTTTTTTCTGCTTTTCATCAACACTGCTAAGTTTATCTCCATAATCTACTAGTTCGCGCGCCTGTTGTTTCCAAGTTCTTAGAAGTTCATAAAGAGCAAAAACCCACATCTGACTCATAGCCGAAACGAGTAGTGCCTCCATAGTAGGAGTACGCTCAATTTCTACGTATAAAGCTAATAGCTCGGACTCCAAATCTTGAATGTACAAGTCTACCATGCCAACGTTCATGGCTTGCATACCCAAGTATAAATTCTCGAATAAGGGAAACTCACGAAATATGTGATATAGGTTTTCAGTTCCGTCTATATCACCATTCTCCCCATCCATAACAATTGCCTATATTTCAATAAAATGGTGGGGGGTGAGGGACTTGAACCCCCGACAAAGGCGTTATGAGCGCCCTGCTCTAACCAACTGAGCTAACCCCCCACTGGGTAAGTGCGATCCGAAATATAAAAATCTTTTCGACCGACTTCTATCTGTTTTTGGCTACGCACCTTATTATAGCCTTATTATTCAAAAAACTATCCTACTTCCAACGACCTCAGATTTCTCCGAGCCCAAAGGCAGCGGGGCATCCTGCGAATCTACCCCAGCGATCCGACCAAGGCGTTATGAGCGCCCTGCTCTAACCGCTGAGCTATCCCCCCAGACTATGTAATATTTTATACCGCTTCTCAGCGGTTAGAGCAGATAACTCAGGTGCCGTATGGCTGGCCGCTGAGCTATCTCCTCAGTTTCTTAATACCATATAATATTCACTATATTCATGGCAGCTAATAGTGATTAGTGGTTAGCTATTAGCTTTTCAATCTTTTTTCTATAAAATTTTCATATTATTCATTAGAAACTGTTATTTTGCTTGCAATACAGCTGGCATTAGGCTAAAAGTCACCCTCCAAAAATATATTTTAAACAGGATTATTGTTATGAAACAAGGAATTCACCCGGAATATCATAAGATTACAGTCGTTATGACTGACGGAAGCAAATACGACACCTATTCAACATGGGGCAAGGAAGGTGATACTTTGCAGCTTGATGTTGATCCATTCACCCATCCGGCGTGGGTTGGTGGCGTGAACCTGCGTAAAACCGGACAGATGGAGAAATTCCAGAACCGTTTCGCAAGCTTCTCAACCGCTACTGCTAATTCCGGCAAAAAAGAAGATAAGAAAGCGTCTTAATCTGGCTTTGCTACCATCAGCCAGAATACCAGCATGACTGCTGGGAATGCCAGTGAGCCTAGTACTATCCATAATTTATCCATTTTCCAATAATTGCTTGGTAATGGTTCGCCAGTTTCCAACGCGGTTTTTGCCATGTCGCGCATTTTGATTTGTAGCCACACTACTGGCAACCAGCACGCACCTGCAAACAAATAAAGAATAAGTCCCCAAAGAACCCAGCCTTTATATAATGCAGTCTCATGGGCAAGGGCTATTCCTGTGAGTAGCTGGGTTATGACGGCAGGGGTAGTGAATAGCCAGTCAGCGATAACAACGTGCTTTGTCGCAAAATAAATTCCAGCAATATCCTTTCTTCTATTTGCCATAAACAGGTAAAAAGCACTGCCAATACCTGTTCCAAAAAGAATGGTGGAACTGATAATATGAATATATTTGAGGATGAGGTAGGTCATTATGTGCTGATTTGCAGAGTTTGAATTCTTTTCTCAATCATATCCATAAGGCTAATTGCAAAATGCAATTCTTTCAGTAGTTTTTTGATGTTTTCTGCATTTACTGATGCTTCTTTATAAGATGTCCCAACCTCAAATAAATTTTGCTGGCTTTCCAATTCTACAAAGACTTGATTATCTTTTACAGAAAGAAGCATTCCTTCTTTATCAAAAACTGTATTTAAATATATTAGTTCATCAATAAAGTCATCAGTAAGCCATTCGATAATTCTTTCATTGTTTTTTGAATGTAAATCAAAATGTTGATCGAATTTATGGTTTACAGAAATTGGTTCTTTGTTTATTTCTCTTCTTTTTAAGAGCCTGTTATTTAAGTCATCTTCAATTGTTATTCCCCAATATAAATTTTTCATTTTTTTGCTTGTTAATATTAGATCTATGTTGAAATTTTCAGCAAATTCAAAATATAAAAATATTTTTCCTATAGATATTGAAACATCCTTAAAGACCCTTTCAAATATTTTGCAATACACATTTTCATTTTTGTACGATATGAAGTCTTCACATTGAAAAATATTGGTTGCTTCGTAATATCCAGTGTGAGTAGCTATAATTGGTGGTGATAAATACCCCGATGATTTGTAATTAAAATCTCCCATGAATTTCAATACCAGAGGAAGCACCTCTTCTTTCTGAGCAGTAAAATATTTGCGTTTGGGTCTGCGTACAAAAAACCACCATGATACAATTGGTGGCAATATTAGGGATTTGCCTGAATTTCTGCCTCTAAGAGGTAAAGACTTTGCCATTAGCCACATTCCAGCAAGTCCAGATGTAATAGCCAGAATAATATTTAGTTTATTTTTTTCTTTGTTTCTTTTTCTTTTCTCTTCATATTTTGCTGCCAAAGGGACAATATGTTTTTGGTAATATTCAGAGAAGCCCTTCTCGTAAGGTTCTGTTTCGGTATATTCATATGGAAGGCGTATAGCCTTGGTATCTTGTTTTGATATATTCATTGGAAATTTATAATAGGCAAACATGCTAAAGACAATAAATAACGGAAATTCTCATGCTGATGTCTGGTTTGTTTATGATGGTGACTGCCCACTTTGCTTGATGGGTGCGACTCATTTTCGTATTAAGCAGGCGGTTGGTGAATTGCATTTGCTTAATAAGCGTGAAACAGATGATAGCCACTTGCTTATTGCGGAGATAAACGCGCAAAAATTAGACCTTGATAGGGGGATGGTTCTTAAAATCGGAGGTCGCCTGTATCAGGGAGCAGATGCGCTGCATGTTATGGCACTTATTGGCAGTAATACAGGCTGGTTTAACCGTCTTAATGCATTTCTGTTTAAGTCAAGAAAAGTTGCTGGTCTGTGCTATCCATTTATGCGCGCAGTGCGTAATTTATTGATTGTTTTGAAGGGTGTTCCCAAAATCAATAATCTTGGCAATAAATGATGAATTCAGCACCGATTTTTCAACCTGTATTTGGCGAGCAGTGGCAGAATTTACCACCTGTAATGCACAAACATTATGCCAACCGCCCTCATAGCAACGATGTGGTTACTGTGGAAGGGATTATGAAAATTGAGGTTTCTCTATTCGCAAAAATACTCTCCCCATTATTTCGTTTTGCAGGCGCGCTTGTACCATATTCTGGTAATAATATTCCTGTGACAGTGCATTTTTGCAGTGAGTGTGATTCTTCAGCTTTTTGTTTTGATCGGATTTTTAATTTTCCCAATAGAAAACCGTGCCATTTCCGTTCTAAAATGTTTCCTGTTGGCGGAAATGAGATAGTGGAGTTTATGCCGATTGGTATTGGCTGGCATGCCGGCTATCGCTGGGATGGGCAAAAAATTCTAATTGAGCATTGTGGTTATAATATAAAATTATTTGGAAGATTAATCAGCCTGCCACTGGAATTGTTGTTAGGTAAGGGCTTTGCATGGGAGGAAGCAGTTAGTAATAATTCTTTCCGTATGTATATGGAAATTCGTCATTTGTTGTTTGGCAAAATATATAGCTATAGTGGTGAGTTTGCGGTTAAGGAAGTAATTATACATGCGTAAGGTTTTGATTCTTGGAGGGTATGGTAATTTCGGCAGACGTATCACGCTGGCTCTGACAAAGAAAAATATTGCAGTAATTATAGCGGGCAGAAACAAGGAAAAGGCAGAAAAATTTATTGCGACATTGCCAGGGGGGAATGTTGAAAGCGCGATATTTGATGTTTACAAGGAATTATCCAGGCAATTACAGTTGGTTAAGCCTGAAATTGTCATCAATACTTGCGGTCCTTTTCAAGAAAGCAATTATGATGTGGCAGAAATCTGTATTGAGCATGGTGTGCATTATATTGACCTCGCCGATGGGCGTAATTTTGTTAATGGGATTTCAGTCCTTGATAGTTTTGCCAAACAAAGAAATGTGGCGGTTATTAGTGGCGCAAGTACAGTGCCATGCCTTTCTTCGGCGGTTATTGAAAAATACAAAAATGAGTTCTCTGAAATTAGTTCGTTAGTATTTGGTATTAGCCCAGGACAAAAAGCAGAGCGCGGGCTTGCAACTACGCAGGGTATTATGAGTTACGTGGGAAGACCGCTAAAACCACATGCTGGAAACCAAAAAGCTTATGGTTGGCAGGATATTCATTTACAGAAATATCCTGAATTAGGGAAACGCTGGATGGCAAATTGTGATATACCTGATCTGGATTTGTTCCCTGCCAATTATGGTATAAAAAATATTCGTTTTTCTGCTGGTCTTGAGTTGGGATTTTTGCATATTGGTTTGTGGCTGATGTCATGGTTGGTACGCCTCAGATTGCCGCTTAATTTGCCGAGATATGCAGAATCATTACTAAAAATCAGTGATTGGTTTAATAGATTTGGCACGGCAGATGGCGGAATGCACGTGATTATTGGAGGCAAAGATAAGCAGGGCAGGGTGCATAAACGCAGTTGGTTTATCATTGCTAAAAATGGTGATGGTCCACAAATACCAACCATTCCAGCTATTATCCTAGCAGAAAAACTGGCTATAAATCGCTTGGAATACAGAGGTGCAACTAGCTGTGTGGGGATGATTATACTGGATGAATATTTGCACGAATTAAAGGAATTTAATATTATCACAAAAGTGGCATGAGTAATTTTTTTATTTTACCTACAAAATGTAGTGGTAAAATTTATAAAATTGTTCAATATATGTACAGGCAAAAATATTTTGGAGAGCTCAGCTATGACAATAAACCTTCATATTCCAACAAAGATTGAGCATTTGCGCCCTACGATCACTGTTATAGGTGTTGGTGGCGCGGGTGGAAATGCGGTCAATAACATGATTGCCTCTAATCTTGAAGGTGTAAATTTTGTCGTTGCCAATACCGATGCACAGGCTCTTGACCATTCTCTTACCGAGCGTACGATCCAGCTGGGAGCTGGAATTACCAAAGGCTTGGGAGCAGGTGCCAATCCCAATGTGGGACGTGAAGCAGCAGAAGAGGCTCGTGATGAGATTGCCGCTTATATCGAAGGTAGCAACATGGTGTTTATTACCGCTGGCATGGGTGGTGGAACGGGAACCGGTGCAGCTTCCGTAGTGGCAAGGATTGCCAAGGAAAAAGGGATTCTTACTGTAGCCGTCGTTACCAAACCCTTTCAGTTTGAAGGTAAGCACCGTATGTGCCTTGCCGAAGACGGTCTGAAAGAACTGCAGGAATATGTTGATACTTTGATTGTTATCCCTAATCAGAATCTATTTCGTATTGCCAATGAACGTACAACTTTTGCTGATGCTTTTAAGATGGCAGACGAAGTCCTGCATTCCGGCGTGCGCGGTGTTACTGATTTGATGGTAAAACCAGGTCTTATAAATCTTGATTTTTCTGATATCCGCACCGTGATGCGCGAAATGGGCAAAGCGATGATGGGTACTGGCGAATCTTCCGGAGAGCGCAAAGCTATCGAGGCTTCTGAAGCCGCAATATCAAACCCACTGCTTGATGACGTATCATTGAAAGGTGCGCGGGCATTGCTTATAAATGTCACCGGTGGATATGACATGACACTTTTTGAAGTTGACGAAGCGTTAAACCGTGTGCGTGATGAAGTTGACCCTGATGCTAATATCATTTTTGGTTCAACCTTCAGTGATACAATGGAAGGAAAAATGCGGGTTTCTGTTGTGGCAACCGGAATTGATTCTCAACTCAATAGTGCATCAGTAAATAAAATTAATTCCTCCGTGGAAGTGAGAAAACCATATAGTTTTGCCTCAGGAATAAAGCCAGAACCAATCAAAGCATCGCCGCGTGTCGCTCCGATTGAGAATATTCGCGATCATATTGCCGATTTTTCCAGTGCCGCTTCCCGCCCGCAACCTGAGCAACGTCAAAGTAGCCCTGCGCGCTTTGAACGCACAAGTGAAGCACAAGCGACAAATGAGATTGGTGAGCCCGCTCAACAGAATTTTACTGCTCCGGCACCGACACCACCGCAAGCGCCGCAACCTCCTATGGCTGATGTTACCGCAATACTGCGTGAAACAAATGCTCCATCTCCGGTGCAGCCTCAGCTACAGGAGAATAAAAACTTCCATAATCAGCGACCAACACGGACAAATTCTATATCAACATCTCAGCGTGAAAATACTGAAGCGCCGCGTGATGTAGCTGCCGCAGCGCGTGGATTTTTTAAACGGATGGCAGATGCCGGTCGCGCCCTTTCAACACGTAGTGACGATGAACAGGAAGTTCAGGAACCACGCGTACAAATAGTACAGAAATCACCTCCGGCAACTAACCAGCAGGAACGCATATCCAGAACACGTGAAGATGATCAGTATCTTGATATTCCTGCATTCTTACGTCGTCAGGCTAATTAGTTACCAGTATAACCTCATGCTTGATTTCCTGAAGTCAGGTCTGTGGTTTATATTCGCTACAAAAGGAATATAGATGGCTTTTTTTACCTCTCGTCGTTTCCTTCCGCTTTTTGTCACTCAATTTCTAGGTGCATTTAACGACAATCTCCTGAAAAATTCGTTAGTAATGCTAATAACCTATAAGCTGGCTTCAGCACCGAATGAATCGCAATTGCTGGTGACTGCGGCAGCCGGACTGTTTATTTTGCCATTTTTTCTGTTTTCCGCAACCGCAGGGCAGGTATCTGACAAAATAGATCGGGCAAAGATCACAAGAGTAATAAAATTTGTGGAAATAATTATCATGATAGCCGCGACCATCGGCTTTTATTTAAGTAGCATCTGGTTTTTAATGTTTGTTCTGTTCATGATGGGTGTCCATTCCACATTTTTTGGCCCTATAAAATTCGCCTTGCTTCCACAGCATCTGAAAGATGACGAGCTGCTGCTTGGAAACGCCTATGTTGAAGCAGGAACATTCCTTGCCATTTTGCTTGGCACTATATTGGGAGGTATATTAATCCTGCATCCACAAGGAATCACCTTTATTTCCCTTGCCCTGCTTGTGGTAGCCATTGGTGGCTATATTTCCAGCCGCTATATCCCTGAATCGCCCGCTCCTGAACCACTCCTGATAATCAAAAAAAATATCTGGAAGGAAACCTGGAATATTGTTGGTTTTGCCCGCAAGAATAAAAGGGTGTTTTTATGCATAATTGGGATTTCATGGTTCTGGCTGGTTGGCGCAACTTATCTTTCGCAATTCTCAACATATGCCAAGGATGTTTTATATGCTGAGCCAGAGGTCGTGACACTTTTCCTTACTGTATTTTCGGTCGGCATCGGCCTTGGTTCTTTCCTTTGCAATAAATTATTAAACGGCGAAATCAAAAGCACTTACGTACCAATTGCCATGCTGGGTATGACACTGTTTGGAATAGACCTCTACTTCGCAAGTATCCATAATATACCAGCCGCGAGCGAAACACTTATGAGCCTTAAAGAATTCATCTCTTCATTTTCCAGACTGCGGATTTTATTGGATCTATTGCTTATCGCTATATGCGCCGGTCTTTATATAGTGCCGCTTTATGCCATAATGCAGCATGACAGCGATGTTAATCAGCGCGCCCGTATTATAGCTGCCAATAACGTGGTTAATGCCATCTTCATGGTTGCCGCTGCCATAATTACCGTTGTTATGCTCGCATCACATTTTACCATCCCGCAAGTATTCTTGTTTATGGCAATAGCCAATGGTATGGTAGGAGTTTATATTTGGAGAACTTTGAAAAAGTAATGCACCCTAACCATATTTACATTTATAGGTAGAATAACTATACTCAAAGCAGTTCAAGAATTGGCTAGACAACCGAGGCGAAGTGTAGAAAAACTACACGAGTCGAAGGTTAACGAAGCCAATTCTTGAAATGAGAAGAGTATACTAAGCTTTGCTATTTGCCCAGTTCCGCTTGTTCTTTCTCTTCTTTACGTCTTAAAACATAGCTATTTGGACGTTGCATGGCGCGTGCTAATGGAACAGATGTGGCAGCACCAGCTGCTGCTCCAGCTGCTGCACCCAATAAAACTCGATTTTTAAGTTCTTCCCCTTGTTTTTTATAAAATTCAGCTTGAAGCTCAGAATCCGTCATTGTTTTTCTAGGAACACCTTCTAGTTAAGACCCCTGCATAACTAAAATTCTCGAAAATCACGCGGTTATTTGTTGAGTGG
>ERZ1292625.642-Hain-H41-01um-R1-642-length-50071-cov-24_pt1 | contig 50071 bp, 47 predicted proteins | sample MGYA00564400_ERZ1292625 | MGnify/ENA primary metagenome ERZ1292625 (study PRJEB36523, sample SAMEA6512639) | groundwater metagenome | collected 2019-01-08 | study: AquaDiva: Metagenomics assemblies of 32 groundwater samples
CTGCCACGGCCATCAAGTCTTGAGCCGCAGGCTCTTGATCCCGGTGGAGGTTCTGATCCTCACCTTGCTGGCGTTCGGATCCGTGGTGTCGACGATGTAGACGGCGTAGATCGTCCCGCCCTTCTGGATGAGCAGGGCCCCTCCAACCCCGGTGGGACGATCGGCGAAGGCGACTAGGGAGAGCTCGTTCACCACCCCGCTGTAGAAGACGCGCAGCCCAGCGAACTGGGCTGGGAACGACGGCGGCGGAGCTGTTGCAGTGGCGATCTCCTCGTGAGCCCAGCGCCGCAGATAGCAGTCGGTTGGGGTCGGCGCCCCAGCAATCAGGTAGCCGACGATCAGCCCACGAACGGCTCGCCGCAGGTAGCCATCCGTTGCGATGGGCGCTCCAGGGAGGAGCTGAGTCTCGATCCTATTCACGACCCAACAAGCGTGTTCACCGTGGTCCCGAAGACGTCAGGGAAACCGGCCTTGTAGAAGACGAGGAAGTGCTGGTCTGGGTAGAAGGTGTTGACGAAGAAGCTGCCGTCAGCGTTCGACACGACTTCGCTGACGAAGGAACGATCCGTGGTGCGGTAGCAGATGATCGTGCATCCCCCCAGAGGAGAGCCGTACTGATCCCTCGATGTCCCCAAGAAGGCGAGACGCGAGCTGATGCCCCGCGTCATCTCCGGTAGCTCGAAGCCTTGCCACGCGAAGTCAAGCGCCCCTACGTCGACCGCTACGTCTCCGAGGAGACCATGGCGAGGCCACCAGGGGGTCGTGTAGTCTCGCAGAGCCAATCCGCTCGCATGGAGCTTCATTCTGAGGCTCCCCTCGTTCTCCAGCATCGGGTGCTGACGGCCGACACCAAGAGAGATGAGCTGGCTCATTGGGAGAGATCGACATCCTTTCCTGGCACGACTAGGCCCTTGAGCTTGGCCTGTCGGAGGATCGCGTCCCTGGCGTTGTCGAGCAGAGCCAGACAGAGGTTGCGGTCTCCGATGGGGGCAGAGATCGACAGGGCTCCATTCTCGTGCAGCCTGATGTGGAGGTCGACTGCGACACCGAGGCCGTCATGGAGGTCAACCGCCACCTTCCTCCCGAACTCGGGGTCGAGGCTCATTCGTCGATGACGAAGTTGATGTCCATGGCAACCGCTGCCGTGATGTTCCATGACACGATGGACGAGGAGATCGGGATGACGAGCCCGCGCGGGAAGGTCCAGATGATCCCAACGCCGATCGTGGCAGCCGCGTTCCAGCGCCGATGGAAGACCGTCGGGGCGGTGGGCTGCGCCGACCAGGTGATGTGCCCGTTCGTGACCGAAGCTGGATCGCCGGGGTCGTCGGCCTGGAAGAGCGTCGGTCCGGTTGCCGTGCCCTGGGTTGCGGGGCGCCCCAGGCCGATCGACTGCGCCGTACCGGTCACCTGGATGATCGACACTTCGAGGAGCCTCGGCCGGACGGTGGCCGGCGTGACGATGGATGCGTTGGCGTTGGCGATGGTGAGGCCAGAGGTGCGCATCGCAAGGGAGTAGATTGCCATGTTAGAGATCGGTCCTTAGCCAGAGCTGCCCGACTGTTGGGCTCGCTGGGTCGCTGGTTAGATTCTCGACGCGGAAGGAGAGGGCTTGTTGCCCGTTGAAGGATACCGAGGCTGTTGGGAGTGCCAGCTCGTCGAGGCGGATTGCATCGCTGCCCCCTAGCTTGTGCTCGACGGCATGAAGGATGGCGGCGTAGCGGGCATCCGCATCGGCGCGCGTTGGGATCGCGGTCGGACCACCCACCCCGATCAGGCGCTTGGTGAAGGAGTCCGGGGCATCCTCTTCGACCAGGCCGGCGACGGCGTTGAGGCCGGCCAGGGCCGTCAAGGTCGCGTCGAGCGGCTGCTTGGCGGCCAGGTCGGCGACCAGGCCTGTCACGTCCGACTCGGCGTGGATGTGTGGGGCAGGGTCTACCACCCCAGGAGGAACGGTCAAGGTCGCCGTGCCCACCCCAAGGGCTACTGAGACGGTTGCGCTGCCCGTCAGGACGCTCTCGTTCGTCAGGGTGGCGTCTGGAGCCGTGGTGACGAACGGTGCCCCTACAGGGGCTCCTGTGGCGCCTGAGAGGATCTCCCTCCACACGGCCGCCCCCGTGTCCCAGTAGTACCACTTGTCGGCGGTGGTGTCGTAGTCGAGCCAGCCGGCGTGGACGTTCGACGGGTGAGCTACCCCGAAGCTGATCGGGGCTCCGCTGCGGACACTATCGCCGGGCTTGGTGTAGGTGGGCACGGGCTACAGGAGGCCGAGGGCGTCGACCTCGGCGTTGCTGAGGTTGCGGAGGCTCGTCCCAACGTCCTGCCCGCAGAAGGCCGGGTAGGTGGTCGGAACCTGGATCTTCGGCGTGAGCGCCGCCCATGCGGCGAAGGACGAGGCTGGCGCCGGCAGCCAGAGCCGGAGCGGCTGGGAGTTGGCTGGGTTGAAGGGGTCCTTGCAGAGCGCCTTGAAGCTGCCGTTGTTCGAGGAGAAGGGCGAGCAGTCGTCGAGCGAGCTGTCCGGACCATGCGGCTGGCCGATCGCCGGGTCGTAGCGGAGCAGCGGCTTGGTCGTCGTCGGTGAGGTCAAGGTGAAGGAGTAGATGTTCACCTGGCGCGCCATCGAGCAGTCGATCCAGCTCTCGGCCTGGAGGGCGACGGCGTGGTTGATGATGAGGTTCTGGATGTGGACGGCCCCGTGGTTGTAGCCGTCGAAGGAATAGCTCTTGCCTTGGACGCCGGAGACCTCGAACTCGTTCGGGCCCCAGGTCAGGATCGTCCGGTGGATCTGGTTCGACGGGACGTGGTTCGGACCAGAGGTGTGCTTGAAGTCGCGGATCCAGATGTCGCCCAGGTGGCCGTTGATGCTGATCTGAGCCGTGCCGTCGGTGCGGACGTTGAAGCTCTCGCAACGCTCGATGAGCAGCGTCCCGTAGGAAGCGGGCCCCGGACTCTCGAAGGGCCGGTCGACGATCTGGAAGGTCGAGCGGCTGATCTTGTTCGACGCTAGGCCGCCGAGTGCGTCGGCGACAGAGGGGCCCCAATACTTGCAGTCGCCGAAGTAGGTGTCGCCGTTGATGGTGTTCGTGTAGCAGCCGTGTTCCTCGGCGCCACCGCAGTCGATGGATCCCACCGGTTGCGTCCCGCCGAGGATGGCTCCGAAGTTGCACCTGCGGAATTCGTATCGGCCATGACCCTGGAGGCGCAGACAGTGCCGGACGCCATGGCCGCTGTAGTAGCCGTTGCCGGTCGACGGATTGATGACCCCGGCACCCACGAAATCGCAGTCGTAGATGCGCGCTAGGCCGATCAGTTCGCCGGCATTGGTCTGGAGGATCTGGTTCGTGAAGGTCTTGTTCTTGAAGCGCAGGTTCTTGTAGGTCAGGCCGTCGACGTGCGCGTCGTAGCCGCCAGTGCCAAACTGCTTGATCGTGTGGGCGAGGATGACATCGACGCGACCGGCACGCGCCCCTTCGAGGATGATGTCGAACGTCTGGCCGGCGTACTGCGTGCCCTGCCACTCGGCAGAGAAGTCCGCCACGTCCACGTCTCCCTCGGATGAGTTGATGAGGATCTTCTGCCCGGGCGCCGTGATCTTCACCGCGGCCTTTGTCGGAGCGCTCGAAGTGATGCTCGCCCCACCCGTCGGGACGTAGCGGCCAGCGAAGACTGTCGCCGAGACCGTGGCCGTCGATGTGTTGCGCTCGACCGGGGCCTGCGGATCGCCAGGCGGCGCCCCCTGGATCCAGCGGTCCCACTTCGGAGCAGCCCCAGTCCCAGTTGCCTGACCAAGGAACTCAAGGAGAGCGAAGTGCGAGCCGTCTGTCGAGGCCGTGTTGTTGTCGATGAATGTCGAGTGCATCGCCAGCTTGACCCCATAGGTCGAGAACTGGCGCATGAGCAGGTCGTAGGCTCCGAACATCGTCGGGTCGCGGTGAGACTGGCGGATGATTCCGGCGCATGGCGGGTTGACGCCGGTGAAGAAGATGCCGTCCGCGGTCTCGTAGAGCAGGAGTTCCTTGCCGTAGAGGTCGGCGATCGTCTTGTGCAACGAGAGACCAGTAGCGATCGAGGCGACAGAGCCTTGGTTCTGTGTGATGATCTTCGAGGCGTCCGCCACGACCTCAGACGGAAGCACGTTCTCTCCGCCTGAGATGCGGGTGTTGTAGTCCGGGATGTCCACGCCGACGTTGACGTTGAAGTACGCCGCGCAGCCAACCGCGTCGTAGACCGCAGTGGACAGGAACTCCAGCACCCCCTGCGCGCCAGTCGCCGGGTCGCTCAGGAACTTGCTGCTGATGATCCAGCCCATGACGGTGCGTTTGACGCGCGAGAGCTGGGTCGAGTAGACGGTTGTGATGGCGGCGAAGACCTTGTTGAGCTCACCAGCGAGGAACTGATTGAACGGCGTCGCCCCGCGGTTGCCCGTGACCCATGGATTGATTGGGAAGCCGGGGTTCCACGCCTCATTGGAGAGTTCGACGTACCAGATGAGGCTGGGGCTCAGATTGTTCTTGATCTCCGTCGCCAGGCTCGTGACGTAGCTTGTATAGAGTGAATCGGCGAGCGCGCCCGTGTAGGCCGGGTCGCTCAACGGCACCAAGACGCCGTCGGTCCGGTGCGGCACGTTCCACCACATATGGCAGCCAAGGCGGTTGCACAGGTTGATGGCGTGATTGACTGAGACGCCCGTCCTCTTGCGGTCTCGTCCGAAGGTCTGCCGCACATCCGTTGTCAGCTTCCTCTTCGACCAGTCTGGGAACCAGGTGTCCGCCGCGCCGCTCGTGAACCGCACCGACGACCATTCGTTGAAGCGGAGCGCAGCCGGCCGCAGCTCTAGGAGCTTGGCGATGAAGAGTGGGTGGAACTCACTGGGCTCGGTGTCGGTCGGCGTGCCAGGCTCGGTTCCTGGCGTCCAGACCTTGATGTTGCGGACCGGGTTCGTCTGCACCGAGGAGCTGATTCGCAGGTAGAGCGAGTCGTTCGTCTGCGGCACCGGGACCGTCGATTCGACTCGATTCCCGAGCACAACCTCTGTGGGCTGATTCATCCCCGTCAAGCGCAGCGACAATCCGCCCTGCCCGTCCCAGGTGATGACGTACTTCCCGCTCGGGAACGTCCCCTGGTAGGTGTTGTTGTAGAGGATCGAAGCCGCTCCAGTGTTGGTTGGGAAAGCTGCGAGCAGGGCCATGAAGTCCGGGTAGCCCTGCGCTCCCGTCGGGTCGCCATCCAGGAACACCGGGACGATGTTCGACAGGTTCATGAAGTTGCCCATCGAGTCGAGCACCTGCCAGCGCTCGCTCGACTTCATCGCATCCTTGAAGGCGAGCATGCGGTCGAAGTGCGACAGCGTGTTGAGCCCAGTCCCAAGAGCCGGTGGCGGATTGCTGGTGCTGGCATTGACCGTGAAGGTGATCTGGAACTCGTTGTCCGAGTCCGTCGGCACGTTGGCCGTGTTCTCGGCACGGAGGACCACGACGAAGGTCCCCGTCTGCACCGGCGTCCCGGCGATCTGCCCCTGGGCGGTCACGAAGGAGAGTCCTGGCGGCAAGGTCCCGATCTTCTCCAGGAAGGTCGCGCTCGGTGTCCCGCCGCTGTAGGTGGGCGTAATCGGCGTGATCGCCGTGCCCTGGATGAGGGTGACCGTGGCGCTCGGATACTGGAGATTCGAGACCTTGACGGGCAAGGTGTCTGGGCCACTCGCCAGCCCACCGCAGTCGAGCCAGGCGAAGCTCTGCGGTTGGGTCTGGGTGACGCCGCCGATCTTGAACGCCGAACTGATGGTGTTGCCCTCGACGCACCACTGGAGCACGTTCGGGTCTGACGGGTCGGCCGCATCGACGAAGTTGATCTGGATCGAATCTTGGCCGTTGCCGGCCGTGATGGCGTTGTCCTTGATCTCCACGGCATCGAAGCCGCGGACCGAGAGCATCGGTTGGGTGCCGCAGCTCGCGCAGAAGGTGAGCGCGTTGTTGGCAACCGTCAGTCGGTCCGAGCGCTCGTAGTTGTTGTGGTTGACCGTCGAGTGGGAACGGAGCGCCTGCACGCCAAATGGCTGGCCGGCGTTCGCCATGCAGCCAGGCGCGAGCGCCGTCTCGATGTAGGCGCGCAGTCCTGCGGTGAAGGTGTCGAAGCCCTGCGAGAGGATGTTGTTCGTGAGCTTGATGTGCCCACGGTGCCGGCCAGGGAAGACGAAGGCCGCCCCCTGGTGGAAGCAGAATTGCCAGTCGATCCCGACATCGGCGACGACGTTGTTGTCGAAGGTGACCGTCCCGACTCCGGCGCGCAGTCCTGACTGACCACCTGAGTTTTCGAGGGCCTGCACCTGGAGCGCCCGCCCACCGATGTCGTGGATGGTGGCGTTCTGGACGAGCATGTCGCCCTGCAAGCTCTGGGCGTGGAAGCCGTTCCCCGCCGAGAGGTTGTGGATGACGCCGGAGGTGAAGCGGAAATCGTCCGTCGAGAAGAGCGAGTAGCCGTTGCCGGAGACATCCGCCACGTCGAAGGCGATTCCGCTCGGGCCTTTGCTGGTGAGATGGTTGAAGGCTCCATCGACCTCCACGAAGTCGAACCACCAGCCCAGGTAGCGTATCCCCGTGATCGCGTTGTCGGAGCGCTGCCCGATGCGGACTGCTTCCTTGCTGGCAAGCCCGCCCTCGATCGTGAGCTGTTCGAAGTGGACGTTCGCCAGCGTGTGGCCGAGATTGCCCAGTGAGTCGACGCTGACGGTGGCGTTGGCGTTGGTCGCGTTGCGGCCGATCTTCGTGACGCCGATCCCCTCTCCACGAAGGATGATCGGGGTCGTCGGGCTGGCGTCGATGAAGTCAACCTCGGTCGAGGGGCTGGTCGAGTTGAACTTGAAGACGAGAGGCGAGTGACGGCCGGCTTTGAGGCGGATCGAGCGTCCATAGCTCGTCCTGCCCTTGGTGTTCGTGCCGCCGACCGGACCGGCATGCTCGATCGCGAAGACGATCGGGAACGGCTGAGTCGAAGTGGGACTGCCGTAGAGGTTGACCCCGAGCTTGTCCTGGACGTAGCCCTTGGTGAAGTCCCCGCCATCGGGGAAGACCACCATATCCTCGTTGATCGGCGGAGCTGAGATGGTGATGCCGCCGTTCCTGGTCGTGTTCCCGTTGCCGTTGGTGGTGTTGGTGAAGACCAGGATGTCGAGGAAGACGCCGATCGGCAGACCAGCGATCTGGCTGCCCACGGGCATCAGGGTCACCGTCGTACTCCCGCCCGCCACTATCGTCCCAGAGCTCGGCGTGATCGTCGCGTAGGCGGGAGCGGTCTGGAGGACGACCGTGTAGTCGAGCGGGGTGTTGCCGGAGTTGCTCAGGTCGTAGGTGAACGAACTTGGGCTCGTGACCCCTGTCCCCTGGACGGAAGTGAAGGACCACGTCGTCGCCGGAGAGACCACCAAGGTCCCCGGGATTCCAGGATCAGTCACCACGAGCTGGCCAGCCCTGGTGGTGGTTCCCCTGCCGTTGGTGATGTTGGTGAAGATGAGGTTGGCGACGTAGGTCCCGATCGGTTGACCTAGGCCAGTTGCCGAGACCGTGAACCCGAGGATCGTGAAGGCTCCCGCGGCGATGGATCCCGACGCAGCGCCAGAGGAGAGCGAGAGATTCGAGTTGATCGTCGTCGAGTAAGTGAGCGAGTTGGATCCCGTGTTCGACAGGACGTAGAAGACGTTGGTCGGAGTGAACGGCCCACCGGCAGGGCCGGTGAAGGCAAAGTCCGTCACCGGGGAAACCTTCAGCGTGGCCGGCCCTTGTGGGCCACTGACGACCAGGGATCCGGGGATGCTCGTGTTCCCTACGCCGTTCGTGGTGTTGGTGAAGACGAGCGTGTCGTTGTAGGTGCCGGGGACGATCTGCGGCAGCGTCGCCGAGTCGATGCGGAACTGGACGACGACGGAGGCCCCCGGGGCGAGCGTGCCCGAGCCGTTCATGAAGCTCGCGTAGGCCGGGAAGGTTGCGAGGGCCACCGTGTAGTTCATGCTGGCGGTCCCGGTGTTGGTAACCGTCCAGCTTGCACTCGGAGGGACGTGGACCTGCGAGCCTTGGATCGCCGTGAAGGCCCACGATGTTCCTCCAGCAACGGACATCGCCGCGCCGCCACCGCCGCCCGTGACGGCGATGGATCCGGTCCGCGTCTCCATCTGCGCCGGCACCAAGCGGTTCTGGAAAACGAGCGTTGCCGGGTAGACGCCGACGCCAAGCGCGCCCGCGTTCGTGGTGACGGTGACGTTGGCCGATCCGTTGGCTCCGACGGAAACACTCGTCGGGGAGACCACGACCTCGGGGCGGCTCGACGAGATATCGCAGAGCAGCGTGTTGATCCCGTCATTCCGGACTGCGTAGGTGGTGTCGGTCGGCGTGAAGGGGCCACCCACAGGGCCAGAGAAGCCGAAGCCGCTCGACGGCGACACGGCGAGGATGTTCCCCGAGCCGGGCGATCCGATGACGGTGAGCTGGTTGCCGCGGGTTGTGGTCCCAGTCCCGTTCGTGGTGTTGGTGAAGGTGATCGTGTCGGTGAAGATCCCAGCCGACAGCTCGTTCACGACGTTGGTGTCGTAGGAGACCGTGACCGTAGCAACAGCCGCCGGAGCGAGAGAGCCGCTGATAGATGAGGCTGGCGCTCCACCCGTAGAGAAGAGTAGCCAGCCATTTAGGAGTCCGCGCCCGACGGAGTAGTTGATCGAGACTCCACCGGGGTTCGTGAGGGTGTAGACCTTCGTCGCCGGGGTGAACGGACCCGCCTGGTCGCCGAGCGAGTTGAAGTCATCCGCCGGAGTCACGCTCAACCGACCAGGATCGGGAGCGTTGTTGATGGTGAGCGTGAAGTCGAAGGTGATGTTGCCGAGCCCGTTGATGAGGTTCTGGACCGTGACCGTGCCGACGTAGACGCCAGCGATGAGAGCGTTGGCGTTCGCATTGACGGCGACGGTGAAGTTCTGGTCCTCCTGCGGAGCCAGGTTCGAGTCGGTCGTTCCGCTGAGCGTGAGCCAGGGCGTCGGAGTCGTGACCTGGAAGACCGATTGCCCGCCACCGAGGTTGATGACGGAGTAGATCTGCGAGGTGGGGGAGAACGGCCCGCCGACGAGCCCGACAGCCGTTGCCGCCAGGTCTTGCGAGGTTGGGATGTCCGGGTTCGATCCGACCTGGGCGAAGGTGAGGTCGCCCTTGAAGACGGTGGCTGTTCCGGAGCCAGGGTCGGCCGTCACCTCGACATCGATGTGGGTCGCAGCTCCGCCGCCTCCATTGACCGCCCCGAACTGGTAACTCCTGAGCGCAGAGACATTCGGCGGGCGCTGGACTGTGATCCTTCCACTGACTGGATCGAGGCTGATCCCAGCCGGCAGGGCCGGGTTCACGAGGAAGCTCGTGGGTCGGCCGCCCCTGACGACTGGATCGAGATGGAAGACGGAGACGTTCTGGACGGCCGAGATCAGGGAGACGCCGTAGGAGATCGACGTGGGGGCCGGCGGAGCGCGTGACGTGATGTGATTCGCGTCCGTGTCGACTGGCCCACTCGCTCCACCGCCGCCACCGAAGGCGGAGACGTTGGACGGCGTTCTCCCTGTGAGGTCGGTCACTTCTACTCCGGCTGGGGGACGACGAAGGAGACGCCGAGCGCATCGGCTTCACCGACGCGGAAGAGCGGGGCGCAGTAGGCCGGCAGAGGCTCCGTGAGGGACAGCTCCAGGCGTTCGTTGGTCTGGTGGTTCACCACGATGGTCTTGTCGGCAGCGAGGACGATCGGCGGGTAGAGCGGGAGCCCCGTGCCCTTCCAGTAGAGGATCGCTTCACCGCTGACGGAACCGCGCGCTACGAGCACTGTCCCATCGTACTTGACGAAGCCGGCCGTCGAGACGACCGATCCGACGACGGGAGCGTTCGCGATGCAGGAGGCGCAGAGGAGGAGGAGTGCGAGGAGGATGTTCTTCATGGCTTGGTGTCTCGGATGGCTTCGAGTAGTTCAGTGTGGTGCGCCTGGGAGTTCTTGATGATCTGATCGATGAGGTCGCGGTTCTCCAGGATCGACCGCTCGACACCCTCGACGAAGTGTAGGTGGGTGTTGATGAGGAGCTCGATCTTCGGTCCCGTCCAGCGGGCGAGGCGCCAGATCGCCCAGCTCAGCATCACGAGAATCACCGTCGCAATTCCCTGCGACTTGAGCCATTCGAGCAACCATGCTTCCATCGTTCATAGACCTCCGGGGAGGGGCACTAGGTCACGGCGTCGTTCACGGAGAGAAAAGTGCTTGGCCGCCGAAGGTAGCCCCTGGAGCTGGATCTTCCGACCCAGGAGCTCGCTCATCCGCTTCTCGGCGAGGAAGCGGTCCGAGGTCTCGCCGAAGCTCGGCATCGGGACCCCGTGCTTCTCGTAGAGCAGGATGAGATCAGACCACTGGCGAGCGGCCTCGCCGGTGAGCTTGGACTGATCGACTCCCCAGACCAGGACCTCGCCGAGCTGCTCCATCTTGCTCTCGTCCCCGCCCATGAGCTCCCCGTGGAGGTAGGCGAGGAGCTTGTGGCCGCTGGCGTCGTCCATGGCGGCATCGATGGCTCTGGCGAAGACTTCGCGATCCATCTCCTTCGCTCGGCCAGCCTCCATGAGGATTGGCAGCACCCCATGGTTCCAGTTCTCGCTGGAGAGGCTGGTACGGGCGTAGCGGAGCATCTGGTCCTGCATCTCCGGGTCGTGCCCGGCGATGAACCGCAGGAGCGGTGCCATCTGCTCGTTCCCAGGCTCGACGAGGAGCCGCCCGCCGGGGCTCTCCGTCACCCCCTGCCAGACATCCAGGTCGCGGACGAGGTGCTGGTCGAGGGAGATGAGGTCCGGCGGGGAGTCGTGGTAGCGCTGGTAGGCGTCCGCCATCAGCATCCCGATCTGCTTCGCTACCGCTTGGTTCGTGGTTGGCTCCCCAGCGTCTCCCACGCCCCTGAGCAGCGAGGTCGTCCCCGAGAGGGCAGATTGCTGCCCCACCGGGTAGGACTTCCACAGGAGCGAGATGGCGGCCTCTCCGAGCCTCGCCTGTGTCGAGGAGGGGTCGTAGCTCGACTGGTAGCCCCCGAAGATGTCCGAGAACGTCCGGCCATCGAGCATGAGGCTCTGGGCGAGGTTCTGGCCACCGCGGGAGAATGGGGCCAGGTAGGGGTGGGTGAAGGGGAGCACGTCCCTGGTCGCGGAGATGGCCAGGTTCATCAGCTCTTGGCCGGCGTTCTTGCCCTTGGTCTGGTCGTCTGTGAGGGCTTCTGCCATGTTCGAGATCCCCGCCCAGGTCCCCAGCAAGAGCTGGAGAGGCATGCCTCCGAGCTCACGGGCTGCGTCGGCGGAAGCACTATCGGGCTTGGAGGAGAAGACGGAGCGGAAGGCAGCGACCTTCTCCCCAGCAAGCGGGATGGCTCCGCCGAGCCCGGTCAGGCTCGTCTCCCTGGTCTCGCCACGGCGAGAGGGAATCGTGATGGCGAATGGATCGCCGAGCTTGGCGTTGGCGATCAGCTTCGAGAAGGGACCGGAGATCGCCGGCCAAGGGTTCGGGATCCCCACCTTGCCGAAGATGTCGACGGCGTACTTGTGCTCCGCCTCCGACTTGAGCATCGGGGCGTACTTCACGTTCCTGGAGAGCCCCTTCGCCTCCAGGTAGCTGTCGAACTCATCCTGGTCGGAGGAGATGAGCGCCTGCACCGCCGCCACCGTCACGGCAGCCCAGGCGGCTGTCCCTGCGGCGCGGAGTGGATTCCTGATCCCGCCCTTGATGGTCTCCAGGCCCCCGGTCATCTGCCAGCCGAGGAACTGGCCAGAGAGGAGGAACTGGGCGGCGAGCTTCGTGCGAGCGAAGGGCTCGGTGTCCTTGTAGAGCTTGCTCGACCACGGCCGCGCGGCCTGGTTCGCTCGACGCACGATCATTGGAGCATTGTCGTAGTCGCCAACGGCGCCAGCGGCCCAGCGAGCGATGTGAGCGCGGTCAACCTCCGGGTGATCCTGCAAGCCCTGGCGAAAGGCGGCGAGCTTCATCCACAGGTCGACCCCCTGAGAGACGCTCGCTCCGTAGCTGAGCGCCCGCGCGCGAGAGAGCGGGTCTTGGTCGCCGAAGAACTCGAAAATCTTCCGGTCGATGGCGCTCGTTCCAGTGGACATCCTCCGGACGTAGGTGGAGATCGCTCCGAGCATGGCGGTGAGCTCGCCACCTTGGAGAGAGGCTTGAGCCTCTTGGCCCATCTCCGCTTCGATGATCTTCGGATTGAAGACATTGCCGAGAGTGAGCTGAGTCGTGTCGTAGTTGAGGACCGCAGAGACCATCTGGCCTGTGCCGGCAGTCCGCATGAATTCCTCGGCGAACTTGGCATGTGCCCAGTCGGCTTCGCTCCAGTCGGCTGGCTTCTCTTTCGGTGACCCGAGCTTCTGGTAGAGGCTGAACGCCCGCACGTCCATGGCCCCCTCGTGGTAATTGCCCTTGCCGAAGACGGTGCTCGTGTAGAAGTCGTGACGCGGGATCCGCCCCGAGTCATGGTTGTTGTTGATGTTGGCGACGAGGTTCTGGATCTGGTAGCTGGGCCGACCCTGCACCGTGGCGGAGCGCTTCATGTAGCCGGTCACCCCGTCCACGAATTTCGCGAAGAGGCCCGGGGTCGTAGAGGTGTGGTCCTTCTCGACGATCATGTCCAGCTCTTGCATGATGTGCCAAGGCAGGTAGTGCTTGCCCTTGCCCGAGCCGCCATCGACGGCATCGCCGAGATACCAGCGCAGCATGCCATCGAGCTTCGCCGACCACTCGATCGTTCCAGGCGGCAGAGGCTCGTTGTTCGTCTTCCTGGTCTCCCACTGAGCTTGGGTCTCCATGTGATCCAAGAAGCCCGTCTTCAAGAATCCGAAGAGGCGCTGCGAGGCGCCGCCCTTCGGACCAAGGCTCATCGTCGGGGAGTACCAGCCCCGCTCGTGTGGCGTCATCGCATCGAAGGCAACCTCGTCGATCCCGTAGTGCGCATTGGCGAGATCCTGGAGTGAGCCGACGGTGCGGATCATCGCGGCTTCCTGGCGGATGCCCCCAGTCAGGAAGACGAAGGGGTTGGTGATCTGCATCACCATCTTCTCTTGAGGATGGCCGACACGAGACTTCCCTCGACCGAGATACCCAGGAGGCCCGACGCCGCTCTTCAGGAAAGCGCTCGTCGCCTCCTCCTCGGCGCGGACGTACTGGTGCATCGCATAGCGATTGCTCAGCTCCTCGAACTGGCTCTTGGTCATCACGCCGAGGAGGACCATCTCCTCTCCGGTCACGTTGAAGGCCTCGCCGACTTCACGGTGGAAGTCGAAGAGCCAGCCTCGTCCAGGAGCCACCTTCTCGATGTCCGCGGGAGAGGCGGCACCCTTGAGGGTTCCGTTCTCCAGGAGCCGCAGATAGTCGCGCTGCAACTCCTTCGTCGGCATGTTGCCGCCGTAGCGCTCCAACACTCCACCGAGAGCGCGGAGCACTGGCTCGATCCTGCGATGCAGGTCGTACTCCCTCGGCGAGAAGATCAGGTTGTGGGCATCCTCGACGGACTGCTGGTTTGCCCGTGAAGCGAGGTTGTTCGAGTAGCCACCGCCGACCTGGCGCGAGAGCGCCTGCGCGCCAGGGAGCTTGGCGAGGAAGTCCTTGATGTGGGGAGCGACCTGGTGGAAGTGAGACCATCTCTGGAGCGCACTCGGCACCAGGCTGGACTGGAAACCTTCGAGGACTCCCGGCAGTGCGAGGCCGGCGTACATCCGGTAGAGGTCCACTGGCTCGATGCCCTGGATGTTCTGCGCACGGAGGTTCTGGTGGATCCGGTGAGCTTCGTTGTGCAGGAGGTTCTGCACGGTGGAGCGAGCAGCGGGAGTGAGCTTGCCGGAGTCCTCCAGGACGCCCAGGCGCATGAGGGTTTCCTTCTCGGCCTTGCTCGGCTTCTTGCCGGCACGCTCGCGAATGAACGCCTCCAGGATCGGCAGGTAGGCTTCGTTCTTAGGATCGGCCTTGGCGCGCTCACGCGCGAGGTCGCGCATGGATTCCACCGCGCTCGCCACATGCCTCTGCGACGCCTTGGCGGCGGAGACCAAGTCCTGCCAGAAGGCCTGAGTGTGGTAGTAGCCACGGCCAGCCTCCTCGATCGAGCCGAGGATCCCAGCGGTGACGACGTTCTTGAGGCCGCCATGCTCTTCGGCGGCCATGGCGATGAAGGCTTGCGCTCCGAGATCCTGGATCCCCTTCTCAGCTCCGGGGACTCCCGCCATCTCCAGCATGCCCAGGACCTCCTGAGCACGCTCGTTGGCGGAGGCGAACTTGGCTTCCACGGAGGTCGGCGGTTGCTCGTTGATGACGGAGCGCTCGAAGCGCCCCCACCAGGACTGCACCCTGTCCGTCGCGCCGATGAGCGAGCCGTACTCGGGGTAGGCTTGGCGCACCTCGTCGGAGGTGATGCGCTTCTCGGAGAGGGATTCGAGGACTCGCTTGAGCTTGACCTGGCGATCCTTGCGGACAGCCTCCTCGCCGAGATCGGTGAGTGCGTTCTCCTTGGCGATCCCCTGGACCTCACCCTCGATCCTGGCGCGCTCCGTGTCGCGCTCCTTGGCGCGGTAGGCGACTTCGAGAGGGCTGAGGCCGATCCACTGAGGCTCGTCTCGATACTTCTCATAGAGGCCACGGGCCTCGTCGAGCGTCATGCGCGTGCGCTGCGCTGCCTCGAAGTCCTCCTTCGCCGGCTTGCCGGCAGCCCGCCAACGGACCGTGTTGGCGAGGATGTCCTGCGGGATCTCCTGGACCTTGGTGTAGGGCTTGTCCTTGAAGCCCATCTTCTCCAGGAACTCGTGGACCGCAGCGATCAGGTGCTTTGGATGCTTGAAGTCGAGAGAAGCGGCAAGGCCCTTCGCTCCCGCGTCATCGATGCGCTTATCGGTGTCCACGGGGACAGGAGCGTTGTTCTGGCGGACCAGATCCTCGTAGGCCTTGGGATCGGCAGCCCTGAAGCGCTCGAAGGCTGCGATCCACTCGCTCGCCTTGGGAGAAGCTGGATTGGACAGCTCCTCCATGGCGACCCGGCTAGCCTTGTCGAGGGCATCCTTGAGGGTGGGATCCTCCTTGAGCTGGTGGTTGACGGCTCGCCAGCCATGCCAGTCACGCGCGATGCTCGCCAGGCCGAAGACTGCGGCTCCTGCGAGCACGCTCGGATTTGCCATCGCCTCGACGAAGAGCCCGACCTTGCTGGCTTCACCACTATCCCAACGTGGATCGGAAGAGGCGTGCGAGTAGGCTTCGAGGAGGTTGCCGGTGAAGAAGGAGTCGAAGGCGTTGATCGCTGCACGAGCGGCGAAGGCGCCCTTGAGCTTCGAGGTGATGGCGTCCTGGATGCGCGGCATGGACGCGCTCGGCTTCAGCTTGGCGATGGAGTCGACCAGCTCATCGGCCGCCTGCATGCGCCCACCGAGGCCGCGCACGAGGTAGTTCTTGCCGGCCTCATCGAAGATCCGGCCGAGGATGCGCGGCGTCCCGAAGGCCCTGGCCGCGGCGGCCTCTCCAGCGAGAGCAAGGCCTCTGGTGAGCTTGACGGCAGAGCTTGCTCCGGCTGCAAGGATCCCTTGTCCAGCGCCGTGAGCGAAGTCCCTGGCGAGGCTGGAGATGTCTGTCTTGGTGTCAGGATCAGCGATGTTCGAGAGGGCCGAGTAGGCCCCGAACTCTCCCATGGACCTGACCAGCGGAGCGTTCTGCGGGAAGTGGCCGGCGAGATCGGCTGCCTTGGCGAGCCCGCCAGCGGACTGAGCGAGGAGCTTCGGGACGGCGAGGCTCTTCGCAGCGCCCGCGCCCAGCTTGGAGATGCCCCCGAGGATCCCGCGGCTGGCGATCTCGACTGCGGTGAAGTCCGTCAGGAAGCCGGCGACACCAGCGGCACTCTCCGCCATCGTCTCGGAGAGCTCTCCCGCTTCGGTCATCTCGTTGACGACCTGGCGGTAGGCGGCGACGTAGCGCGGGTCCATCATGGATTCGCGCGGGATGTCGCCGATTGCATGGGGCAGAACGATCTTCGGCGACGCTGTGTGGACAGGCTCGTCCTTCTCGGAGATACCCGTCAGCCGACCAACCGTCTTCGCTGTCCCGCCGATGACGGCGAGGTTCTTGAGGAAGGCGCTCAGCGGGCCTGAGTAGCCAAGGGCCACCTCGCGGATCGCGTCCTTGTTGCGCCGCATCTCGCCGACCTGATTGGTGATGTCGTAATTGGTCCCGTCGTAGCTCTTGACCAGGAAGCTCTCGAAGCCGTGGTCGTTGACCGCCCGTTCCGGCTTGCCATAGACGATCGATGCCGTGCGAAGGGTCTGCTCGGAGGGCGTACCGGGGCGCGAGGCGATGTCTGGAGGGATGTAGTAGCCCTCGGCGTCGGACTTGTCGTGAGTGGCGTGGGTGACCTGGACCTCGTGCTGACCCATGCCGAGGAAGCCCCCCACATCGCGAGTGAGACCATGGATCTTGAGGGTGTGAGCTTCCGCCTCGAATGCAGCCGATTGTTCACCGATTGGCATTCCAGTCGGGTAGGGGCCTTGCCGATGCATCTCCTCGCGGGCCTCCTGCGCCCGCTTCGTCGCGCCCTCGTGCTCCAGGTCGAGGATGAGCCCGTAGAGGATGTTGCCGTACTTTGGATCCGTGGAGACGTACTGCGGATCCTCGGCCAGGAGGTCCGCCTTGCGCTTGAACTTCTGGTAGGACTCGAAGGCCTTGGCGTCTCCAGCCTCGGAGGCGCGATAGGAAGTGATGAGCCCGTTCGCCAACTCCTCGACCGTTGGGACACGGGGAGTCTCCTGGGTGACGGGTTCTTGACCGACTCTCACGGCTTCTTGATCTTGCTGTAGAGGTACTTCTCATCCTCGGTCGTGAACTCCGGTTCACCGGCCGGCTGAGATCCCTGCTGAGGCTGAGCTGGAGGCGTGTATTCCAGCATCTCGTTCAGATTGAGCAGGAGGCTTGGATTGCGCGTGAAGAGCGAGATGGTGTCATAGGCGTAGGGGATCTTCTTCGCCGCTGAGAGGAACTCGGAGCTGATGCGGTCCCCTTCGCCTCCTGGGCCGGAGGCGTGCAGGCGTCCGTCAGCGCCGTTCCAAATCTGGATGTGTCCGGCATCGATGGCTCCCTGGATGTTCTTCGGGAAAGCGTCGAGATTGAGCTTGCTGCGACCGGAGGTGAAGAACTCCTTGGTGAGCGGGATCTTCTGGATGGGTTGCTCTGGCTGCGCTGTCGCTGCCTGCGGAGCCTGAGTGGAAGACGCTGGAGGCGGAGCACCTGGGAGGAGATCAACAGACTGCCCAGGTAGGCCGGACACGCCAGGCTGTGAACCGCCTCCAGCGAAATAGTCTGCGACGCGGTTGATGGCTCCAGCGGTCTGATCCTGCGGCGGAATGAGGCCGAGCGCACCCTTCAAGTCATCGGGGTACTCTCTATTGAATGCCTCGTCAAGGCCCTCCTGGAAGGTCGCTGGCTGTGCATTCGGATCGCCAAACTTGAGCTTGAGTGCGTCGAGACCGCCTTCAGATCCACCAACCTTAGAGATCAGCGCATTGGCCTTGTCCTTGTTGAGGAATCGGATGTCGACATCCTTATCAAGCGTCGTCATCGCAGACTCCAGCTTTTCTGGATCTTTCGCATAGCGCGCGCTGTAGAAATCCTTGGCGTTCACGCCATACATCGAGATGAGATTGCCGAGCTTGACCTTGGTGTGCTCGTAGATGTCTCCGCCCTTGAGCCCAGCAATCTCGACTCCAGCCCGGAGGGCATCCTCTTGGCGCAGAGCGGCGCGGCGGCGCTCCAGTTCGGCCTTCTCGAAGTCGCCGATCTGCTTCGCCTTCGCTCGCTCGTTCTCGCCGGACTGCTGGAGGTTCTCCAGGCCGAGGCGACGCTCGTTCTCCTGATAGCCAAGCTCGATCCGAGCCCTGTAGTCCAGGTCGGCGAGATCCTTGCGCTGGCCTCTGTCCAGCTCGCCCTCGCCTCGCTGGAACTCTTGGCTCGCTTGCTGGAGTTGCTTGTTGTAGACGTTCTGGCGATCTTGGTTCTCGCGCGCAGCAGCGCGATCCGTCTCGGCTTCCTGGGCGGCGGCCTGGCGAGCATGGGAGCGCTCCAGGATGTCGGCGAGAGACTGGAGAGCGGCGTGCTTCAGGGCGTTGCCCTGCTCCTCGGCATTGACCGTGCTGGAGTAGCCCTGGGCAATGGCTCCGAGGTCGTAGCCCTGCCCGCCACCGAAGTTGAATCCCTTGGGCATCTCACGGTCCTCGGTAGTCGTTGCCGTACGGATACTGGTAGCCCTGTCCGCCACCTCCGCCTCCGCCACCTAGTCCTCCAGCGAGCGCACCGCCCGCCGCTGCGCCGGCCGGGCCTCCGAAAGCAAACCCAGCAGCGGAGAGACCGAGGCCGGCGAGCTGCACGAGACGAGAGGATTTCCCCTGTTGCCTGGCGGTCGCCCTGGCCTTGGCGGCGAGGTAGTTCTGGAGGGCAAGGCCGCGCTCGGTCTGGTAGCTCTGGGTGAGGGCATTCGTGACCCCGCCCAGGAGGTTGAACTGGGACTCAGCGGCCTCTCCGAGGAGGCCCTGCTGGAGGCCGGAGACCTGCTCTCCCAGGCGGTTGTAGCTCTCGGCCTGGACTCCCTGGCCGAGCAGGGGGTTCAAGCCCTGGCTCGCGTAGGAGTCGGTCAGGGTGCGCTCGTACTCCTGCCGGCCGGAACGGAGGCTTTCGGCCCCCGCGCGGAGCTGGGAGCCGTACTGGTCCTGGATCAGCTTGTCGCCCTGGCGGAGAAACTGGAGCCAGAGGGCGGGGACCTGGGACTGCCCAAGGTTCCCGGCGTAGCCCTTGGCGGCACGCCCCTGGACATTCAGGTTCGGCAGGCCGCGTTGGTACTCGGAGATGAGATCGGAGAGCGGCATGGTTGGTCACACCACGATGATGTCGATGGCCCAGTCACGAGGAGAGGCCCCGTTCGCCTGGATGCCTGACTTGTGCCAGAGATGGGGGGCCGCCCAGCCTGATGGAACCGTCGATGGGGAAGTATAAGGCCCGTTGAACTTCACCGTGTCTGCCATGCAGACGACCGAGAAGTGCTCATCGGTTGCGATGAACCTCTGGCAGTCCTCGTATCGGAAAGGCACTCCCTGGATCAGCCTGTCGAAAGTCGAGAGGTCCTCTGCCTGAGTCCGGTGGGTGTAGCGGGCTCCGGCGTTGTTGGCCCCGTTCCAGGTGAGCACGTTCGGAGTCGCCGGCGGATGTGCCTCGAAGAAGTTGGGAGCCGTCACGGAAGTCCCCATCGCCTCCTCGCCCAAGTCCTGGCCGATGCAGGTGAGCGTGTTCAGCTCCCCGTAGACCTCCTCGGCCGTGCGACCAGAGATCAGTGAGACCCTGAACCCCCTGGTGTTCCCGATCTCCGCCGCCGATGGGGTAAAAAGGGCCTCCGTGCCGAAGGTGGTGACGTAGGGGAAGGTGGCGGTCTGGTAGGTCGCCTGCGCCCGGTCGTGGAAGAGACGCCTCGTTGACGGCAGCAGGCCTGAGTTGCCGCCGTTCTCGAACTGGCTCGCCAGGGCAACGGGCGGCTCGCCGACCCATGCTGAGGCCAGGATGCCAGCCGGAGGACGGCCGAAGTAGTGGGGCAGCTTGTGGATGATGACCCCGTAGCGGACCTCGAAGCCTGGGGCGTAGTCGACGGCCAGGTTCGCATCTGGCGGGAGCCTGAGCGACATGACCCCGAACTTCGCTCCCTGCTGGATGACCCGGTAGCGGATCGGGCCTGCTGTTGGGATCCAGCCTGTCTGGAAGGTCTCCTGGGCAATCACCACCCGGCCAGGCCCCATGTCAGTCCCAGAGACCACCCAGCGGTCGATCGCCGTCGTAGGGGTGTGGCGGATCAAGATGGCGTCCCCTGCCCCTGGGAAGCGCTGCACTGCCTCCTGGAGAGCCCTGGCCGGCAAGGCCGTGATGGGCAGGGATCCTGGCGATATCACCGAGCCGTCGAGGCTATTGGGCTGGAAGGAGATCCCGCCGTTGGCGAGGGAAGAGAGCGAGCGGTTGGTCTGATCGGCGATGCCCTGGAGCACGTCCTGGACGGACTCCTGGCTGTACCGTGGCGGAAGCGGGTCTGCCCGGACCTCGGAGGTCGATGGGCGCCCGACCGAAGATGGCGTGGCAGGAGCGGCAGGAGCCCCGGAGAGCGCCGTTGCGGAGGCGTCGCTGAGGGTCTTCTGGGTCTCCAGGTCTCCCTGGGTTCCCCACTGGGCGCCTGCCCACATCTGGCTGGGGTACTTCTGGGAGAGGTAGGCATCCGCCTCGGCTCGGCTCACGGTTCCGCGGAGGACGAGCTGGTTCAGGGCGTAGGCGTCACCGATCGCCGAAGGCCCGGCCCCGGAGGCGGCCGTGTAGAGGCCGAGCTTGGTGAGCACGCGCCTGTAGCGCGGGTTGATGAAGTCATGCCCAGTGTTGGTGCGGAAGACCGGCCGAGGAGCCAGCTCGCTCACCCAGCGGGCGATCCTCTGGAAGGTTGCGTCGAGGAGGGCTGCCATCTCAGTGCAGGTCCGTGTCCTTCGAGCGCACCACGATCTCCAGGAGCTCCGCCCTCTGGCCGTGCGCCGGGGTGAGGGTCCTGAACCGGAACTTCCAGAAACGCGCCCTCACCTCACCGACGAAGAAGCGCTCGGCGTGCTTGGTGAGGTCCAGATCCTCGTAGGAGGAAAGCTGCCCACTCTGCCCGACCACCCGGAAGAGCTGGTGAGGTGTCGTCTCGTTGAACTCCGTCAGCACCTCGAAGATCGCCGTCCCGCTCGCCTGCGGCGTCATGGCGATGTCGACGTAGTGGCCCTTCTTCGACTGCTCGGCCATCGCCATGTCGAGCCACTTGGTCTCCCACCACCAAGGGATCGCCCCGATGGTGACCGTGGTTCCAGAAGGTGGAGCTGCGGAGACTGGGCGGTCGAGGTGGATCGAGGCGCCATCAGAGAAGAGCACGTTGGCCCTGGTCTCGACGCCGGAGACGATCCAGCGGACAGTCGCGCCGCGCATCCCCTCCAGGCCGGTCAGCGTCGCGTCGCTCGCGGAGAGCACGAGCTTGCTCGTCGTCGAGCCACTGCCGAGCGTGACCTGGGCAGGGCCGAAGAGCTCGGTGTCTTCCAGGCGCAGGTTGTAGCGGGTGTCCTGGCGGTCCATGAAGAGCACGAAGCCCTCCTCGGTCCCGGCGATGAGCTGCTGCACTCCCCCGGTCTGGCGGTCGACGACACCCAGCGCGGTGACGTTCGGATCCTCGTAGGAACCGAAGCGGTGGTTCGCGGGCGTCTGGTCCGCTCCAGCGACGACACCACTCGCTGGGGTGTCGAGCTCCGAGGAGAGCCGGCGCCTGGTCGTCAGCTCACCCGCGGCGCGAAAGGCCGAGATGAACTGGTCGCGGCGACGGTTGATCGCCGAAGAGACCCTGCGCTCACGCTGGGCGTCGATGACGAAGAAGTCCGAGAGCCCGAGCCAGATGGTGTCGACGTTGTTGCCGACCCAGACCGGAGAGGAGGTCGAGGTGCAGAAGTAGAGTCCACGGTCACTCTCCCAGTAGACCCGGTCGTCCAACACCACGACGCACTGCGGACCAAGGCAGCCGACGTTCTTGCTCACGACCTCCTCGAACGCCTTGGTGTCGCGGATCTGGATGCGGTGCAGGGAGTCCTTCTTCCACACCAGGAGCCTTCCCTTGAGGTCGGCCATGGCGCGGATCTCTTGGCCTCGTCCACCCACGAGCGCGAGCGTGTTGCCGAATGGGACGGAGCCCGGAGAGAATGGCTTGCTGTAGAGCGCCACGTCACCCTGGAGCGCGAGCGCGCCGTAGAAGAGACTGCCCTGCGAGACACCGACGACGGAGCAGTCGGGCGGAGCGGGGTTGTCGTACTCCAGAGGGAGTCCACGGATCAGCTCTTCCTCGGTGAAGGCGAGTCCGATCGAGGAGGAGATGTTGTCGGGGATAACCGCCGTCCGGAAGGCGCTGAATCCATTCGCGGTGGAGACGTAGATCCAGCGCTGGATCGGACCTGGCTGAGGCGAGATCGGGATGTTGGCGAGGATCAGCCGGACGGAGCCAGAGGGATTCGAACGCTCCTCGCCAATTGGCTCGATCTCCAGGATGGGTCCAGGGTTCGAGACCTGAACCTGGGTGGGGTCATAGAAGGCGACGGCGACGCGACGCTTGCCCTGCGCGATGTCGAGCGGGAAGAGGTAGCCGAAGCGCAAGGTCTGGGCGTTGACCGAAGAAACCGTGTCGAGAGCAATCTCCAAGTCGGCGTTCGGCTGGCTCGATGCGGCGGCAGCCCCCGCGTAGGGTTGCGTGTCGACCGCGGTGAAGGTTGCGGTCGCGTCGACGTGCAGCTCGCCCGGAGGCGTCGAGCCAGTGAAGAGAGAGCCGGCGAAGACATCGGTGCCGATCAGGATGTCATCTGCCGCGCCGGCTCCCCCAGTCTCGAAGACGAGCGTGTTCGAGTAGTTGGTGGTTGCGATCGAGACGTAGGCGAAAGAGGCGAAGCGTCCGTTGTGCGGAGAGAGCCCGCTGGTTGGATTGCGGGCGAGCACGGAGCCAAAGAGCTCGATGTCGTAGATCTCCTCGTCGGGAGCATTCGATGAGTCGAAGGTCGAGGAGCGGATCAGGTTGGTCCCGGTGAAGACCGCGCCCTGCTTCGTCAGGTAGCCCGCGCCGGAGAAGTTGGGAAGATTGCCGGCGAAGTCGCGGCACACGATCTGGGTGGCGCTGGCGACCGTGACCACCCTGTAGATCGTGGCGTCGGAGGCGTCCCCCCACTGCCAGAGGCAGCCCACCATGTCGCCATGGAAGGGCGAGGTGTTGACCGCGTTGATGACGCCGGAGGCCGCCCCCGTGAATGTCTGGCCCTTGTAGGTGATGGCTCCCGAAGCCGTGCAGCCAGCCGGAGGCTCCACGTCGTCGGTGGTGAAGGAGAGGCAGTTGCGCAGCACGCCGTCTGTCTTGGCGTGGAGCGGCGGGTAGTTGGTGAAGGTGATGTCGGCCACCTCCTTCATCAGCGGAGCGACGCGGACGCAATCCCCAGTGAGGTTGAAGGGGGCATTGTTCACCGTGGCGGTCGCTCCGCTCGTGCCACCCGTGATGACGTTGGTGGCGACGAAGTCTGCGGAGGCGGTGAAGAGAACGTACTCGATCGTGGTGCCGAAGAACTTGATGACGTAGGCGCTCTTGCCGCCGGAGGTGATGACCTCTCCGCGAGTGAAGGTCCCCGCGATCGCGCTCAGGCCCTCGGTGCGGCGACGGAAGCCGGAGGTGTGGCAGGAGTTGAGGAAGTTGCCCTCGTAGGGATCTTGCTGCGGGAAGGCCTTGCGGACGTTGATGTAGTGCCAGAAGCCTGGCAGGAAGACCTGCGAGCTCGACTCGACGTACTGGTTCGCCTTGAGGTACTGGTCGTACCAGCCGACGCGGATCTTCCCATCGATGCACTCGATGAACGGCCCACCAGCGGCAGACGACGAGCGCGCGGAATAGATCGGGATCCGCCCCACGATGTCGGCTGGCTTCCAGTAGCACTTGAAGGCGAAGACATCGAAGCTGGAGCCGGACTTCGACCAGGAGATCTCCTCGTGGAAGGTCTGCGAGACGAAGTTGTTCCCGAAGTTGGCGTAGTGGTCGATCTGATCGGCAGCACCGACGGCGGCCCCCGTGATCGGATCGTTCTCGCCATTGTTGGCGACGAAGGCGTTGGGCTCCCAGAGCGGCTTCTTCTCGACCGTGAATGTGGGCTTCGTCGTCGGCTGGAGGATGCCGGCTGGCGCAACGCGATCCTCTTCGATGAAGACCGGGCGCCCACCGTTCGCCAGATAGATCCGGTTGGTGTATTGAGCCCAGGAGGCGAGCTCATCGGAGTCTCCGAGCTCGTGCCAGAGAGACACCGCCGGATGACTCTTGATGACCCCTGGGATCCCCGTGAAGCTGGAGCCGAAGAGAGAGCTGGCGGTGTCCTTGACCTTGTGGCCGACGCCTTCCTGGAGAGCTAGATGGAGCCTGGTCGAGAGGCCGGTGTAGTTGATCGAGAAGGGATCGAAGGCCGGCTCCCCAGAGACCGAGGCGTCGCTCGACGGCGCGCGCCAGACGCAGAGGTCGGCGATCGCTCCATCCAGGGCGTGCATGAAGCCCACCAGGCGGCCCGGAGTCTGGATGGGGCCGTTGAGGACGTTGATCGCTCCATCGACCTGATCGGCGGGGACGGAGAGGTTGTCGCGGGCGATCCCGACCAGGACCTTGTTGCGACTGTCTGGGTAGTTGACCGGATGGATCCCACCGCCGGAATAGGCGGAGGTCCACTGACCGACGGGAAGCGTGTTCTCGCGAGCGGAGAGCGTGACCGCGATCTTCCTGCCGTTGATGCAGATGACCGGATCGGCGAGCGCGTCGATCGTGCCGTTGTTGAAGAAGCGCAGGTAGGCGCGGACGTGCGTCCAACGCCCGAGCGGAACCTGATCCGAGGCCGTCGCCACCCAGCGCCCATCGCGGGGCTTGTTGGTCCCGTCGTAGGTCTTGTCCGTGGTGCGGACGATCTCGGGTCTGCCGTTGGCGAGACGGATCCAGATGCCAAGTCCACGGGTCTGATCGGTTGAGCCTGGGTTGCGCTGAAGGTCAGTCGCGGTGGAGCCGATCCAGAGGATGGTCTGGTAACGGGCGTAGCGGTCGACCTTGACCCAGGCATCGAAGACCCAGGTGAGGTCCAGGTACTCGGCGGAGGACCAGAAGGGCCAGACGTTCTGGTAGTTGGCGCACTCGACCCCATCAGCAGCCATCGAGCTCGTGAAGTCGCCCATCGGCTTGCCGAGGATCGCGACCGAGCGGCGCAGTGTGTCGGTCGGACCGTCCTCGCGCCAGCGATCGTCCATGCGGAAGACGCACCCGCGCGTGACGGCGAAGAGCGTCTCGTCGAGTGAAGGCAGACCCAGGATCGGATTGCGCCGCGGCCTGGCGAGGCCACGAGTCCAGGAGGGGATGATCGAGGAGATCCCCCCGGAGACGAGTGGAGAGGCGATTCGGAACTTCCAGTTGGCTCCGACGGGGCAGGGGTTGAAGAAGTAGTCCCCGCTGATCTGGAGGTCGGTCGTCTTCGTCGTCCCAGGCTTGAAGGCAGACCCACTGCCGAGCGTGAGCGCACGGCGAGCGATGTCGTTGACCGCTCCATCGAAGTCGGTGTAGCCGATCAGGTTGAAGCGGTAGGCCGCGGTGTTGGTCTGCGAGAAGCCGTTGTAGGGGGTGCCGAGGGTGAGCGACGATCCATCGCCAGCGACCGATTGGATCCAGTAGAACTCCTCCACCGAATCTTCGAGCGCTTCCTCGGTCTCGATCGAGTGCTTGTCGGCGGTGGGGAGGAGGAAGGCCTCCTTCGTGGACGAGATCGTGCGCTCCGGCTCGGTCGTGTAGAAGGTCGTCCTCCCGCCAGGAATCACGGAACGTGAGCCTGCGGCGAGTGTGACGGTGGCCGTGCCTGGACCGAGAGGACGTAGGATGTCCGCGCGCGTGAGCGAGCGCTGCGGGAGAGCGTTGGCGCCGCTGATCTTGCCGTTCTCGCTCGTGAGCGCAGCGCCAGAGGAAGAGGGCAGCGTTCCCGGCGCAGCGCCCGCGTAGACGCGCACCTTGTCGACGATCATGCGGCAGGAGTATTCGCTGTTGCCGCGCACCGCCGGATCCCAGGACCCGCCGATCGTGATGACGGAGCGAGCCAGGTCCTTCTTGCGGATCGTTCCGATGGTCCAGTAGGCGAACTCGGCTCCAGGCGGATCTCCCGAGACGAGCTTGAAGCTCTGCTTGGGAGTCGCCGCGAGGTAGATCTTGTAGGCGTCCTCGGCCCCGGTCGACTCGACTCCGACCTGGATCGTGATCGTCTTGCCGACCCAGGGCGCATCCGTGTCCCAGTTGCCTCCTGTCGTGATCCCGGAGACCGCAGTCGTGAGCGGGCTCGACTCCTGATCGCTGGCGGCGTAGTAGTCGAGGTGGAAGCCCATCGGCTTCCTGATCGGCACCGTGCTCGTCGCCAGTGACCAGGACGCGCGGTGGGTGAGCACCATGAGCGGCTTGGGCTTGGTGGCGAGGCCCGCGGCGTCGGCGCCCTTCACCGACCAGGCGAGGATGTCCGGGCAATACTTGGCGGTGTATTCGCGCCCAGTGGGGCCGGTCGCGTCATCGACTCCGTAGTAGGCCTCCGGGATGACAGCGTTGATCTCGATGGCGAAGGCACCCTCGCCTGACTGGATCAGGTTGCGGAACTCTCTCTCGAAGATCGGGTTTGCCGATAGATCCAGGACCAGAGCTTCCCCCTCACCGGAGAGGAAGACTTGGCTCTCGCCTTCCTGCCCGTTCTTGCCGACACCCAGCGCGAACGGAGCCAGATAGGCGTAGCCGCCACGCACGCTCTCGCGGCATGCGCCGCCTCCGGCGTCGGAGAGCTTCCAGTAGGCGACGAGGTTGGTGAGGGCGGGATGGAGCGTGTCATCGATGGCGATCGAGGAGGAGAGATCGAAGGTGGAGCGCGGATCTGAGTAGTCGTTCGGCGTGGAGTAGATCCAGACCTCTTGGAGGACGAGGGGGCGCTGGTTCCAGCGGAAGGCCTGGATCAGGATCTCGATGTTGGAGGCCCAGGCCCCCATCGTCTCGCCGCCGGTCAGCTCCAGCCGGTAATCGGAGACGCCGCTCTCGAAGTAGCGCTCGATGAAGGCGCGGCCTCCGCCGACATTGGCGAGGACGACGTTCTTCATCGGGACCAGGTGGTAGCCGCGGATCGCTTGGTCGTTGAAGTCGGTGGCGGGAGATCCACCTGTTCCGGTGCGCCCGCCGAGACCAGACCATGTGACACCGCTCGGACCAACGGGAGCTTGAAGGCCGTTGGTGTTCCCCTGGGTGAGGGAGCGGTTGGTGTCGATCTTGATGTAGCTGGTGGCGGCTGAGTGAGTGTTGGAGATGAGCGTGTAGGCGCCGCCGCCATAGGTCTCTGTCGCGTTCTTGTTCGACCTGTCCGCCATCCTGAACCCGAACTTCTCCATCGCCGCCGAGTCGCAGCCGAAGGGGATGAATCCCTGCTCGTTCCACGGCAGCACTCGATAGCCGAGCCCGCCGAAGACGGCGTCACGTCCGGAGTAGCGAATGCCGTAGCGGGTCAGGTAGGCGACCGAATCGACAGGACCCTTGATCGGGCAGAGATCCTCACGCGGGGCGTAGGCGATCCCACCGAGGTCGATCTGGGCAGCAGCGGTGCCGACGGAGCCAGTCGAAGCGGCGGTTGCGCCGGAGGGTTGGAGCTCGAAGCGCACCGTGGGGAAGGCGGCGTCGTAGGTGAGCTCCATGGTGAGCAGATACCAAGGCCCGCCATCGACCTGGGTGAAGGTGACGGTGTGAGAGCCGGCTCCGCTCGAGGTCGACGAATCGACGGTCGGTCCAGCCCAGGTGATGACGGCGATCGTAGTCGCGCCACCGCCGACGTGATTGAAGAGCACGCGCGTCGTCGCCGCGGTGCCGGCCTTCACGAGGCGAGAGGCGCGCAGGACGCTCCCGCTCACGAACTCTCCATCGGCGAAGTCGATGTCTTGGTAGACGAAGCCGACCGCGGCTGCGTCGGTGTCGTTGCAGTCCCAGACCGTCACGTCCGGGTAGGAGACTGGCGGAGTGCCTGTCGCCATGAGCGCGGTGTTGGCGTGCTTGGCCCACGGACGCTGGTCCAGGCGATCGTGACGGATGAGGAGGTTCTTCTTGGCGCCGGAGAAGACCTGGACCGTGCCATCCTCATCGGCGACTGAGATCGAGAAGATTCCATCTCGGTTCCAGGAGCCGGCGCTGAGTGCGGCGGTGTCCATCTTGAGCTGGACGGCGACGTGGTAGCTCTTGCCTGGCTCGACGAACTTCCGCGCGACGACCGCGCGCAGGGAGGCGGTCGAGTAGCGCCCAGTCGCAGCAGCGCTCGGGACCTGGAGGTCGTAGCGCATCGCGGTGCGATCTTGATTCGCCCACTCCGCGGCGTCGTACCACATGAAGCAGAGCGCGTAGTCGGAGACTCGATTCGTCGGGACCTCACCATGGAGGAGATCGAAGTTCTTCCCGACGTTGACGATGCCGATGGCCCAGGAGATCGGCGTGGTGCGGTCACCACCCTTCTGGAGGATCAGCGTGCAGTCATCGAGGCCCTCGTCGTAGCCGAGGAAGGCTTCGAGGGAAGCATCGCCAGCGCCAGCGGCGGGGGCAGCTAGACCACGAGAGTCGGGAGCGAAGAGCTTCTCGGTCTCGGGGATCTTGACGGAAGCCTTGATCTCGAAGCTCTTGCCGCGGCGAGTGTGGAAGAGGTCCGAGCCAGGGAACGAGCCGGTGAAGACGAAGTCACCGCCGATGTCCTGCTCGCGGCTGTAGGGGAAGTAGACGTAGCCACGGAGCGGGACGGACTTGCCGACCTCGGCGAAGAGCGGCGAATAGGCCGGATCGATCTTGGTGAGCAGAGCCGACTCGGGACAGACCTGGTTGTTCCACTTGACCGAGCCATTCGCCGAAGCGACGGAGTCGTCGGAGAAGTCGATGTTGAAGGTCTTGGGGCTCTGGTCGTCACGAAGCAGCTTGCCGCTGCGGGTGGTATTGAGCCCACCTGCCAGCGGCTCGATCCGGAGCGGCTCGTTGTAGTAGTTCTTGGGCACGAATCATCTAGGTATTCGAGACGATCCGGTAGAAGACGACGAACGAGTTCCCGGCAAGCGTGGCCGAGATGGAGAGCCCGTCATGCACGACACAGGTCCGGAATCCAGACGCCATGGCGGTCGCGTTGCCGGAGTCTGCGACGAGGGTGTATGCAGTCGTCCCGTCGGCATGGAAGAAGTTGAGGCCGGCCGTGGCGCCGGCCGTACGGAAAGCCCCGGCGATCTCGACCCGCGATCCCGCTGGAGCGGAGGAGCTGCCGGGTGTGGCCGTGCTGCCACCGTCTCTCGTCGGATAGGTGACCGTGGTGCCGGTGACCGAGAAGTAGTCGTAGTTCTGGAATGCCATGGATCAGCTCTCTTCCAGGGAACGGAAGTCACGGCGGCGACCTTCGGTGCCCCCGTAGCTCTCGACCATGGTCATGGGCTCTTGGATGTCTCGATTGGAGACGTGGGTGGTGAACAACCGCCACTCGTCGGCGAGCTCGCGGCCAAGGCCGGAGACGGCGTCGGTGTTGCCCTCGTGGGAGAGCAGCGCGGAGGCGGTGAGCAGGACGATCAGACGCATGTGCTCTTCTGGCACCTCGGCATGCAGCTCGTAGGTGTCGCCAGCGACAGGCGCGACCGTCCAGTCCTCCTCGAAGGTGAGCACGGTGTAGAGCGCGCTCCCTAGGACTTGCAGATGCGCGGACGATGCGGCGTGGCGCACCTGGCCGGAGACGACATGCGAGATCGAGTCGACCCCGCCGATCTCGACCATGGAGCCGGCGTAGGAGTTGGCCTCCTTCTCGTGGGCGAAGATCAGGGCATCCGTCGAGGTGTCTGCGTCGAGGCGGAGCTGGTTCAGGTTGAGCCCGGACTGATCCGGGAGTGTTCCCTTGGTGAGTCGGGCAGGACGCTTGCCGATGACGAGGGAAAGGTCGGGAGCGACCGACCAGCCTTCCAGCGAAATGGCGTTCTTGTCGGTGTAGCGCCAGCCGGACTCGTCCGTGTCGAACTTGTAGACCTTGCGCAGCAGTCTCCCGCGAGCCTGGTTCGTGGTCGCGCGCTCGCGCACCTGGGCGACCTTCAAGCACCAGCGCGGGAGCTTGTAGGTGAAGACGTTGGCGTGGCGGGTGATCGCCGAGGTCGCGTCGAGGTCGAGACGGACGGAGAGGTAGTCCTCGTCCACGTCGACGAGACGGCGAGCGATGCGCCCGATCTGGACATCGACCTGACGGATGATCTCCGCGTCCGCCCACTTGCGGGCAGACTTGTCCTCGACGGCGAGGCGGACCTGGTCAGCGATGTCGGTGAGCTTCACGCTAGGAGTAGGCGGGCTTCTTCGCCAGCGCCTTGACCGCGGCCTGGAAGACCTCAGAGGAGTTGTCGGCCATCTTCCGCGAGCGGAGCGGGCCAGGACCGAAGGTCTGCCGGACTCCGCCAGTGCGGGCGGCGAAGTCTGGGAAGTATTGAGCGCCGAGCTTGGCCCACTCCATCGTCCGCTGGTGGGCTTGCGCCTTGCGCTGGCCTTCGAGGCGCGAGAAGTAGAGATCGCGGGCCTCGGGCGTGGCGCCCGCGATCTTCTTCACGTCCATCCGCGCAAGGCGTTCGATGATGGGCTGGGCGGTGCCGGGCAGGTTGCGGAAGACCCAGCGGCCTTTCGCGTCGCAGCCTGCCCAGTAGAGGACCGGAGTCCATCGTCCATCCAGCTTCGAGCGTTGCTGAATCACGAAGAGGTTCTGCTTGTGGCTCCAAGCGATCCTCAGCCGCGGATCGAAGTAGCGCAGCTCCCGCTGGATGGACTCGGGAATGTCGAGGGCGATGCCCATCACTTCCTCAGGACGGTGATCTGGTCGAGGTGCCAGACCCAGGCTCCTGGCGTCCAGGTTGCGACGGCCGCGTAGTCCATGGTGACGGCCTCACCTGCGTTCGTGACTGCGAGAGGAGCGACGACGGAGGCTGCGGTTCCGGCTCCGGTGACGAAGCGCAGCTCGGCGATGGCCCCAACGGTTGACGGGGTTTTCACCCGGATGGCGGGGTTCGCGGTTCCGTCTCCGGTGCCGACGGCGAGGGCTTCCGCGGCAAAGACTCCTGCGACGATCCACATCTGAGCCGAGGTGATGCGCTTGAATAGCGTCAGGGTCTTCGCGGTCGTGGTACCGACGAGGAGGTTTAGGACCTCTGTTGCGGGCCGCTGCTCGTGGTCGAAGCCGGTGATGCGCACGGCTGCCGCGTCAGGACCTGAGAACCCGGTGGTGGTCGTCATCGTCGCACTGATCGAGCAGGGCCAGAGCAGGTCGCCGACGAGGACGGTCAGGGCCGTCGGCGTGCCAACGGAGCCGGCCGGCAGAATGGGAGCGACGATCCAGTCGTTGTCGTTGGGCGGGAGGAAGGCGACGGGGTTGAGGGCCTCGTTGCGAAGGGTGGAGCCGCGGCGAGCGTCTCCGGTATTGATGGATGCCATGTGAGTGAGCCGCTAGCGCGGTGGTGTGGTGTTGGCCGTCACGGCTGACAGCCTTGTGGAAGTGGCCGGAGTGGATGAGAAGGGACATCCACCCCGGCCGAGGGGCAGGAGAGGATCAGGCGACAGTCGTTCCGGCGATGTCCGTGATGAGACCGCCGAGCTTCTGACGGCAACCGACACCGAAGTTGAAGTCGGTCACCCAGGGGGCTTGGTACTTGTCATCGTCCTGGAGACGGATCCACTGAGGAGCGCCTTGGTAGTCGGCGGGCCTCCACGGCTCTTCGACGTACTGGCGGAAGCCGCCCGTCTCGAAGCCGATGCAGTAGATCCGGTTCCTGTAGCAGTCGCGGTCGATCTCCCAGGGGACCATGCCCATGGGGGTGACGATGCCCACCGTCGAGTAGCCGGACTCCAGCTTGGTGATGTTCTGGTAGTCCTTCTTCTGGAGCTCCAGCTCGTTGAAGCGCAGCCACTCCCGGTAGCCGGAGAGCAGCATGTCGACCTTGACGTTGTTGTCCTCTTCGAGGAGCGCCAAGACGGTGATGATGAGCTCCGAGCTCGGGTCCCGCAGGACGTTCGAGTTGCTGAAGACGCGGCACTGATTGAAGGGGAAGGTGCCGGTCGCGTTGAGACCCTGGAACAGAGTCGGGGTGATGGTCGCCTTGTCGTCCGCGCCGGATTGCTCCAGACCGGAAGCGCCGTTGCCATCCGCAACCCCGGCGTCGGAGAACATCCCCGCGATGCCCATCGGCTCTTCGCGGAAGGCCAGGTTGGGCAGGCCGGTTGCCGTGGCGTCCGTGGTGGACGCCTTGACGATCCAGTCTCCCTGAATGGCCCCTGCCGCCACCAGGTCGGCCGCCGTAACGATCGTGCTGTCGTTGGTGATCGAGGAGATCGTGGTGATCCCGCGGATCGTGGCGAAGTTGCTTGAGACGACAGCGATCCGCATCCCCGCCGGGGAGTTGTCAGTCATCCGACGGAACCAGTAGGCCGGGGCTGTCGAGCAGGTCGTCGGGGATTCGATCCCACCAACCCCAGAGATGCCAGGAAGCTGGAGATTGAGGTTCACACCCGCGCTCCCAGTTCCCACCTCCGCCAGCCGGCCGGATCCGTCGTTGTGGAGGATCCGGTTCATGTCGACGGCGATGTCGTCGCGCATGTCGCTGATCCCCTCGGCGACCACGTCGAACCAGCGAGTCTCATCCATCCCGAACTTCCGGATCAGGGCGCCGGAGAACAGCAGCCGCGCGTTCATGTTGCGCGTGCGGTAGCTGTAGTGCCTGGCGTCGTTCCGGCTCGGGTCGGCGAACTTGCCTTCCTCAGCGGTGAAGCCGAAGGCGTTCGGGTTGCGCCCGAACTTCACGGGCTCGATGATCCGACGCGCAGCAACGTGCTCAGTCGTCGATGGGATCATCGAGGCGAGCTTCGAGCTGTTGTTCCGAACGTCGTTCAGGTAGGGCGAGAAGTAGTTGCGGAGGGCCTCACGAGTTGCCGGCTCGTTGAGCCCATAGAAGTAGCCGAGGTTTGCGTCTGTGATGGCCATGGAATCCCTCTCCGGCAGCCTGTGCCGGCGTTCCTTGGCCCGTTACCAGTAGAAACTAGCTGGGACCGGGACCTGACGTGGCGCCCCTCGCCATCTTCGCCATGGTCTCCCGGAATCCACTCTTGAGCAGGTCGAGTTGTTCTTTGGGCTTCATGCCCTTCTTGAACTCGATCTGCGGAAGAGGGAATGCCGGATGACCGAGCGTCGGTGGGACGGCGCCGATTCCTTGCAATTTGGCCAGTCGGTCCCGTTCAGCCTGGACCTTCTCGTCCATGAAGGCCTTGAAGTCCGATGCGACCATCGTCGCTGCGGCTTCAGGGTCGATGCTGCCGGTCGACACTGCCGCCGCGATCTGGGCTTTCGCGAGCTCTCTGGCCTTGGGAGACCTGAGTTCGCTGTGGCCCTCGATCGCCGCCTCGATGCGCTCGTCGAGCGTGCGCTGGTATACCGCACCCCTCGTCGCATCCAGGACTTTTTCGAGATTGGCGAGCTTGCTCCTCATGTCCTCCAGCTCTTGGAGGACCGGGGTAGCCTGAGCCGGGCTGGTCTGCCCGGCGTCGCCATTCCCATGTTCTATGCTCAGGACCTTGTCTGGGTCAAGGTCGCCCTTGAAGATCCGGTTCATCACGTCGTAGCCCTTGGGGTTGAAGCTCTTGAAGCGAAACAGCTCTTCCATCGTCTTGAGCTGTGGCGCCATGCGGGCGCGCTCATCATCGATCGACTTCTTGTAGTCGTCGAGCTGGCGCTTCGTGCGCTCCATGAGCATGCCCTTCTGGGCCATCGCCTTCATGTTCTCCAGGGAGCCGAGGTCGACCTCCTTGCCATCGAACTTGACCTTGGTGTCGAGGGTGGGGGCGACGGTTGTCGGGATGGCTACGGCTGCCGGGAGGCCGGCGGGGGTGGGATCAGCCACGGGCAACCTCCTGCTTCGTCAGGTAGTCCTGGATCTTCGCGGAGGGGATCATGCGCAGGAAACGCTCGTAGGCGGCGGGGATCCGGAAGAGGGTGCCCTTCATGCGGTTCTTGGTCGTCTCGTTGATTGGTAGGGGAGTGGCATTGCCGGTCGACGCGACGCACTCCTGGCAGACGATGTTCGCTGTCCCGAAGGTCCAGGGATCTCCGGCGTTGTGGTAGGAGGAGTACCACATGCCAGGATGGATCTCTTTGCCCTTTGGGTCCTCGGTGAAGAAGATCCCGAAGTGGCCATGATTGATGCGGCAGGAGATGGTCCAGGTCTCGGTCGCAATCTTGGTCGAAACCTCCTCGATCTTCTTCTCCAGATTCTCGCGCTGCTTGGCGAGCATGATGCGCTCGGCGAGGCTGGAGGAGGTCTCGGCGGTCTTCGGCATGGCGACCAGGAGGCCATCCTCGTCGTCGTGAGCTTCGTTCAACTTGGGCTTGTTCTTCGAGCCGGGGGGACGGCCGATGCGCTTCACGGGAGCCTCGAGCTCGGTGGAGGTCCCAACTTCTTCTTCTGTATTCACGCTGCCTGTTCCTGCTTGGGTTGAGATGCGCGCCCCTTGTCGCCGGGGGCTCCCTTCTGAGCTTGGACTGCCTGCATCTGCTGCGCCATCTGGGCTTGGTAGACCATGGAGTGGGCGCTGTAGTGCATGCGGATGATGGACTGAGTGATCGGATCGAGAGCGCGGTACTCCGCCGAGCGGATGTAGCGCGTGAGCACCTTCAGGTGAGCGCGGTGATCGTCCACGTCGGGATCGATCGGGTAGCCCATCTCCTGCGGTGCGCCTTCCTGGGCGAGCATGTTGTGCCGCGCCTGGAGGTACTTCGTGGGATCCGCGATCATCTCCTGGATCTCGCGCTCCTGGTTCTCCTCCTCCATCAGCCGATCCGCGATCAGCTCCTCCGCCGAGCCGAACGAGAGCGCCTTGAAGACGGCTTCGCGGTCATCGGGGTTGTTGATCGGATCCAGAGCGCCAGCTTGGATGTATTCGACGATCTTCGCCTTCTCGATCGTGGGACTGGAGATCAGCTTGCCAGGGTCGATGACGACGCGGAGGTCGGTCGAGAGATCGGCTGCGGCGAAGGAGAGGGCGCGGAAGCGCTTGTCCTCGCCGATGTAGTGGACCACCCGGTCTTCCCCGTAGAAGCTCTTGGCGAGTCCGAGCAGGGCGCGGCCAACTTCGACCCAGGACATGAGGGCCAGGCGCGCCGTGGGGGTGAGGAGCTTGTTCTCCTTCTCCTGCATGATCTCCAGGCCCGGGGCTCCGCGGATCTGGCCGGGGAGCTTGCCGTCCTCGACGCCGGCCTGGGAGGCGATGGTCGCCATGTCGTTGTCGGCGATCTGGGTGACCTCCACGACCTCCTTGGGGAGGGTTGGCGTGGGACCGGCCTCGAAGATCGCGCCGGGGCCGATCTTCTTGATGATCGTGCCGGGCTCCATGGAGAGCACGGTGCCCTGCTTGACGCCAGCCTCGTTGATGGCGACGGGCGGGTGACCGAAGACGTTCTGGAACTCGATGACGGTTGCGACGCTCTTGTTGCGCTGGAACTGCGCGGAGATCAGTTGCTCGACGAGTGAGATGCCGATGAAGCGACCTGGACAGGGCCACCAGTCCTGCTTGACGAACGGGAGCGGATGGTTGGTGATCCGGTAGGGGTTGTCCCCCTGCTCCATCACCATGTCGTTTGCGGTGATGATCCGCCGGCCCATCTGCTTGTTGGCGTCGGTGGGGCGCTCGAAGTACTCGACCAGCAGGGCGTACTCGTCTCCGGTGGCGGTCCCCGAAGAGCTTCCGGTCATGCTGTTGCCGGTGAGGAAGGAGAGGTTCTCCTGGTAGTAGAGCGACCCGGAGGTGTCGCGGGTCGGGACCACCTTCGCTCCCTTGGCTCCGTAGAGGTCGCGGATCGTCTGGATGGGCACGAGCTGGGTCTGGGCGGCCCAGGTGCAGCTCTCGTCGTCGAAGCCCAGCTCGCGGGCACGCCAGTCCCAGTAGATCTGGAAGGGCAGGGGGATGTCGATGCGGGCCTCGCCAGGCTTCATGTCCTCGAAGTGGCCTTGCTGCTCCTTCTCCTGCTTCTGCTCCGGGGACGGGTCGCCGAGGACCTGCTTCCCGGTGTCGTCGCCCCAGTAGAAGCGGGTGGGCTCACCCTTCTTGGGGTCCCAGGTGATCTTGTAGAACCCCGAGCCGAAGATGGCGCTGTTCAGGGTGCCGAGGAGCCGCTTGCGCTCCCAGTCGACGGACTGGGCCATGTGCTCGAAGACCTTGCCGGAGGTCCAGGCGGCGTGGCGAGCCTTGGTGGTGCCGTTGAGGGGCGGGACCTCGAAGCGGCCTTCGGCGCTTGCGACGGTGTCGGTCGCGCGCATGACGTAGCCGAGGATCTTGTTGGCACGGTAGAAGACCCGGTGGCGGGGGATGTTCAGGGGGTCACGGATGGACCCGACCGAGTTCTCGACGAAGTGCTGCCGGCCGACGAAGAAGAGCCAGTTCTTCCGCCACTGCTGCACGAACGGCAAGCGCTGGGAGGCCCCTCCGGTGAGGTCCACCCGTTCCCTGACAAGGCTGACCGCCTTGTCGTCGGAGAGCTTGCCGAGGTACTCGTTCATTCAGACCCGTCCATGAGCACGTCTTCCTGGTGGAAGATGTTGCGGTCGACTCGCTCTGCCGGAGAGTTGGTGGCCATGGTGATCCCCATGGCGTCTGCGGCCCTGCCGCTGGTCTTGGTGAGCTCTTGGATCCAGACCTTGCGCTGGAGCTCTGCGAGCTGCTTCTGGGCGCTCCAGGCGGTGCGGAAGGCGAGGACGGCGGCGAGGGTGGTGCCGATCTGGGCGGCAATTGCCACCAGGACGACCACCAGAGCATCAGTAAGAGCCATCGTAGGCGTGTTCCTCGGAAAGGGGTTGGCGGCCTTTTTTCTTCTCGCGCCAGTATAGGTCCGAGAGGTCCAGGGCCTCCAAAGGCTTTTTGTCGACCAGCCCGCGCTGGTAGCAGGCATCCCTCACGGAGAGGGCGATGGAGTAGGCGATGACGCAGTCATCGTGTTGGGCCGATTCCAGCTCTCCATCCTGGATCTGGATGGCCATCAGCTCGGAGATCAGGCGGCTGGAGTGGATGGGGCAGCCTTCCCGGAGAGAGTCCCTGGCGCGGTTCAAGAGCTGCTGGGTGTCGTTGGCGGCCCTTCGCCAGCCTTTCCTGCGCTCGATGCCGCCGTCGATGACGTTGAGGCGCTCCTGGATCCAGAGCTTGGGGTACTGGTAGCGCTCGGCCGCCAGGTGGGCTGTGAGGCCGTGTGGCGAGGGGTGGGTCTCGAAGGCCAGCCAGGCCATGTTGTAGTAGGCCCCCAGCCTGGAGCAGGAGTAGCCCCACAGGGTAGGCGCGTAGAGGCCATGCCACTCGGCGACCTGTTCGCAGGTCTCCACGTCGACGACCTCGGCGGCGGAGTTGTCACCACCGCGGATGCCGGCGGAGGTGTCGACACCAATAGTGTAGGTGTGGCCTTCGATGGGGTGGATCCAGACGTTGAGGCCGCCGGAGGCGTTGGTCTGGAGGGTGCCAATCATTGGGGGCACTCCAACGTCGTGTTGGGGCGGAGCCCCGACAGGCCGTCGGCCGGGACGGCCAACGTCAAGTAGCCGGCCTTCCAGGCGAGCTGGAGCATGTTGGATGTCCCCTTGCCGGAGCCGAAGGCGATGACGAGGTCTGGCTTCTCGGTGTGGAGCATCTCCTTGTTCCGGATGGGGCCGGCGGCGGTGGCGTGCTTCTGCCAGTCGGCCTCGTAGACGACCCAGGTCTTCTTGCGCTCGATGGCCCACTGGCGCCCAAGGGTGTCGGCCCCGGAGCAGCCCCCGGTGACGACGCAGTCGATCCCATCGATCGAGTCCAGGACTGCGAAGACGCGGTCCTTGTCGGAGTAGTACCGGGAGCCGCAGACGAGGACTTTCACGCGACCTCCAGGGTTGGCTGGGTGCGGGCGAGCTCTTTCTCCCCTTCGGAGTCCTCGATGGTCCCGACCCAGATGGGCGGGCGTTGGGAGTGCTTGCGCATGCCGGCGAGGGCGATGGGGTCGAAGAACGGCGATCCACCGACCATGAGGGCTTCTGCTGGCGTGGAGGGGTACTCGTAGAAGAAGGCCTGGAGGGAGCCATGGGCCTTGTTCTCGATGGCGTAGCGGCGCCAGGCGAGCTGATCGATGTCGACCTGGGTCCAGCCCACCCCACGGCGGAGGTAGCTCGTCTGGAGGAGGTCGAGCTCTTCTGGGGTGGCGGTGGCGCGGATCTGGTTGGCGAGGTCGGAGGGGAGGTCGCGCTTGTAGACCGAGGTCCAGCGGTAGGCCTGGTAGATGTACCAGGGGAAGAACATGGCGACCCAACCGAAGCCGGCGGTGGAGTGGCCCCCGGAGGAGAGGCCTTCCATGCGTTGCTTGGCTCTCTGGAACTCGTCTGGGAACCACCCCTCCGGCCCCTTGGCGGTCGCCTCGTTGAAGCCGTAGGTCCCTGGCTCGTCGGGGAGGACCTGGAGGAGGGCATCGGCCTTGACGGAGGCGTCCTTCCAGCTCGGGGCTTCCGAGATGTGGAGGAACTGGATGGTCATGCCGCGACCTGGCTCGGCGCTCTCGGCGGACTCGACGGTGATCGAGGAGAAGAAGGGCCTACCGAGGACGAGCTCTTGGCGGGAGGAGGCGGCGAGTGAAAACCCCCAGCGGGCCTGCTCGGTCTTGCGCATTTCTCGGAGCATGGTCCTGACCCGCTCGAAGATGGACTTGGATACGTCCTTCTTGTGGGCGACGATCAGCCCGGAGACGTTCTCGTTGCAGAAGACGAACCAGAGCATGCAGGCGGCGATGTAGGTGGAGATCCCCTCCTGGCGAGCCTTGAGGGTGATGATCCGGACGGGGAGGCCTGCACGCTCCATGCGGAGAACCTGGGCCTCCAGGCGGCGCTGGGCTTCGTTCAAGATCAGTGGCCCGACCTTGCCGGATCCGGAGTCTTCGGTGCCCTTGAGCTGGACGCGGACGAACTTCTCGATCCACTCCCTGCGGGAGAGGCCCCAGGGGTTCAGCCTGCGGAACCCGAAGACGCCCTTCTCGCGGTTGTAGAGCTTCCAGAAGCGCCAGTTGTCCCTCTGGCTCTCGGAGATCGCCTTGACGGTTGCCTCGATGTCGACGAGGTCGAGGGGCGGAGGAGCCTCGGAGCGGAGGATATGTTGGCCGCCCCGGCCGACAGCTTGTCGGGGCTCCGCCACGACACGGGGCCTATTTGCCACTCTGGACATGGCTGGAGCTGTAGGGCCTGGACTCCGAGAGCCCCCAGCGGGTGCGGCCAGGCTTCTCCAGGATGGCTCCAGAGCGCAGGAGATCGGACATGGCGTTCTCGTCGATCTCGACGGAGCGAAACCTCCCCAGCTCTCCTGGAATCACCACAGAGGCGACGTAGAGGTCCACGAGCATCCCACCGCGCTTGACCTTCCGCGGGATGGCGGCGCGGGTGACGAAGGCCGATGGTTCTTCTTCGAGGAGAGCTGCGACCTGCCGGGCGGCCATGAACTTCTTCTGCCTCCACTTGCGCTCGGTTGGGTCGATCTCACCGAGATCGGCTCCGGTGAACATGGCTGCGGTCTTGTCCTTCCTCTTTGCCATCTGACACTCCTGAGTTGAAGGCTCCAGGGCGAGGGCCAGTCCGGAAGGACAGGTGTCAGGCCATCGCTATTCGCTGCCGAGGCCCCGGAGCTGTTTCTAGAGGCCGAGTTGCTCGCGGGCTTCTTCTTCGGAGAGCCCGCCTGTTTCTTCCTTGAGGCCGAGGCGCATGACGATGCCGAGGCCTGCCTTGAAGTCTGCTGAGTTGCCGACGGCCATCAGGGAGAAGCCGGACATCAGGCAGAGCTTCTTGATCTCGGTGGCTGAGGGGAGCTCATCATTGGCGACCTGGTTGAGGAGCTTGTGGGTGAGCTTGAGGACGGCTCCATCGGAGGCGAGAGCGGCTGTGAGCTTGTCGGTGTAGACGTAGGTTGATGGATCGTAGGCAGGATCCCTCTGACGCTGCTCCTGACTCTTGCCCCCGTAGTAGCCGTCGGAGGACTGGAGCCGAGCCTTGCCGAGACGGATGTCGTCCAGATCCGTCACGCGGACTTGTTCTCACGTCCAGGGCGACGGTTGGCCTTCCGGACACCCCTGGAGCGGTTCAGGGAGCGAGGGAGAACGCGGTAGGGACCACAGGCATCCCCCTTGGGGTGGTCGATGTCCTTGTTGTCGCCCTTGTGGACCAGTCCCTTCTTCTCGGCCTCTCTGCGGTCGTGGTTCCTGCGGTCCCTCTCCCGGATTGCTTCCGGGGAGGAGTGGAACTTCCGGTACTCACGCTTGTAGTCGCGGGCTTTTGCCATCAGCACTCCCGATCGGCCAGTTGGTGGACTAGGTCACGGCGGTTTCTGTTGGACTCCGGCTTCAAGCTGAACCGCGAGCCGTCCGCGTAGACGCCGTCCACTCCGAGTTCACACTCATCCATGATCTCGGCCGCATCCCGGCGATACCCTTCCTGGTCGTAGGTGGACGGCACGACGAAGAGAGGCCTCTTCCTCCGCGGAGCGAGCTTCGAGCGGATCTGGTTCATCAGCGTCCACGGACGAGGATCGTTCTCTGTGTAGAGCTCCAAGGCGAGCCGATCCACTGGGGCCATGGCTTCGATGACTTGCAGCACGTCTCGGCAAGCCTGACGTTCACGGTCCTCCATGGCTCAGCCTCGCATGGCCGAGACCTTCGAGGAGCCCTGGGGGACGTTCATGGGGACCTTGGGGCGGATGGTCGCCTTGGAGGTGGACATGCCGGTCTTCCTGGTGGGGACAGCGGCGGGGGTCGTCCTGGGGATCTTGGTGGGGGACTTGTTTTCCATCTGGAGACTCCACGAAGTAGGGCGGCAGCGGGATGGAGGGCGGAGGCGCTTCCCGCTGCCGCAGAGAAACCACGGATCCAACCTATGTCTTCCCAGCCCATCCAGCAAGTGAGACTCCAGGGAACGGCCATGACTGGATGGGTCCATCCGAGCGGAGCAGAGTTCGTGGCCCTGCTCCGTCTCCCTACAGGAGGCAGAGCGGGATGCACCAGAACCTTCCAAACCAGCCTGGAGGCTTTCGAGTACCTGAGCGGCAGTGGGTGGAAGAGGCTCCTCCTCCATTCCCCCGCCCCACCCCAGTCCTCGCCAGGGATGGCTGGAGGTTCCCCGAAGCACTGAGGGCCGCGGTAGCGGCTCTTCCGGAGGAGGGGCCAGACGGTCTGGAGCAGCCAGGAACCGTCGAGACCCGTCAGGAACCGTCGCCAGCCGAGCTGTCGGCCCCGACACCCAGCTGTCGAATCGCTGTCGAGGCTACTTGGGGCCTCAGTGGCTCTCTGGACGACCACATGGAGCATCTGCTGGAGGTGCTGGCGGCAGAGGAGGAGGAGATCGAGATCCCCGAGCTGGATCCTGTGGTCCTCTCCAGAGCCACCAGGGGCGTCAGGAGAGCCCTCCAGAGCGCCCGCCACACCGCCCTCGCCTCAGCCGAGATAGCCCGCTGGGGAAGAGTCCTCTTCTACGTGGTCCTCTTCGAGGCCATGGAAGACCAAGAGCGGCGAGTCCAAGTCCTGATCGCCAAGGGCCTCCACAAGGTCTCGCAACAAGTTGCGCTCCCGTGTCGCAGCCGAAGCGGCCACCACAAGGTCTCGCAACAAGTTGCGCTCCCGTGTCGCAGCCGAAGCGGCCACCACAAGGTCTCGCAACAAGTTGCGCTCCCGTGTCGCCACGGGAAGCCCGTGAAGTACAGGCCCTCTTTCCGACTTACTAGCTGACGGCCTAGGTCGCGACACGTCGCAACAGGTCGTCGGCCGGGACGGCCAACGCTATGTCTGATAATGTTTTTCGTTATGTTGCGTTGAGGGTCGGATTACTTTCGATCGGAACCTCTTGGTGTGGCTGGCCTTACGGGAAGGGCTCTGAAATACATGGAACCCGAGAACCCGTTTTGGACGACTAGGTATGGGGACCCTAGACGGAGCGAAGCGGAGTCGCGGAGGGAGAGGCCTCTGAGCGTTACCTCATGCTTCGAAGAGGCCGACCACCACTACGTCTAGGCGTAGCCGATCTCCTCGCACGCGCCAGCGGGCGGCCATTGAGAGCGGCGTAGCCATTCCGGCGACGGCTTGGCAGAACTTGGAAAATCTGCCTGAGAGGAACTCCCCTCCCCTAGCCCCCCATGGCCCTGACCCCCCAGGGCCACCCCGGTAGGGGGATGGCTATGGTAAGATTAGTGTTAGGGTGGATGGTACTACTGGGAGTAGGGATCTCCCATGGTCTGCTGAGCTCGTGAGTCGGAAGCGATGATTCACTACCAGGAGTAGGGAATCCAGCCTGACACAATGGCGGAGTCTGCCAGAGTAGCAGTGAGCCGCATAGCGCTCACGGCTTCGGCTAGTCTGTTCAGGAACGGTAATGGCTGGAGAGATTAGTCGGAATGATGGCGGATCTCCCTAGATTCCGACGTTAGATAGGGTGGCAAGAGAGGGCGCCGCTCGACCGAGCCAGCGCCGAGAACCCCGAACCCTAGGAGATGCCATGCAAGCTCAACAGACCGATCCGGTCGCCATCGCCAAGGCTCTGTGCCTGACGATCGCGCACGCCGGCAACCGCGGCGTCACAAGCGGGCACGCCTACGCCGCCCTCATGGGGCAGCTGAACCTAGACCAGTACAACGGGATCCTCAGCGTGCTGAAGGATGCGGGGCTGATCACAGAACGGCACTTCCTGCTGCTCCCGACGGAGAAGCTGCTCGCGAACTACACGGCAACGCAGGCGGTGCAACAGTGAGCACCCAGCGACGCCTCTTCTGGTCAGCCATTGGATCGGTCCGCGGAGATTGCGGACACGCCCACAGGACGCGCGAAGCGGCCGAGCTGTGCGCCGAGCGGGACCGTAGAGCCTGCGCGAGTCTCAGCGGCAGCGGGAGCCTGACGCGCACCTACTCCGACAGAGTCGCGATGGAACAGTACGGTACTCGAGATGACGCGCGGATCTGCGAAGAGGTGCAGCCGTGAAGCACACACCTGACGGAACGTGGACCTTCTACAGGACCGCGATTGAAGCCTCCGAGGCCGCAGGAGAGCTTGAAGCGCATGGCATCCAAGCGACTACCGCTCAAAGCGGGCTCGGGTATGTGGTGCTAGCCACCGTGAGCGCGTACACACCCGGCCCGTGGTCGATCGTAGCCTACCTAGACGAGCACGACCGCCGTGGAGCGAATGTTCTGGTAAGCGAAGGAACACTTGGAGCTAAGCACCGAGTTCACTCGCGTAACCATTGCATCGCTTACACAGTCCCTCGTCTTGAAGACGCTCGCCTGATAGCCGCCGCGCCCGACCTGCTCGCAGCGCTGCTCCGCACCATTGAGCTCCTGGAACCGTACGGCGACGAGGAAGCAGACGAGCCGCATAGCATCGGAGACGCTCTGATTAGCGCCCGCGCCGTCATCGCCAAGGCGATCGAGCATCAGCAGGCCGTGGGAAGGCACCGCTGAACACGGCGCGCCATCCGGTTCCCTGCTGGGCCGGGAGTGGTGGCGCGCTGATCTCCTACGGGCTCCCGGCCCAGCACTTCCACTATCCCAAGAAGCCACACAGAGAAACCATGAACACAACCATGCGACTAGAGAAGCCCATGCGCCGTATCTGTACATCCGCCGAGGATGTCGCCACCATCGTGAGGGACTGGACGCGCACGGCCGGAGGGCGCGAGGTATTCGTCGCCATCTCTCTTGACGGACGACACCGCTCCATCGTGCTACGGACAATCAGCGTTGGAACGCTCACATCTTCCCTCGTCCACCCTCGCGAGGTATTCCGGGGAGCCATCGAAGACGGAGCCGCCGCCATCATCGTAGCGCACAATCACCCAAGCGGCGAATGCTACTCAAGCCAGGAGGACCACGATGTAACCAAGCGTCTCGTGCAGGCCGGGAAGATCCTCGGCATCTGCGTACTCGATCACGTCATCGTGACGAGCGATTCCTTCTACTCGTTCCAGAGCAGCGGTGACCTCGAAGGGTAGCCATGCAATCCTTCTGCGAGCTCTGCGGCTCCGTCACTCAATGCGAGGAGCGCCACCAACTGACCGAGTACGAGCAAGGCACAACGAGGACGGTACTCTCCATCCTCTGCCTCCAATGTCGCACCGAAGTATGGTGCGAAGACTTCGCGCCCGTCCCCGGACCGGAAGAAGAGGAGTCCACCCAATGACGCACACCTACAGGCTCTTCACCGGCCGGCTCTACACAGAGCGCTTCTACATCCTGATGCGGACGCCGGGGATCTCTGGATTCCAGCGCTGGGATGAGCAAGAGTACGCTCTGGTCGCCGGGGCTCGAGCTCGCCTCAATCGCGCAGAGGTCTTGTGCGAGTATCGGGCAACCGCCAGAGGCCTACCGCCTGCCCTCGATCGGCTCCGTCTATCCGATGGCCACCTACCTGACCATCAACCCATCGTCAACGGGCTAGACGCCCTCGCCTGGATCGCCGCCAACCCAACCCAAGAAGCAGTTTTCCTCCACAACCCACTGAAGGCACGACCTCAATGAAAGTAATCCCCTGCGCTACCAAAGCCGATTGGCTCGCCGAGCGCAAGCTCGGCATCGGTGGCTCCGATATCGCCGCACTCGCTGGCGTCAGCAAGTGGGCTTCGCCCTACTCGATCTGGTCCGAGAAGCGAGGGCTCACGTTCATCGAGGTCGAGGACACCGAGCAGATTCAGGCCGGCCGTTTCATGGAGGACGGCATCGCTCGCTGGTTTGGCTCGCAAGAGGGACTTCACGTCACCCCTGCCGACGTCTACTATCGCTCTGAGGGGGACTTCGCCGTCATCGTCCAGAGCGACGAGCACACTTGGCTCCGCGCGACGCCTGATCGCATCATCATCGACGAGGAGAACATCGAGCACGGGCCTGGCCTCCTCGAATGCAAGAACGTCGGCTGGTACAGGGAGGAGGAATGGGCTGGCGAGGACATCCCCCTCTACCCGCAGTATCAGCTCCTCTGGGGCCTGATGGCGACCGGCTATACCTGGGGCTGGGTCGCTGGCTCCATCGGCGGCAACAAGCTGGTCAAGCGCAAGGTCTTCCGTGACCCCGAGACCGAGAGCTTCCTGCTCAAGACCGGCGAAGCCTTCTGGGATCTCGTGCGCCGTGGCGTGGCTCCGCCGCCCGATGCCAGCGAGGCGACCCGCGACGCCATCAAGGCCCGCTACCCTAGCGCCGTGCAGGGCTTGGCGACCGAGGTCGATGGCTCACTCATCACGCGAGCACGCGAGCTCCAGCTCGAGATCCGCACCCGCGACAAGGAGCTCGACCTCATCAAGAACCGCCTGCAAGCGACGCTCGGAGATGCCGAGGTTGGCACCTGCGAAGGCCGTGAGGTCTGCTCCTGGCGCACCATCACATCCCCTGTCATGGGCAAAGTCGGGGAGAAGTCCTCCAGGCGCTTCACCTTCAAGGCCTCGTGAGAATCCGAAGAATCATCCTTCTCCTCCTCTACCTGGGCCTCATCGCCCTCATCCTCGTGTTGGGGCGATAGCCCCGACAAGCCGTCGGCCGTGACGGCCAACGCCTGCTGGAGAAACCACAATGCTCCTTGAACCTGAATCTTGGCTCGCCCAACGCCACCACATCCAGATGTCCGTCGAGTCTGGAGATCTCGTCATCGCCGTCGATCCGCCCGACGAGGCACGGACCATCCTCTTCCACATCGACAGCGAAGAGCATCTGAGTGCCATGATCCCCTTCGACATCCGGGCCGAGCTGGTCAAGTGCGCTCGCTGCGCGTACATGGCCGGCATCGGCTACGCGCTCCGTCGCAGCGCCGGAGAAATGGAGACGCTCCTAAACCGACTCAACTCCGTTTCCGACGCCAACTTGCGCTTCATCGAGGGCGGGGCGAAGTCGGATTCTCCTTCCACTATCCACAAGCCGTTGCCAGGGTGAGCACCATGAATCCTGAACTCGCGCTAATCGAATCGAGGGAGGCCGCCGGCAAGCTGAAGGCGGAGCGGCTGGCCACCATCCTTCGTGCTCCCTTCCGGCCCGACGAGCTGGAGTGGCGCATCGTCTCCTCGAACCGCGAGAAGACTTCTGGCATCCCCTACCCCTACGTCTCCGCCCGCGCAGTCCATGCTCGGCTGGACGAAGCCTTCGGCAATCTCGGCTGGAGCTTCGAAGTCCGCCCGACCGAGGCCGTCGACTACCGGATCGAGGAATGGGACGAGGAGCTCAAGCGCAAGGTCCCCAAGCTGGTCAAGCGTCGGACCTGGATCGGTAGACTGGTGATTCATCTGCCGGAGGCTGGCGGGCTCACAACCCGCCACCTCATCCGCGAGGACGTGGCCGAGGAGACCGATGTCGAGGCTGGCAAGGGAGCGGTCTCCGGATCCATGAAGCGCTGCGCGGTGACGCTCGGGGCCGGAGCCTACCTCTACCGCTTGCCGGAGACCTGGGTCCCCATGTTCACCCGCAAGGATCCCCGCTGGTCCGATGAGGCCGTCTACGCCGGCAAGGGGAAGGATGGGAGCCTCTACTTCCACCCGCCGCAGCTCCCTCCCTGGGCTCTCCCCGCCTCCGTGTTGGGGCTCCGCCCCGACAAGCTGTCGGCCGGAACGGCCAACATCGAGGCCGTGGAGGCCTCTCTGATGCCCCAGGCGGAGACCAAGCCCACCGAGGCTCCTGCGCCAGCCCCGCAGCCGAGCCCTGCGCCAGAGCAGGCCCAGGTGGCTCAGCAAGAGCGCCCGTGGGCTAAGCACCCCAACGGCCACATCCTGCCGGCCGACCTCTCCGCCACGGTCAACATCCGTGGCCAGATGGTGCCGGAGTGGTTCACCCTCAAGCACGGCCAGCCCGGGAAGTCTCCCCTGGAGGGCTTCCACATCGACAGGCCACTCGCTGACCTCACCTGGGGAGAGCTGGCAGAGGACCGAGTGGACGGGCCTGCCTGGGGGAGGCTGCTCTGGGAGCTCACCCTGCCACCGACATCGACGGACCGTGATGGCCGGCCGCTCAAGCCGCACATCCGAGAGAAGTGGAAGCTCGACCACGAAAACCGCAGCTCCTACGCCATGGGGGTCCTCCTCTGGATCCAGGCGCGGGAGCAAGGTCGGGCCACGGAGACGAAGAGGTTTCCTGGAGAGCCTCGTGAACCAAGTGGCCAATCAGATGCGGATTCCCTACCCGCAGAGGCCGAGGATCAGCTCGCCGAGAGCTACGAACACGAGCTGTTCTAGGTATGGCTAACTACAAGTACGTCGAGGAGGGAGGGAAGGGACAGATATCCAGGGTCCTACTCTTCCTTCTCGATGGCAAGTGGCACACTCTCGCCGAGATCGAGAAGGCAGGCCTGGGCACTCCGGATGCCATCACGGCCAGGCTGAGGGATCTCAGGAAGCGGCGGTATGGCAGCTACAAGATCGAGAAACAGAGGACCAAGGACCGGCAGACGTTCGGACTCTGGGAGTACCGGATCAAACCAACATCGAAAAGGAAGGAATCGAAATGAATATCAGTGGAAAGATGACAGCTCTCGTCCATGAACTGCAAGATCAGATCCGCAGCGAGATGATCGACAAGGTGCGCAAGGCCCTCGGCCGAGGGCCGAGCAATGGGCACCCTGAGGTCACGACCACGAACAGGAATGTAGAGTATCGCCGAGCGGTCGCGGCAAAGATCGGCGAAGAAGCGGCGACAAGCATTGCGGGAGACACAGCACTATCCTGCTTCACCGGCGCAGCGCCCGTCACCGCCAGGGAGGTCGCCACGCGCCTCGAGGTCGAGATGCCGGAAGCGCGTGCCGAGCTCGGCCGGCTGGTCAAGGCGAAGAAGATCAAGCGCCTCGGCAAGTGCCGTGGAACGAGGTATGTGCTGCGATGAGCCTCGCCGAAGACTGGAGCCGCGTCAAGCAGGGCATGCCGCGCGCCATCCGCGACAGGTGGCGAATGCTCGCGCCAGGCGACACCGCCAGCAGCCGAGATCGCGCGCTCTACGCGGCGATCGCCCTCTTGGCTGGGGAGCTCTTGCGCGCCCCATTCGATGCGCACCCGATCCCGACCGACACACAGTGCGCGCTCATGGGCCTCTGCCGAGCAATCAATGAGGCATTGTGCGAACCAAAGCGCCGCGACCAAGCTGTCAAGCGCAGGCGACGCAACGGAACCGTCTACCCGCAAGGATTTCCATGAACCCCATCACCTACCTCCGCTCGAAGCTCCAGCCCTCCTACTGCGACTGCATCGGGTCGGCGAGTCTCGCTGTCGCACCTTGGGCTGCGATCAATCCGATCTTCCAAGTCGGCATCCAGCCGACGCCGATTGCCTTGGCCGGTGTGCCGGTCAAGCTCTGGCAGAGCGTGCGCTCGGCGACGCTCGGCGGGCCGGCGGACAACAACTGCCTCGGCGCTGTCTTCGCCCTCCAGGATGGCACGGCCCTCGTGTGGAATTCGGGCTACGGCGACGTGCGCCAGGGCACGGCCGGCAACGCGCGCAGTGCCGCGTTCGACGCGCTCGATGCGCACTCGTGCATGCAACAGCTCGGCCTGTCGCCGGCGTGCGCCGTCCACTTCGTCGCGCCCCACGGCCACGGCGACCACATCAATCCGGCGCTCCTCGGAGCTCTCGCTGGCCTTGGCCACCAGGTCCTCGACATCACGTTCCACGCTGGCGACGCCTCGCGCATCTCCGCGCTCCCCGGCTGGACGACCGACCAGAAGGCGGCGTGGCGCTCGGTCAGGGGCCTCCAGTGCGCGGCAGCGACGGTCTATCTGCTCCAGGGCCTCTACCAGTGCTCCCTCAAGCCGCGCGCGGGCCACACGCCAGGCTCGTGGGACCTCTACCTCTACTTGGCGAGCAGCTTCACTCCACTCGCCGTCTTCGAGGGCAGCAAGCACTCGACCAGGTGCGTCGTGCCGGCGGGCGTGCCGGTCTACGCGAGCCACGGGAACATTCAATGAAGACAGAATCGACAACTCGTGATTGGGAAGTTGCCAACGCCCTGATGAGCTGGTTCTACAGCACCAGCGGGGAGGAAGCCGCAGAGGCGGTGTTCCCTGGCCGTCATCCAGACTACCTCGCCGAGAAAGCCAGCCTGTACCAGAGGTCATACACGGCCTTCTGGGGTTCGCTGGACTTGAAGAATCAGGAGAGGCTGATCGACATCGCCATGTCGGAGTATCGGCCATGCCCCTGAGCCGCCGCAAGATCGAGAAGCTGTGGGATAAGGCCGTCGCAGTCGTCCCCGAATATCGGCGGGCCCTTGGCTTCGCCCGCATGGTCGAGGCGGAGGCGTTCGAGCGGGCGCGGCGCCTGCTCGCCATGGAGAGGATCGATACGCACACCTATCGCGACGCGATCGCGGAGAAGGAGAAGACGGCATGAGCGAAGTCTGGACGAGGGAGCCTGCGCCGGCCGAGGCGCGCTACTGGGTGCGCTCGCCCGGGCACTCGCCGTACATCGAGCGCATCGACAAGGGCTTGGCGCTCAGCGAGCGCGAGCGCTCCGTGCTGCCGGTCCCTTCCGCCGAAGAGATCGACCGGGGAAGGAGGGCGATGCAGTTACTTCAACGCATCAACGAGTCGCGCTTCGATATAGGATTGATGTCCCGACGATGCGACGAAGTCGCCGCCCTGCTCGCGGAGGAGAAGCGATGAGCAGCGGAGAACGAACGCCCTACGAGATCCTGGCCGTCCGGGTCGGGATGATGGCCGAGGCGCTGTGCGGCAACGCTAACGCGACGCACGCGGAGATACGCGCAGGTATCGAAGCCCTCAAGCTCGAGGACGAGCGGCACGAGCACGACATGGACGCCCTTCGCGGGCGGCTAGTCGAAGAGCACGAAGGAAGCCCGGCGAGGGTAGATGCTGAGCTATGGGAGCGCCAGTGCCACGAGGCTGAGATGGAGCGTGATCGATTGCGCGACTGGCTGCGGTGGAGGAGCGAGTGGAGCGGCGCTCCTTCGCCGACGAACGCAAAAGGCACGGCTTGGTTCCTATGCGCGCTGCGCGGAGACGCTGCGCCATCACTCGTGGTAGAGCCGAAGGAGAAGCAATGAGCGAAGAGAGGCTGTGGACGGAGGAGGAGCGCTTGCTGAGCAACACGTTCGGCCTCGCCGACTGGTTCGCCGTTGCTCATGCTGAGCGCAAGCGCGCGATCGAGTACGCGCTTGACGTGTGGAAGCTTGAGCGGATGGACGCCGAAGTGGACGGGGACTACACCGACGGAGCTGATCCTTGGTCAATCACTGGCTCGAATGGCGACGAAGCTGTGTCCTGGCTCGTCTCCCTCGGCCTCCTTGAGAAGCACCCCGAGCGGGACTGGTATCGACTCCCTCCCAAGACCGACAACCCAAGGTGACACGATGAAGCTAGTTAGGGGCGTAGGATCCGCAACTTACGGCGCTTGC
>ERZ1292625.643-Hain-H41-01um-R1-643-length-50058-cov-43_pt1 | contig 50058 bp, 68 predicted proteins | sample MGYA00564400_ERZ1292625 | MGnify/ENA primary metagenome ERZ1292625 (study PRJEB36523, sample SAMEA6512639) | groundwater metagenome | collected 2019-01-08 | study: AquaDiva: Metagenomics assemblies of 32 groundwater samples
TATAAAGGATAAACAATATCAATCATTTCAGGTTCAGTATTGATATGGTTTAATAAATCATCTGCTCTTTTTGGGCCAATTCTGTTAACACCAAAAATATTATCAGACCTGTCTCCAATGAGCATTTGTTTATAAAAATAACGAACTCCTTCGAGTTCTGTTACTTCATACATACTTGCTTTATTCCAATTGTAATGTAGTCCTGTCAACTGATCTAGATCCTTGTCAAAGGAACAAACAACTATATCATTATTATTGGATTTATGCAAGACACTTTCTATTCCTAAAGCATCATCTGCTTCTATACCATCAGTAACTTCCGCATTCCATTCAGTAACCAAATACTCTCGAAGAGTATTCAGATACTTAGGAAGAGGTTTTCCTTTTCTGTTAGCTTTATATTCAGGATTGATTTTCTTACGAAAATTATCTGAACCAGTTAAGAAAATTCTAAACTCTTTAGCTTGAGTTGCCTCTAATATATCAGAGATTGTTTTGTGGGCTCTTGAATAACCTATGTCAGCATCAGGGTGATCTTCACAAGTTGCTGCCACAGGGTAAGTTATAAGATCACCATCTATTAAAGCAATCATTTTATTAAGCAGGAATATCGTCAGTTAAATCAATGAGAGCTTTCATAGCATCTGTTTCAGGAAGAGTATCTGTTCCCAAAACATATCCCTCAAACTGTTTTGCAACAGTAAGAATTTCCTCAACTGTATTTTTAGTCTTAGAATTAGTGGCTGCGAGGGCTACTGCATTGGAGATAGAACTTTGACGAACAATCATGACTTGTCTCTGTGCTCTCTCCTCAGGAGTTTCATAAGTAGACCTAGGAGTAGGAGTTGCTGCTTTACTAGGCATATTTACTACATTATTTGTGGCCATTTGTGTCTCTCCTGCTTGAACTTGATTCCATTTCCAATATCCTTTATCGTCTTTCTCTCTGCCAATAGAGAAAATCTGTCCTGTTGTTGCATTTTTCAATGTTTCAAAGGCAGTTTTTTCAGCAAAGGACATAATTTTCTTACCTTCTACCTTATCTTGAAAAGTTTTATTTTTAAAGGCAAGTTCACAAACTTGATAAGATCCTTTGGCAGTAGGGATTGTATTTACTGTAGAACTAAGAACTTCAATAACTAAATTAGACATCTATTTACTTCCTTTCGTGGGTTAATAATATTATTATAACAGATTTTAACAATCTGTCAATAGAATTTCTTTAAGGTCTTTTCTATTTGGACCATAGCTTACCTCACAAAACATGGGTAAGTTGTATTTTATTCCAAAAACAGACTCAAAACTCTTTGGAATATCTTGAAAAACTTCAAAGAATATCTTAGATGTTCTACGAACATCCTCTATTGTTTCTACATCTACTTCAATTGAGTCATGGACTGTATTAATTATAGATCCGGTAAGACCAGTAGATTTAGCTTTTGAGAAACGTGCTGCGAAATCAACTCGCGCAATAGCCATGATGTCTGCTCCAAGACCTTGAACTGGATAGTTGAGGATAGTTGGTCTAGGCCATTTAATTTCACCCTTATAATCTCTTCCTGCTGTAAAATTATATTCTCTTCCAGTAGGCATTTTAAGACATCCTGTTTGAATTGCCGTGCGGAGGATTTCGTTATGCCACTGTGCAAGACCTCTATATTTATCGTAGAATTTGTCGATAATGTCCTGCCATTTTTTAATGCTATAAAAACATTCAGCAAAGTCGGAATCAACTGAGTAGGCATAAGCACTCCCTCCATAAATTAATCTAAACACAAATATTTTTGCAATAAGTCTTGAAGGTAATCCTAATATTACTCTGTTGGACTCATGCATGTCAAATCCTTCTGCTACTTCTTTTCGTAATATTGGATCTTGTGATAGATAAGCAGCTACGTTTACTTCTAGTCCCTTAGCATCACAGTTAACTATCATTTATTCTCACAGTTTTTTCTATGTCACCTAAAATTCTTGTATAGTAAGCGGTTTGATCTACTGAAATTGCACCACATTTACATGTGGTAAACTGTCCCTCATATTTTGACCAAATAATATCCTTACAAATAGTACATTGATATTTTATTTCTCCGGGAGTATATGTTTTAGATTTAATCATATCTACTCCTACATAATTGTTTAGCTGCTGGATCAAAGTTTTGTTGATTAGGTTGACTTGAACTTAGTCTTCCTGTCCGAGCAACACACTGGTTTAACTGTCCATGTAAGATATTATTAGTCCATCCTTTAGTTTCCATAAGTTTTGGTATTCCTAAGTAATATGTTCCTTTAAGTTTCTCTATCTTTGAATAGGAAAGAATATCTTGTATAAGTTGCTTAATTTTTTTATCTTTTGTTTTGATAGATAAAAGAGTTCCTTCATCAGTAGAAAAGAATCCTTCTTTTTTCAACTCACTACGATCTGGAGGATCTACTAGTCGAAGACAATCTATTGTTTGTTCCAAAATTTTATATCTTGGTTCACCCACATTTTTGCCAGTTTTATATACTTCGATTGGAAACTTGACATCGTAACGATATACACCACCATATAAGAGAAGAGAAAGATGATCCCCGCTATTGATATTAAAATCAGGTATAGTAGCATAGCTACTAATATTCTTCCTAAGAGAATTAAGTTTTTCATCTAGTTCAGTGGCCTTTTTTAAAGAAGTTTCTTTGTCGTAATATATTCCATTGTATTCCATATCCGCTAGTACTTTTAAGTCTGCGCATCCTAGTTTATAGAGAGCTAGTTTTTCTTGTTCTCTTAACAGTTTCTCTTGAATTTTATAACATCTTCTTGTTAAATCAAGGTCTTTTTCCAGATACGATTCTAATATATTTCTTGGAATACTATCTGTGTCAATTCCTTTATTCCAAAATTCTGTTTTAACTATATCTAGTTTTTGTTCATTAAGATATTTTAAGGCTATGCTATCCAAAGAAGGCATAACTTGTGTTTGATTGGTTAAAAGAAATTCAGCATATTGACTATCACGGATATGTAGTCCGTCAAAACAAAGCCCAGTAACACGACGAATATGATGAAGATCAAACTTAGCATTATGTAAAAGAATGACTTTAAATTCTGATAGAATTTTTTCGAGGTAATTATTATTATAAATATATATAGTCCTTTCCGTTTGGTTCCAATCTTTATCACAAGGCATAATTCCTGTTACAACTAAATTAGCCTTTGGATTAAATGGATGTCCTTTGTCTATTATTGATGTCTCAGTATCAATTACTGCATATTGATTAGTCATATTCAAGAGTAGAAATATATTTGATTATCCATGCATTTAATAGACCTAAATCTTGGGCAGATAAGTTTGTTTTTGAGTAATTTACTTTACCATTTTCTTGTATCCATAAAGCAATAAATGAAACTTTATCTGGAACTCTATTAAGAGCATCTGCCGCTGCTGCTTGAGGACTCCAGTCAATATCTGGATGAATGGGTTCTATATCAGCCAATTTTTTTTCCTTGTAGAGCCTGTCTGAGATGGGTATTATCTGATTTAAGAATGTAAATTTGTTTTTCTAGTTCTTTTACTTTAACAAAGGCCTTATGAGTTTCTTGTCTAGCTTCTGCTGTGGATAGACGCCATTGATTATCTCTTTTTTCTAATTCTAAGATTCGTTTTTCAAGTTCTTCTTTAATCAAACAATTACAATCATAATGTTCACCATTATTACCATTTTGTCCAACTAAATCAATACGAGAATACTTATTTTCTGAGTTTTCTTTTTCTTTAGAAAAGATTTTATTATAATTATTTTTATAATCTTCACTCCAAGTTTTCGATACTATCTTGTCTGACATTAATTTCTTCCTCAATTAATTTTTTAAGTTCCTTAAGATATTGTTTCTCTTTTAGTTTATTAATATGGGTATGCTCACCAGCTTTTCTACTATCTGCTTGATATTTATAGATATTTTTTGGTTTAAATCTTCTGGTATACATTTTAAAAATCTCTATATCTAGCAATTTGGGGCTCAATAAGAACCTCAATTCTTCCATGTCTCATCATAGGATCACTATCTTGATCCCCTTGAAGTTTGTTTTTGGAAATATTCATATAACGAATCATCTCCATTCCGGGTTCATGAGTTTTCCCAATACCTAAAATCCAATCTGCCTCACTTTGTTTACTTGTTTTAGCTTCAGCCACATTATCCATAGTGAGCCATTTCTTCCCTTCTCCAGAGCCATCAGATTGGCTTACGCCTATAACTGGACAATATTCTTTTGCTAACTCTCTAGCCCAAGTATAAATACTACCCAATCGAAGATCGTTTCGATCTCCATCAAACCCTTTTACTTTATCTAGCTGGTCAAAAACAATAAGAGAAGGCTGAAATTCCTTTACATATTTTAAGACATGGCTTTTATATATAGAAGCATTGTCAATTATTTTAATTCTATCTTTTGTTAATTCTAAATACTCTCTTTTGTATCTTGGGATGTCAGAGAATAATTGTGCCAAGCTAAATCCAAGGCTTGCTTGGATGATTCTGAGCATGACTTTATCTCCTTGCTCTTCGTTATTAAACCACAAGATAGGAGAGTCAGCTTGAGTTGCGAAATGTGACACTTCGCTTGCCATAAAAGTGGTCTTTCCTGATTCTGGCCTTGCAAATACAAATCCAAAATCTCCTTTTCGTAATGATCCAAGACTCTTATTAAGAGATTGAAGTCTCCACCTAAGTCCTTGTCTAGCTGCTGTTTGATCATATAGTTTCTCCAAATCTGTAGATACAAATAATTCTGAATCGTTAACTATTTTAAGTTCAAATTTATCCATAAAAGATTTTAAGTCATCAACAGTTTTATGACCTTCACTAACTTCTAAAGATAGTTGTGCTAATTTAAATGCGTTGTCTTGATTAAGTAAATCTTTTAATGCTTGTTCTATTAGTTCTTCTGCAATGTCAGCTTCCTGAACTATTTTAAGTAAGTTTTGATACTCTTCTTTTCCTAGTTTTTGAGTAACTGCAAAAGTAAATTCATCAAAAGTAATATCTCTTTGAAGAGTATTAACTAGAGTATCTAATATTTTATATAGATAGAAGATTTCTTTGTGCTGATCCTTATCTATTTTAATATGATGTCTATACTTTAAATATAAGTCTTGTTTTAAAAGACTTTTAAGTAGGTAAAGATAATTCACGAATTTCCTCAAAGTTTATTGGAGTATAATTAATTTTTTCAACACAAATATTAATATATCTTTTATCTTCTAGAGAATATTCATGTAGGTGCCCATGAATATTTCCTCTCCAACGAGATAAACTATCTGGATGAATTGGAATATGGGATAATACAAATTTGTCCAGGGTGTGGGATGCTCTAATATCTTTAAAATATTGTTGATATTGAGATAATTTAAAATTATCGTGATTTCCTTTAATTAAAATCTTAGTTCCATTTAATCGTTCAAGAATTTTACTTAGGGCGGTAAAGTTTTTAAATCCAATATCTCCTAAATGGTATACCTTATCGTTTTTAGAAACGACAGAATTCCACTGTTTAATTAGGTGTTCATCATGTTCTTCAATTGAAGAAAATCCTGGTCTTAAAAGAGTTCCATCTTGTTTTGTAAATACAAGAATATTTGGATGTCCAAAATGTGTGTCTGAAATTAAAAAAGTTTTACTCATATATTTTTTATAATATTGAAATTGGTGGACCCGGTCGGAATCGAACCGACCTCAGTTTGCTTGCAAGGCAATCTCGCCTCCTTGGTACATGCGAGCCCGTATTTATATTTTTGGTGCTGGATGTAGGATTTGAACCCATGACCTACTGATTACAAAACAGTTGCTCTACCAACTGAGCTAATCCAGCATATGTTTAATTTCTTCTATAGAATAGCTTTTTGGATCTTCATCAGAGAAGATAGGTTTTACATCAAAACCAAGCATTTTAGCTTGTCGAGAAAATTTAATTGCTTCTTTTCTTTTATCTGGATCTAACCAAATATAAAGTTTATTATATCTTAAATTATGTAGTCTTGTCAATAATCTAATGGAAATAAAACATCCAAAAAGAGGGAGTGCTGGATAAATATCTTTAACTTTAATTGCAGATAAGATATCTTCTACTAAAACTAGGGAATTTGCAGTATCTCCTAAGATATGTAGTGTTTCGTGTAAAGTTCCTTGACTGAACCATTTAGGATAATCTTTATTATTTCCAAAATATCGTCCTTGCCATCCCATAAGGTTTTTATTTGGGAGAAAATAAGGGAAAATTAAAAGTTCTTTTTGAGGACTATATCCTACATTATTTTCTTTTAATTGTTTTAAGGAGATGTATTGGGTAGCCCAAGCAAGAGGAACTAATGGAATATCAAAGGTAAAATCTTCTGGTAAAACAATAGTTTGAGGAAGAATTTGATTATGTTGTTCCATTATTCGTTCTCTAGTCCTTGCTTGGGTGTGATAGCCACAGGCATAGCAATGGGAATGTCCATCAGAATATGTGATTAAATTATCATGATGAGTATCCAATCCTTTTTTAGCACATTCTGGACATCGACTTTTTGTTAAGGACATATTTAATCATATTTCATAAATATTACCCTCCCCAATTAAACCAATCTATAAACCACCAATCAATAGGTATCTCGTTCATTTTTATTCCTTAAAAGATTTTTTAAAATACAAGTCTAAAAAAGTAAGAAAATTTTTTGTGGATTCTATTTCTGGTTCTTGGTAAATAAATCCATAAGTATCATGTGATGTCCAAAAGTCTTCGTCTTTCTTTCCATATGGAAATTTTCTCTTAATAAGATGAATATTATTCAAATAATAATAGAAAGAGTCTGGTTTAAATCTTGTAAGAATATCTTGGGTTCTGTATGGAAGACATTCATAAATTTTCTTATATTTGATTTTTTCGGTATAAATATAGTATCCCATTGTTCTTAATATAAAGGAACAAAAAGAATTTTGGAGAATTCCTTTTTGCCAAACAGGATCTATTTCTAAATAAATTCTAATGAAGTTTTGTTGATTTTCATTAGTAACTTTTTTGATAATTGGTTCTTGTAAATTCAGAAATTTTTGCCAAGATTTAAACCATTCCCAATTGGATAAAAAGTTGGTTAATAAGTGCGGATTATCTTTTCGTATTCCAACAAAGAGTCTATAGGGTTCTTTTTCAAAAATTTCTTGAGAAAAAGGACCTTTTAAATATTCGGATCTTAAATCATCATGTAAATATCCTCTGCAATAACATATTCCTCGTACTGATTTATTATGAGGCCCAAGAGGAGAGATTGTTCCAAAAGAAATTTGTCCATTTTCTAAAACAAATGTTTGGTATTCTTTAGGATGAAGTTTTATTTTTTCTAGTTTTTCAAATTCAGAAAAATTCATTTTATTTATTTAAATAAGTTTTAAATGCATTTGCATAGGATTCAATTGTTGTTCCTTCTAATCCTGGAGAGGTATTTACTTCAAGTAAGTATGCTTGATTTTCTTTCTCGTTCCAAATAATATCTACTGCTCCGTATGTTAAATTTAAAGCTTTTAAAGCATTAATAGCAAGAGGAGTAATAGAAGGATGAAGTTGGACATTTTCGCGACTATAAATCCAGCCGTTTTTATGGTTTCTAATTTGATGATTAATAGTGTTGTTATTATTATTTTCTCTTTTCTTTTTCTTTTGTGCAAAGTCAATCACTGTGCCATCGAAAACATGTAGTCTATACTCATGCTTTTTCTTTTTATATTTAGTCCAAACTCTGCAATTAATGTTCCTATTAAAAGGATTATTTTCATCGAAAACGATGATTCCTTTCCCTCCATAAGAATTTAGAAGGGTTCTTGCTAGAACTGTATGACCGTCCCTATGCCATTGTTCGGCTACATTGATATCCGTAGTCCATTCAGGATGGGGGATTTCCTTATCCTTAAAGGTTTGGTATTGCTGATGTTTATTAATATTCTGTCCCCAAACAAGAATTTTTCTTTTGGGTGTTTGGAGAATAGGGGGTCTAGATTTAAGTCTAACAAGAAATTTTTTGGTTGGTTCTGTGATGTTTAAGCGATTGGCTAATCTTTTTGGAGAGTTGCTAAAGGCTTTGTCTGTTAAGAATATAATACGAGGTTTTTTAAATGTTCTTGGCATAGTTAAGCAGCAGGCCTAATGGTTTGAGATTTATTCTCTATAGATAGAGTTTTTGAATTTTGTTTTTTCTTTTTTCTATTTCTAAAATGTTCCAAACAATCAGGACAAATATAGGTATATGATTGTAAAACTCCTTTTTCCCATTTTTCTCCTATAATGCTTTGTTCAGCAGAATCAAATTCAAAGGGTGTTTCACAATGAGCACACTTTTCTTCTGCAATTGTTTCCCAATTGTTGTCTGTGATACAGAAATCATTATATGTTTTTACAAAAGTTTCTTCTCCCTCAATAGGAGTTTGATCAGCAATAATTCCTGCTAAAGAATCTTCCACTAAATCATTAACATCATTTTCTGTTGAATTTTTAGGTTTTGTTTTGCAGGTTGGAAGATCAATTACATTTGATACAGGGTTTAAAAGAACCGGAAGCTGTTTGTTTTGTTGTATAGGAGCTATATGAACTCCAGTTACTTTGATCCAAGGATCGTCTGAAGTTCCTGCTTGATAAGCATAAGAAGCTTTACACATCTTATTAATAATATCAAATTCCCACTCATTCATAGGAACACTCCATTTAGCTTTTTTACCTGCTAGATTTAATGGGAAATGAATTCGTGCTGTGAGTTCCATTCTTTCCTCCTTAATTCCTTGTCCTGCCCAGTAGGAGTATCCTCCGGTAGTGAAGTCTTCTTTTGTAGCCAGATAAGGCATTAAAGTAAGTTCAGTTCCAACTAAATTTTGTGCACGATACTCTGTTCTTTGATTTTGATATGGTTTATCTAATCTGGTAAATCCTTCAACTTCTTTTTGTGCAAATTGACCAAAGCCTGTATAATCATCATCATCTTCTGTTAATAGAAAATTCCTATTAGGAATTTTATCCAGGGGGTTTGGTATTTCAAATTTAGGTTTGAATGGAGTAAATTTTATTTTTGTTATATGTAATTTATTATTTTTCCATGACATTTTATAAATAAAGTTTTCTGCTACTTCAATGGCATCCAAGACATCATGTCCATTTCTAAGGAGAATCCATTCTCCCATTTCTCTTTCTGAAACTAAAAGATACCAATCTTTAGCCTCGATAATCCAGAGAGGTCTTTCAGAATTTCTACAAAAATTGATTTGTTTCTTTAAGGAGTTATGCCAAATAAGTGCAAAGGCTCCTCTGAAAGATTCAAGAGGTTTAAATTCTTTATTTTCTTCAGCTAATCTTTTACAAATATAATGGGAATCTGATAAGGTGTTGTTACTTCTATCCCAAGAAGATAGAGTACCATTATGAATAAGGGTAATGGGATCTTCCATAAAAGGATGTGCTGTTTCATCATCTTTATTTCCCATAGTTGCTTTACGATTGTGTGCAAAGACAGCAATACTGTCTTTCCAATAATCATTAATAAAATCTTGTGTCTCTTTAATTCCAAGAAACCAACCTGCTGGGGAAGCTTTTTTAACAGTAGTCACTTTATGGTCTTTTGTTACTTTAAAAACTCCAGTGCTGTCAAATCCCCTTAAACCTCCTGCATAAATCAGTTGTTTGAATACTGACTCAGTAGGAACAGATAAAGTGGCATCCCACTTTTTATTAATAATTCCGATTAATCCACACATTTATTAAATATCTTTCTTTATTAAATTAAAGGTCTACGAGGAGGGATAGTTCTAATGGTAGGTCTAATATTGGGAGCAATTGTCCGTTGAATAGCAGCATCATTCAAAAAAGTCTCATCAGTTACAAAGCGTAGTTCTCCTACAGGAATACCTCTTTCTTGATGGGGATGGGGGGCAGCTGGGGGAGGGGTATGCAAAATATTATTTAGTGTTCTTTCTTCTCCGGGATTCCATTGTATATTAGGATCCTCTCTCCACTCGGTTGCTGTTGGGCCTAATGTATTTAAAAGATTATTTATTGTTTGTCTATGGATAGTAGTTCCATCTGTAATAGTTCCTAATTGAAAGGTTTCGATAGGAATAGATTCTTTTTTTATTACTTTCTTAGTTGTTTCTTTTGGAATTGTTAAAGCTTTTTGAAAAGCAGGAGCAACAAAACTTGGAATAGACTCTGGCGTATCTGTGTTTGAATAGAAAGAATCAAAGACTCCTAGTCGCATAAATTTTATTTTTAGACGACTAATAGTTTCTTCTATATCTTTATTTATTTCAGGATAATATAAAAGATCTGCTTTATCTTTAAAGATTTCTTTTAATAGAGGACCATAACTAGAAGTTTTATTTGCTGTGATTAGTAGTTTAAAAAAATCAGGGATATTTGTTTCAACAATATAATGTTTGATTTTGACAATTAAATCTACCCAATTTTGAATATAGTCTTCATTAATATTACCCCTCATTTGTCTAAATTCTATTGTTGCTAAAGATCTTCCATCATCTCTATGAAGTCTGGGTAATACATTAATTGCACTGTATTTACTCCATTTTAAAATGGTATTTGGATCTCCTGACCACCATTCGTGCAAAGGAACACAAAAGAAATTGGAGAATCTTCCTCCTGAAAATTTAATTAGGGGAATTTCAAAGAGCATATAGTAATATGCAAATAAAATAATTTGTGTTGGGGTAAGATTGTCTATATTCAGATGAATATGAACAGAAGTTCTACTAGAACAATCTGATTTTTCAAGAGAATCTTTTAGAATTTTGATTACTGGTTTTGTTTTGTTAGAGTAGCAACAAATAATAAATTCTGCTCCATTTACTTTAAGACTACCATCATTGGTAACTGTCCAGTATGGAGGAGGATTATTCCCATCTTTAAAACGAACTTTTTCAAGTTCAACTTCAATTCCAATTTTTTCATTTGTTTTAGTCTTAGTTCCAAAGGCTGCCTTTGGAGTAGGAACTAATTTTTGGGCCAAATTTAATTTGGTGACGTTTTCAAAAAGATGTAAATCAAACATTTAACCCTCTAATTCATATGTAAAAAGATCTTTTAATTCCTGTTCCCATAAAGGAAGAGGTTTTGCAAGAAGACTTCTTAAGGTGGTCATAGTATAAGATCCTATAGTAACTCCACAGAAATAAATTAATCCTTTGGATAAAACTATTTGTCTATTTTTTGAAATAAATCCTAAATTATCAACAACTCTATCTTCAATTAGGGCTGATAGAATTTTTATAGAATCATACTCGTAAGATATAGTTCCTGCTATAGGGTCTAAAACTGTCATATTATAATTTTCTCCAATGGATAATGTTTTTTTATACATTTTCCTAGCTGTTTTGGAGAAAACTACAACTAATCCTGTGGATGTAAAATAACTTCCTACTTTTGGTTTGAATGGTTTCAATGATTTAATATCTGCTTCACATATAAGGAGATTTCGGTGTATTCTTAGACACCATCTTTCATTAGGTTCGTCCCAAACTAGTTCTTTAACAAATTCTAATTTGTCATTTACAAATAACCATCCATTAGCGAATTTAGCATTAAATTCTTGTGCTGCTTCTGCTAAAGAGAAATTCTCAGAGGAGAAGGCCGTAATTTCGTGCAAATCTTTTCGCATCGCGTGTTTTTCCTTCATTGATAATTTTGATAATTTTGTTTTCTTCTTTTTCCACAAAGTCACGGGTTTCTTCCATAGCTTTGGAAGTTCTTTCGTATACTTCAGCAATAAGATCAGGATTAAAAATCCAGAAGTTGCTAAGAACACGATACTCAAAGCCATAATCCTTGGGTCTGAAAGCACCAGCTTTTCCATATAGTTTTTTTCTTTCTTGATCAGGATCTGTAATGACCGACCAAAGGCCAAGCCATGCGTCCATGTTTTTTACTTTTCTGAGGATATCGGCCATATCTCCCTTCCAGTCGTATCCGACATGGATATGTCCTCCACATGATCTAAAGTTTTTATCTGGGCATTCAGGCTTTTCATTTGTTTCTTTTGTCCATGCGTTGTAGTCTGGTTCGCATCCAAAGACCCAAGCCATTTCATGTTTAAGTTCTTCTTCTGGGAATGAAGCACTTGCTTTTGTACTAATGGTGAGGTTTTTGTCTTTGATAATGTTCTGAATGGCTTGTTGTGGGTATTGAATGTGTTGGATGAATCGTTGTTTATCAGAAGTTGGAGGAATGTTATACTCAGCTGCGACATTGTCTTCCAACATTTTAAACTCACCCATATCATCAATAGAAACAGGATTATGTTTACTCCCACCATGTAGTAGGCCAATGATTGACTTAAGTTTTTCATCTTTATCCTTAACAAAAAATTCAGGATCTGCACCAATAGTGAATTTCATTTTATCTCCAGGAAGTCATTTCAATATTTAAATATTTTTTGATTTTGTCAAAGAAATATTCTGTAATTTTATCGTCTTTGTTAGCCCATTCAGGATGTCCTTGAATACCCAAGGCATTAATGTGTGGAAAGTATACAACTTCTGGAATATAAACATTGATATCTTCTAATATACTTTCTGCAATTACATGGGGGTTTGCTTCTGGGTTGAGCACACAGACTTGATGATGTGCTTTTGCAACAGGAATTTTTTCTTTTGTTGTTACATCAGTAATGGTTTTAGTTCCAATTTGAGTTGGAATATGTTGGATTAGTTTCCCGTTTTGATGTACTGTTAGCATTTGTAAACCTCTACAAATACCAATGATAGGTTGTTTATTTTTAATAGCTTGATCGATTCGATTTAATTCTCTTTTGTCAGAATCAATGTCTGTGTGACCACAGCCTTTTCGTTGTTCGTTGTATAAGGAAGGATCAATATCAGCTCCTCCCCAAATAATTACTGGTTTATTCATATTTATTTTATTGTAAGTTTAAGCATTGGTTTTTGAAAGATAGCTACTAGATCTCGTTCTGGTAGTTTTGTTTTTGGATTAATTATTTCTGTTTTTGATTTGGTCCAGTCTGTTATTTGTTTGAATTTATGAACTTCAGTAAAGTGTTTTATAGCTTCTTGTTGGGATATTTGTAATAGAGATACAATACAATTAGTAGTATGGTATACTTCTTTGTTTTGATTTGTAATCATTTGTATATCTTTATCGATATTAGGGATTACTCCGGCATCAGTATTTAAGTAATTACCTAGAATAGCAAGACCACAATCAGGGGGAGTTCTATATATTGACATGTTAGTTATTTGGGTTTGATAAGGGTTTATAAAATATAGCTATTTTTTCACGATTTTCATAAGGAGTATCGTTGTATTGATACTTGGATTCTATCCAAGGGGTTTGTTTAAATCCATGTTTTTCAACAAGATATGTCCAAATTCTTTTTTGAGCTGTTTTTCTGAAGGTACCCATTATTTGGGTATAGGTGTAGTTTTCTTTATTATTATTTGTAATTATTAGAATATCGTTATCAATTGCTGTTTCTGTAGAAACAAACGGGGGAAATTTTCCTATAATAATTAAACCACAATCATAAGGACTTACTTGAAATGTCATAATGTATTTTTAAGTAGTGTTAGTGGTCTGCTCTGAGAGATTTGAACTCCCAACCTAAAGGGTAGAAACCTTTTGCTCTATCCAGTTGAGCTAAGAGCAGGAGATTTAGTTTCATGTTTCCATTTAAATTCAGGATTTTTTCCATACATTTCTTCCCAAACATTATCAGCGCATATAGAACACATATCATCTTGTTCATATTCTAATTTTGAAATGGGAATACCATGTGGCATTCTAGAAGAATCTTGAGTAATACAAAAGTATTTGTTAGTGTTTGACATTTATAGAGGCTTCAACTTGACTAAATTCAATTTTGTTAAAAGGAATTCCTTTAATTTGTTTAATTTGAATTCCTGCTGGGGTATATCGAATAAAGAATCGACCCCAATTAGTCCAACCAATATCTTTGAATACGTCAATAATATTTTTATTAATTGCTTTGATGACAATCATGGTTTAAATCATCCACTTATGTTTTTTAGGAGGGGTTTTGTTTGGTTGTTTAGGAGGTTCTTTAAGAATGATGCATGTGTTTCCTCCTTCCCATATAAATGGTTTTCCTGTTAGTTTTATTCCTTGTGCTGCGCACTTGGTTTTATGACCGACCACTTGTGCGGTACGTGTTATAGTAAAAATAATAATTAAAACAAGGATAAGTCCTATTGATAAATATTTCATATGTTAGGCACTAATTCAAGCTTATCGAACTCACGTTGTCGAAGCGCATTATGAAGCGTCTGTTGTTTAGTGCATCAGCTACTCCACTCAAATGTAGTAGGCTTTCTGCCAGGGTTTTCCAAACTAATCCAACCGCTATATGTACCACAAATTTTGCAGCTTCTTTTATCCGTGAGCGGGCATTTCTGTGTTGGTAGCTTCATGTATTCTCCTTGGCCTAATACTTACTTTAACTCGGACTGTGCGAAAAGCCGCCCGCCCCTTAATTCAGCCGTTATGCACCAGTCCGTTCAGGTACTTCGCAATGGCAAAACCAAAATCATCGTCTGCGAAGCCGTTGCGCAATTCGCAAATAGATTGCTTGCCTCCATCAGGATGGTATGCGCCAACAAAGCGCGTCGTCGGTTCGTACATGAACACCCATTCGTTGTTCCTGTAGTCCTGCACCTTTGCCGTGCATAACAATTCATTCAACATCGCCCCCTCCGTTTGTCCTGTCTATCGGCTAAATCCATCGCTTTTTCAAGTGTGCTAGTCATCGTTATATCCTTTAAGCGGCCCAACGTCGAACATAACCGGCGACTCCATTCCATCCCACACTCGTAGGCTGTGTGTTTGATGTTCGCACTCAATTAGGGCTCTGCGCAGCCGGTCAATTTCGTGCTTACCCATCTCGCCGCATCGTATGTCAAGCCTATTTCCGCCCACGCGCCATACAGGCTTGTTCTTTGCGGCACGTATTTCCTTGAGCCGTTGTTTTAGCTTTTCTACCTTGTCCATAATCTATCCTCTCCGGGCCAGTGCCCAACAAATCATTCCACCGGACGGGCGAAAAGCCGCCCGCCCCTTAATTCAGCCGTTATCCATGTAGCACACCATACATTTCCTCCGCCCGCTTGAAGTCCTCCATGGTGTTTATGTCGCAGTCCCTGGCTGCTTGTCCAGTTCTTTCGCGCTGCTGGGTGAATATGCACGCAAACATCAATGCCTGCACCTATTCCCATGCGCATAGCAACTTTCCACGCCTGAAACTTAGAGTGCCTCACTTTGAAACCGTCACCTGGTTTATAATTCGGTGGGTAAATTAAAAATTTCTTTCGTTTGTGCATATTGTATTCTCAGTTTAAGGAACTTTACCACTTCGTCTTTCGACGCCATCTTGGGCCGAGTGGCTTAGACTTTTGCAGGATGTTCGTGGTCTGGACTTTGTCTTTACCTTGGTATAATACAGTGCATCCCACGTTTCGCGCGTACGCAGTTAGCAGTTCTCTGTATTAAGAACTTTAGGTATCTGCCGTTAAGTCTCTACACTTTCCTAAGTATCAGTTTTATCATTACTGGCTTAGGCTTAGCTCGGTGTTGTCATATCTCTATCTATATTAGCATAGTTCAAAGGTTTGTTTTTATATGATAGTCTATAATATCTATCTTCAATTAGTACCCTTTTAGAGGAAGAGTTCGCCGAATTTGACAGAAGTCACATCATAAGTTTCCTTATGAGGGCCCCGTGTTGCATTTTGAATTACTTTTTAAAGAATTAGTTCGTCTGGAATTTCAATCTCATCCCCAGTTTGGATGCAACGTAACAGCGCATGGCTGCGGTGAGGGGGTTTGGGCCAGAATATTCCTTCTTTTGTCCCATACATTGAGCATAACACCAATAACCTTCACTATATGATGTGGATGATAACTGTATTTCTGCTTTCTCAATAATCGGCCCGCCTTGTGACCAGTCCTTGGATAGTTGTGTTCTATCATCCCATGGTGAGTGAGTAGACCAGCCTGAGCATTTAGCTACAGCCCAATCAAGGGCAGGGCCAATTAGTTTAGAGGTTTTGATTTTCATAGGTATTTTATGACCATCCATATGTGTTATTTGTTAGCTAAATAATTCTCCCTTTAAACTGCTACACTCTAAATCATTTTGACGTGTGTGTTCATATCTTTGTCCTTCTTCTGTCTCGTTTATAAAGGAGTTAAAAATAGGATTATTGGATAGGATTTTCATAAGTTGAATTACTCAATTTCGTCTTTCATGGTGGCGAAGAGCAGGGCAGCCTCGTAGTGGTCAGGGAGTTCGCGGTCAAGGATGCCAGCGCCAAGGACGCATTGTGGACCACGGCTGAGGATGCACTGAAAAAAGCGGAATATGTTTGTCCCGGTGTTCGAAAAAGCCGGGGTTCTTTTTTATGTCTTTTTCGAGCTGGGCGATCCTCTGGGCCAGTTTGCTTTGCTCGGTTTTGACTGATTCAAGGGTGATGGTACTCATTGTGATTCCTTTTATTGATGGTGCGGATAGTCAGAATCGAACTGACAAGACATTAGTCGAGGGATTTTAAGTCCCTTGTGTTTACCTATTTCACCATATCCGCTTAACTATTTTATGACCGACCTTGGGGGTTGGGGTTAAAAAGGTTTGTGAGCGACTAGCGAACTCATTTGGTTGATGAAAGAAAAAGTAATTAAGGGCAAGCCTTACGGCCTGCCCCTAATGTTGTTATTTCTTGGTAAATGATTGAGCTAAGGCAATCAAGGTGTCGTCCATGTCGGCATATCCCCCTTCTTTGAGTTTCTTCACGTTGCGGTCAAAGAGGCCGGTAATACGGGCTTTCAACATATCAGCCCAATCAGGGATGAAGTCGTAGTTCTCCTCAACGTATTGCAGGAGTTCTTCGGTTTCCATGTTGACGATGCCTTGAAAGTCAGTAGCAGAGTGAGCTTCCATGAACAGGTGGTTTACTCGTTCTTTGATTTCACCTGCCATCTTTGCCCGGATTTCAGTAGTTACTAACTCCAGTCCGAATCGTGTTGCTTGTGCGGCTCTGGTTTCTGCTTGTTTGTCAGCTATCCAGTTGAGTTGGTCTTCGATGATTTGTTTCGGGCCACGCATCCAGGGAGTTTTCTTCATCCAGTCGGATGTCTCATCCACTTCCAAACGAGAGGCTAGGACAACGGAGGCACCAACCAAGCCAACACATTTGGCCAGCTCCAAAGGAGGGCTGTCTTGTGGGAGCATGGTCTCGAAGATATCTTCCGCGGTTTTGTCTGGATGGATGTCTTGCTCGGTTTTGCCAGATTTCTTTTTGGCATCGTAGTTTAGGCGGCGCATCATCTCTTTTCCTGCCTCGAAATTGATTTGATTGTAGAGCATCAAAGCAAGTGGGGCATAACCAATCAGAACATGACCGACTGTGTCGAGGGTGGGTAGTTGAATTTCCGTGGTTTCCTTCAGTTGGAAATCAGCGGGGAGTACGTTGTTGGCTGCTTGGTTCATGGTAAATCTCCTTAATGAATGAAATGTTAAAAGGGTACTGGTGTTGCATTGGCCATTAGAACTTCTAATGGTACGAAATTCCAATCGTCTTGTACTTCTAAGAGTTCAAGGATGGTTAGAGGATTTGAATGTTCATCAATCCCCATTAACCCCATTGTCTCATAATCGACAAATGTGGGTTGTTCTGTTAATTCTTGAAATATATCAATCATATGCACTCCGATTGTTTGGTTGTTGCTTCATGACCAAATTGTTCAAAGCATTTTGCAAGGTGGAGATAGCCCCGACTTGCTGCTTCTGTTGCGGCGAGGAACCATTCTGCTGCAAGATTGTGGTAGTAGTTGAATCCGTATTGGTCTTTCATGTTTTTCTCCATCTCAACCCAGCACATGCTGGTAAGCAATTAGAACCACTAGTTTTATAAAAGTCAAGGAGGAACGTTTATTTCACATGTGAAGATATGACCGACTACATTGTTTGTTCAATTCAATTCTAAACATTGATATAGTTATTGTCAAGGTGAAATTCTTCCTTGAGTTTTCTAAAACTACTGTGGTAAGAGAGGCTCTGCCAAGGAGTTGAAGATTGCCACTGAAAAGAGCCGAACGGAATGTTGTTTATCAGTGTGTGTAGCGTGTATAAGGTCCACATGAGCGCGGCTCTAGCGCGAATATAATGGGCCGTCTAGGAATAGACGAGAAGAATGCCCCGAAGGGTTAACAGCATTCTTCGATAAGGTACAGGAGCTACGCTCCGTGGCGCGTTTGAGCATACTAATTAAGGTCAGGGAACAAAGGATTTGACTGAGATAGTGTCATGGAGCCGAAGAGCGATGTAGGTTGTTATACAGTTCCCAACATGCTTGGAAAGCGACTATGTAACCAACGTCTGGATAATGACCGACTTGGATTATCCATTACAAAGCGTAATTCTTCTCCTACTATATGGTCTATCCCATGTTTGTTGTTAAGGTTATGTCGGTACCAGTTTCTGAGATTATTTCTGGCTTTGAGTTTGAGTGCTATGAGTTCAATTGCCATTTGGCATATCCTTTATACGCATAATTATTGGGAGAGGTTGGAAGGTGATACTATTGATTTGTTCTTTTGGGATAAATAGGTTGTTAATCATATTACTAACTCTTAATTTGAGATTGTTTGGGTTGTTATCATGATATATACGTTGATTGTATATATGTCCTTTGTGGGTAGTGATAACTAAATCACCTTCAATCCATGTATTATCCATGATGTATAATCCCTCAGTTGTGATATATAAAATAGGAACATACCAATTGTTATGATATATCAAAAAATACACACTCGACATGAACATACAAGATATAGTGTCAATGGTATGCGAAGCCACTATCTATAGGAGTCTTGATGTGATTCATGACCGACTATGATATGGATATATATGTGGTAATTGAGTGGGTATGGGTAGAGATGTTTAGTACACCCATATAAATTAGTCTAGGTAGGACTAACTGAGCTAAGGGGGTAGCAGGGGGGTACGGGGGTACCCTTCTATAGGTGCATAGTACCTTAAAAATATCTCATAAAAATGATTGTAGCTCTTGACAAGTGGCTCGAAGGGGATAAAAGCAAAGTCTATCCCCTCCTCGCATAGGTTATTTCACACTATTCCATACTATTGTGTAATAAACCCTTGACTTTCTCTTAAAAATATGATATAATTTATTTATATTGAAAAGCAATAAAAACAATATATAAAACCAATATATAAAAAATCAATATAAATTATATCGGTGATCTTTTAGGGGACAGGTATATCTATTTCTTACGAATAGATCTGTTCTATTGTTATTATACTCCTACTTCTAATAAAAAACCATACATATGGCTCGGACAGAACGGCCCTCGCATAGTATTTCCCTACCTTCAAAAGAAGAACTAAAGGTTATTCAACCATTTCTTCGTTCTACTAATGGTAGAAGGGTTCTTAGATCTATGTTTTATGAGTTAGTAGGTAATTCTACTGATGAAGCTGATATTACTAAACCCTTCTTCACAACCAAAGATCATAATTTGGAGAAAGAAGGAACTATTTACTGGTCTATGAAGAATATTTACTTCTCTTATGACCATATTCCTGGATTTGAGTATGAGTTTGCTTTGGATGTGTTTGGTTCTTGGGATCACTGGGTTATGTTATGTGAATCTTCAGGTACTAAAGATCTGGTTCAGGGATGGAGAGATGAACTTTCTATCAAACTCCAGGCTAAGGCCTTGAAAGCACTGTTTAAGACGGCGGTTTACGAGGGGGCCAAAGGCACCCCAGCAGCTAAATTTATTGCAGACAAGGGCTGGGAAGTAAAAAGAGGTCGCCCAAGCAAGCTTGAACTGGAAAAGGAACGTAAAATCCAGGCTGGAGTCTCAAAAGAGTTACAAGAAGATATGGAAAGACTAGGTCTTTCTATAGTATCTGGGGGTAAGTCCTAATATGCCCACGCATTTTGTTTACCCAAATACAGACACCCTACGTGCTCAAGCTATTACCTCCGGATGGAGGCAACAGTATGATGAGACTCTCTGGGACTGGTTAGAGAGTAATGGGTATACTCAAGACTCTCTAAATGATAAGATTCATGCTGCTGAAGTAGCTGGGTTTGACTTCACTACATTTATATCCACAGCTCGTTTATTAGAAAATGGGTCTTATAGACTCCTTGAAAATGGTAGTATCCTCCTTTTAGGATAAAAGAAAGAAAACATGGCAAATTTAGCAATTACAGGATTAACAGCCCTAACAGGAGCAAATCTAGCCTCAGGAGACTTATCAGAAGTAGTAGATATTTCTGATGCTACCTATGGGGTAGGCGGCACAAACAAAAAGATCACCGCTGGTGAACTGCTGATCGGACTGGCTGCGATTTCCAGTGGCGTAACGCTGGGGGGTAGCCTAACGCTATCCAACGGCACCCAGACCACCTCCAAGCCCATACTGGACTTGTCGCAGACGTGGAATGCTGCCGGGGTTGCGTTTGTAGGCAATACCAACAATTTCACCAACACCGCTTCGGCTGCTGCCTCCATGATGGAGAACTGGAGCATTGGTGGGGTGCGCATGAATTCGCTCCGCAAGGATGGCGCGATACTGTCATGGAACGGTGCGAACGACGATACCAACTACGAGCGCGGCTTTGCAAGATGGACTGCCAATGTATTCGAGATTGGGACGGAGAAAGGCGGGACGGGGACAGAACGCGACTTAAAGCTATGGGCCGGTGCTACCTACTATTTGGGCTACGGCACTACCGGAACGCTGACGATGGGCGGGGCAAATGTCGTCACCATTAGCAATGCAGGGGTTATAACCAGCACAAACGGCTATTCCTTCCAATACGAAGGTACAAAAATCCTCACCCTGCAAAAGACAGAAGCCAACGCGCAGAATGACTATTTATCAATCGTAGCCAACGGCGTGATTGGCCCAAATGGCTCAAATCTTGTCTTCTACCCATTTGAAAGGGCCACCGATGCTGCCACGGTAACAACTACTGTGCGCGGTCAGCTTGCCCTTGCGACAGCCGCGACAAACATTACTGGCGGGCCGCTTTACCTTTATGGTGGCTCAGGTGCATCAAGTTCTGCTGGTGCTGCCCACGGAGGCAATCTCTATCTACGCGGTGGCACAGGCTACGGCACAGGCACGGTTGGCGGCATTTATTTAGGCGACACTGGTGGCACGATCTACCTAAACAAAACGGTGACGGCCGCTGGTACGACTGGTGCACAAACCATTAACAAAGTTTCCGGTACGGTTAACTTTGCTGCCGCCGCTACAACGCTTGTTGTAACCAATAGCCTTGTGACAACCAGCAGCACGATTTACGTGTCTGAACGTACTGCTGATGCTACGGCACGTATTGCCCATGTTGTCCCAGCCGCAGGATCATTCACCATCACCCTTACCGCCGCCGCCACTGCTGAAACCAGTGTTGGCTTTTTGGTTGTTAACTAAGAGGAACCCATGATTACTTTTGACCGTAACGACCTGAACCTGATTGCAACCGCGATTGACATGGCTATTAAATCCGGTGGCACCGCTGCCGCAAAGAACCTTCTTCCCGTATGGGACAAGGCCGAGGCGATAGCAAAAGAAATGGATCAACCCAAGGAGAGTCCTGATGAACACCCTGAAAGTTAAGTTTGCCCTGATTTACTTCGCCGCGTTTGTGCTGACGATGACGGCCTTCAACGCCTTCGCGGATGAACGTATCGACCGAATCGAGCAGGCATGGAATGCCGGTGACCAAGCCGCTACCCAACAGGACTTTAACCTCAACGCTCCGCGTGAGATGGCGGAACTGGCCTCAGGGGTTTCTGGCTCCATCAAGATTACCAAGGCTGGACGGATTGACGAGAACGTGATTGCAGCCAAGGCCGACATCAACGGCGTGCCTACGGTAATGATCTTCTTGGAGTGCAAGGACAACTCCGGACAGTTCTGCGAGTACCACCACAAAGCCAACGTGGCCACCATCGGTGGGGCTGAATACGGCCAAGCGGCTGACGTGGCGACTACCCTTGTTGGCACCAGCATGGGCTTTGCTGAGGCTAACCCGATGGGGCTAGCGACGATTGCCTACAAGGCTTTCTGGGTTGGGTATTCCCGCAGCGGGCATATTGGTTTCGGGGAATGCGTAGACCTGAGAACGGGTCTGGACATCTTCGGTTACGGTGCTGCTGGGGCAAACCTTGCCACACTCGCAGGCGCTGCTTTCCCGGCCAGTATCGGCGTAATGGGAGTGATTGCCCTGATGCGCCATGAAACCGCCGCAACTGCCGCGATTTATGAATGTGCAGGATTTGCTCTGGAAAATGGGGTTGATCCCACTCTTCCTGTATAAAAGGAATATAAATGCCCTTCATGAAAAATGGCAAGAGAGACTACAAAAAAGAACTTGCCTGGGAACACAAGAAAAAACCAGATAGAGTTAAAGATAGGGCTGCCAGAAATAGGGCAAGGAGTCAGGCAGGATTAAAAGTAGGAGATCCCCGCCAAGCAGATCACATTAAAGAACTAGATAAAGGAGGCTCTAGAACAGACAAAAAGAATGTTCGAGTTGTCTCTGCTAAAACAAATTATAACAAAGAAGTAAAAAGAAAACGCTCTAAACCTGGAAACAATTAATAATGGCCAAACTAGTTCTGAATGATATTGCAAGTGGTTACGCAAGTAACACACAACATAATGCTAACTATACTGCAATTGAAACTGCTCTTGAGAATACCTTAAGCCGGGATGGAACCACTCCTAATACTATGGGAGCGGATCTTGACATGAATGGTTATGCTATTCTTAATGTAACTGATTTGTCAATCTCAGGAGTAGGTCTTTCAGAATCCGTTACTGCCGCAGCCGCCAGTGCCACGGCAGCAGCAACATCTGCCTCAAACGCTGCTACATCAGCGACTAATGCCGCAGCAAGTGCCTCCGCCGCTTCTACAGACGCCTCTTTACTGGCCAACTGGGAAAGTAGGGGTAATTGGGTAACAGCTACTTTATATTATGTAAATAATATTGTTTATGTGGCCTCTAGTGGAAGCTCATATATCTGTCTTGTTCAACATACTTCTGGAGTTTTTGCTACTGATTTAGCGGCTGCCAAATGGCAGATTCTGGCTTCTCAAGGAGCTTCCGGAGCTGGTACAGGGGACATGCTCAAGACAGAGAACTTATCTGGTCTTGCCAACTATACTACTGCCAGAACAAATCTGGGACTAGGAACAATTGCTACCCAAGCCTCTGGTGCTGTTTCAATTACAGGCGGAAGTGTTACAGGAATTACAGATATTACTGTAGCAGATGGGGGCACAGGGTCTTCAACAGCCGCTGGAGCTAGAACAAATCTGGGGGTAGTTATTGGGACAAATGTCCAGGCATATGATGCCACATTAACTGCCTTAGCTGGAACTCTTACTGCTGCAAATAAAATTCCTTATGCAACAGCTCTAGATACAGCAGGTGAACTAACCCTCTCCACAAGTGGGGTATTAACAGAAAACTCAGATGTAGTCTTGGCAAGTCAAAAAGCTGTAAAAACATATGTGGATACCCAAATTGCAGCTTCTACAGGAGGGGCTTGGGAATTAGTAACATCTACTACTGTAACTGCTTCCGCCAACATCGACTTCGACCTACAAGAAAATGTGTACTGTGAGTGGAAGTTTGTTATTGATGGAGTAATTCCTGCGACCGATGACAGCATACTGCGTATTAATATGGGTTACTCCTCTGGCACTATTTTCGATACTTCCAACTATGGACTTAGTGCGGTTGGAACTGGTTTTAATACGGATGTGATGGCTGTTATAGGAAGTGAGTCTACTGGTGTAGGAGTTGGAACCGCTACTGGTGAACATGCCCATGCTGTCGTACGTATAGCAGGAATAGGGGCAACGCTTGCCGGGGGATTTCTTATCGAATCTGCTTGTAGTTATGTAGATGCTGGTAACTCTGCAAAAAGCGGCAAAGCGACTATTTGGTATACAGGAACCACGGAACGTGTTTGGGATGCCGCAAGATTTTTGTGGGAAGTAAACGGGGCTGGAACAGGAGGTAATTTTGAGGCGACCGGCACCATTAAGATGTTTGGTTTAAAGAGGGCTGGTTAATGCTGTATGAAGAGAAGAAAGAACTAGCAGATCTTATTACTAAATCTACTGTGCAGGCACTAATTAATATGCACGAAGATAGAGAAACTCACGATGAGGAACACTCTTGGGTTCGTGCAAGAATTGAAAAAGAAAAGCAGGCAGCAGAGTTTTATAGAAAAGCAAGTCAGACGGTTTTTGGAACCGTATTAGCTGCTTTTTTTATATGGCTTGGAACTAAGGGATTTGATTTTTTTAGGTTTCTTCTTAAAACATGAAATTAGCCTCAGATTGGAAACTGATATTACAAAGAGCCTGGAGTGTACGATTTATGGCCTTGGCGGCTATATTTGGTACAGCCGAAGTAGTGCTTCCCATGTATGCTGATAGCCTTCCTAGAGGTCCATTCGCAGGACTGGTACTAGTATCTATCCTTGGGGGTCTGATAAGCCGTTTTGTTGCCCAAAAAGGACTTAATGAGTCCTAAAGCACAAAGGTATAGTCGAGCTGCTGCTATTGCCACATTAATAGCTATTCCTATGGAGGGGTTAAGGCAATATGCCTATTATGATCCTCCAGGTATACTTACTGTGTGTTATGGAAGTACCACAAACGTAGTAAAGAATAAGAAATATAGTTTGCAAGAGTGTCGTCAAAGACTAGACTCGGATATGTTGAAAGCAATAGAACAAGTAGATACTTGTGTTCCAAATTTACCTGAGAATGTATTAGCGGCTTTTGGGGATGCTGTGTACAATGCAGGTCCAAGAATTGCCTGTGATGTTAAACATAGTACAGCAGCACGTCTTTTAAAGAGTGGAAATATAAAAGAAGCATGTCTGCAATTACCCCGCTGGAACAAAGCTAGAATTTTAGGGATTTTAACCCCTTTGCCAGGATTAACCAAACGTCGGAATAAAGAGATGTTAGTTTGTTTAGGAGAAAATGCATGACATTACCAAAATTTACATTACCAACATTAAACCAATGGATTGCTATCGCGGCGGTTGTACTCGCTGCCATTACTCTATGGACAATTATTGACAGGTTCAATAAGCCTGAAATAGGAGTTTCTGTACCCCCTGTCCCCGCAAAAGAAGTAAAGGGAGAAGAGAAGATAAAAACAGATATAAAAGTTATTTATGTTTACCCGGATAAAGTAAAGAAGGCTTTAAATCTTCCTGCAAATGTTCAGGAAGACTCTTCCAAACATGTAATTGCGGCAGGAAAAATACAAACATCAGACAGACCCTACACCTTTTCTGCAACTGTTGATACTCAAACAGGACAAGGTGAGGTCTTTGTCAGACCAGATGCTCTCCCTTGGATTGGTCTTGGTAAACAGGGGGCCTTAGGGGTAGCTTATGGATTTAAGAATGAACAACCTATGGGCTGGGTTTATGGTAAATATGATCTAATTAGGGTTAAGGCTTTGCATATAGGTACCTCGGCTACATTATACCAAGATAGAGATAGAGTTGTTGGTGGGTATGTAGAGTGGAGATTTTAATCTTTGTCTAAGATTACAAAAGATCAAATTAGAGATATAGCAGAAAAGGATCTACTGTTTTTTATAAAACTAGTAGCTCCACAGATTGTTCTTGGACATTTACATGAAGATATTATTAGATGGTGGAATAGAGAGGATGCTAAGGATTTCCAATTAGTTTTGCTCCCTAGAGGCCATATGAAGAGTAAGTTGGTTGCTTTCAGGACTGCTTGGGAAATTACTAAGCACCCGGAAGTAACTTTTTTGTATGTGTCCGCAACAGCAGACTTAGCAGAAAAACAATTATTTGCTATTAAACAAATTCTGGATTGCCCAGTATATAGAAGATATTGGCCTGAAATGATTCATCCAGATGAGGGCAAGCGAGAAAAGTGGTCTGTTGCTGAGTTCAGTATAGATCACCCCCAAAGAAATCTTGAAGGTATTCGGGATATGACAGTCAAAGCAGTTGGCTTGAATGCCAACACTACTGGTCTCCATGCCGATATAATTGTAATGGACGATATGGTAGTTCCTAGCAATGCTTACACAGAAGAGGGACGAGAGAAAGTGGGGGCTGCATATTCCCAATTCTCCTCTATTCTGAATCCTGGAGGTAAGGAGTGGGCAGTTGGAACACGATATCATCCAAGAGATATCTATCAAACTATGATGGATATGAAAGCAGAATTTTTTGATGATTCTGGAGATCTTGTAGACGAGTTCAATATCTATGAAGTTTACCAAGGAGTTGTAGAGACTGAAGGCCAGTTTATCTGGCCAAAGCAGCAGCGTAAAGATGGTAAATGGTTTGGGTTTGATAAGAATGAGCTTGCTAAGATTAAGGGTAAGTATATTGATACTACCCAATTCTATGCTCAATACTATAATGATCCAAACTCCGCAGAATCGGCCCCAATATCCCCAGATAAATTTCAATATTATGATAAAAAGTATCTTATCAATAGAGAAGGAGATTGGTACTTTAGAGATAATAAATTAAATGTTTTTGCTGCTATTGACTTCGCCTTTTCTCTTAATAAGAAAGCAGACTATACGGCATTGGTTACAATAGGAGTTGACTCAGACGGAAACATATATGTCATGGACATTGACCGCTTTAAGACTGATAGGATTGTGGAGTATTTCAATCATATTATGGAAGCTTATAACAAGTGGGGGTTTAGAAAGATAAGAGCCGAAGTAACTGTAGCCCAACAACAAATTGTCAACGAATTAAAAGATAATTATATTAAATCTGCTGGTATTCCTTTAAAGGTGGATGAGAAGAGACCCTCTAGACATGAGGGAGATAAAGCAGAGCGTATTGGGGCTGTATTAGAGCCCAGATATGACAATCTAGCTGTGTGGCATTTTAGAGGGGGACATTGCCAAGCTCTTGAAGAAGAGTTAGTTCGCAAAAGACCCCCTCATGATGATATTAAGGATGCTTTGGCAAACGCTATTGAAATTATGACTATACCTAAAAAAAGAAGCAATACCTCTTACTTTAACAATAACATTATATATTCATCCAGATTTGGGGGAGTAAGCTATAATGGCAGGTAAGCCTATTGAGATTGCACAAGTACTTAGCCCAGATCAACTAGCTAAAGAGCTTTATGCTTTATATAATAAGTGGTATATACAACGATCATCTGCTGAAGCGGAGTGGCGAGAGACCAGAGATTATTTGTTTGCAACAGATACTACGACAACAAGTAATAGCTCTCTTCCTTGGAAGAATAAAACTACAATCCCTAAACTTACTCAGATTAGGGACAACCTTCATGCTAATTATTTGGATGCACTATTTCCTAATGATAATTGGTTAAGATGGGATGGGGCTTCTAGTGACGATGTTACTACAAAAAAACGTACCACAATAGAGCAATATATCAAAAATAAATGCAGAGAAGGAGGTTTCCAAGAGGAAATCTCCAAATGTGTATTGGACTATATTGATTATGGTAATGCTTTTGCTGATGTTATTTGGGTTAAAGACACACATAAAGATCCAATTACAGAAGAGGATATTGTCACCTATATAGGTCCAAAAGTAGTCCGTATTTCTCCACATGATATTATTTTTAACCCTGTTGTTAACGATTTTAAGAAAAGCCCAAAGTTTACTAGAACTTTAAAACCTGTTGGAGAACTCAAACAGGAAGCCCTTAACAGACCTGACCTTGAGTATAATACCGCTGTTATTGATAAAATTGATAATATTAGGACCACTTTATCTTCTTTTAAGATGGAAGATATTAATAAATCTCAAGCCTACCAAGTAGATGGCTTTGGGTCTCTTTATGAATATCTTTATTCTGGATATGTAGAACTTATAGAGTTTGAAGGTGATATATATGACCCTGAAACAAAAGAATACAAACAAAACAGATTAATCACAATTGTAGATAGAACCCTTATTTTGAGGGATATTGAAAGTAAGTCTTGGTTTGGTACTGATTATAAAGAACATGTCTCTTGGAGAGAGAGGCCTGACAATTTATATGGCATGGGCCCTCTTGCTAATTTGGTCGGACTTCAATATAGAGTAGACCATTTAGAGAACCTTAAAGCGGATGCTATGGACTTAGCTGTACAACCCCCTATAAAGATTGTGGGGGATGTTGATCCATTTATTTGGGAACCGTTTGCTCAAATCCATGTTCCTGAAGATGGGGATGTTGAACCATTATTCTCTAATAGCAATGTGATGGCTGTAAACAATGAAATTGCCTACCTCTTGCAATTAATGGAAGAAATGGCGGGGGCCCCAAAAGAAGCTATGGGAGTCCGTTCCCCTGGAGAAAAGACTGCTTTTGAAGTACAACAACTTCAGAATGCAGCCGGAAGGATCTTCCAACATAAAGTAAATAGGTTTGAGATTCTTTTTATCCAAAAATTACTAAACTCTATGCTAGAACTATCCAAAAGAAATATGGATGTCAAAGATGTTATTCGTATAATGGATGATGATTTGGGAGTTGCAGACTTTATTGAGATTACAAAAGAAGATATTACTGCCAAAGGGAAATTACGTCCTGTTGGGGCAAGTCACTTTGCTATGCAATCACAGTTGATACAGAATGTTAACGGAATCTTTAACAGCCAGATTGGAACAATCATTTCTCCTCATATTTCTGGTAAGAAACTGGCTAGACTTGTGGAAGATATTCTGGGCTTCGAGAAATATGACTTTATCCAAGATAATGTGGCTATTTTTGAGAGTTCTGAAACACAACAACTTGCCCAAGAAGCTATGAAGCAAGGAGAGGTTAATCAAATGACCCCGGTTGAACAAGGAATACAAGGACTTCCGGCATAATGAAACCAGTTTCTAATTTAAATACACTAAAAGAAGCAGAAGTCAAGAAAAAATCCTTGACAAAAGCAGAAATATATGATATAATTAGAACATATACAGAAGAACTATCTTCGCTTTCTTATAGAAAGCAACACAATGAAGAGAATTTTGCTCTTCCTGCGTGGGCTGAGTACCAAGCTTTCCAACTTGGTTATCAGAAAGCCTTAGATAAGATTCTGGAGTTTGTTCCAAACCTTGACCAAAGGAAAAGTAATTAATGCCTGAAGCATCTATCTTTACTCCTGACCCCAGTGTAGTAGAGCCCCAAAATCCTATTCCAAGTGTTCCTGCAATTCCACAAGAAGTAGCAGACCTAGTGGGAGAAGGTAAGAAGTATAAAACTGTTGATGAAGCTTTAAGATCAGTTCCCCATGCTCAAACTCATATCCAGAAATTGGAGACCGAGTTAGCAGAAAAGAATGAAGCCTTAATGAAAGCTAAATCAGTAGAAGATCTTCTTGAAGAAATTAAAAATTCTGGTCTTACCCCCCCGGTGCCTGCACCGCAAGGACAGACAACTCAGAATATAGATATTACAAAAACAGTTAATGAGGTTGTATCTCAAAGATTGGCAGCCGAATCGGCTGCAAGAATTGCTCAACATAATACTAATTATGTAATTTCTGCTTTCCAAGCAAAGTTTGGGGAAAAAAGCGAAGAAGAGTATATCAAACTTGCAAATGAATCTGGACTGCCTATCCAAGCCTTAAATAAGCTTGCGGCACAATCTCCTAATGCTGTTTTAAAATTAGCGGGTCTTTCTGAGACTACTAAGAATGTATCTACTCCTCCCAAAACTGGGGGAACAGTAAATATTGAAGCATTCCGGACTCAACAGCCTGCTGGACAACCAGCATCAGCTAGAGTCACAGGGGGTAAGACTTCTGACTTGGTATCGGCTTGGCGAGCTGCTAAACCTACTGAATAATTAAGGAAAATATATAAATGGCTCATACTACTGCAAATACGACAGCCTTTATCGAAGCTCAACAGTATTCTAAGTTTATCTTAGATAACCTGCCTCAAATGATGCTTCCTGAAGGTATGTGGAGGGATGTTTCTGACTTCGGTACAGGTACTACTCTCAATATTAAAACTGTTGGTACAGTTACGATTCAAGATTCGGCTGAAGATGTTCCGCTGAACTATACCAACATTGATACTGGCACTCTTACTCTGACTATTACTGACTATGTTGGTGATGCTTGGAGAATCACGGATGATCTTCGTGAAGATGGTTCCCAGATCGAAACTCTCTCTTCGATGAGAGCTTTGGAATCCACCCGTGCTTTGGCACAATATCATGAAACTCGTTTCTTGGCTGCTGCTAACTCTGCCCAGACCGCTGCAAACGTAGGTTTGGTTAACGCCAAGCCCCGTAGATGGGTTGCTGGTGGAGCTGCTGCTACTACGCGTGTTATAACAATGTCTGACTTTATTGCCATGAAATTGTCTTTTGACAAAGCAGATGTTCCTGAAACAGGTCGTATTGCTATTGTTGACGCTGGTGTTGAAGCTACTCTTAACAGCTTGACCAACATTGTGGGTGTTTCTAACAACCCAATGTTCGAGGGTATCGTTAATGAGGGTTTTGCAAAGAACCATCGTTTTGTTAAGAACGTTTATGGTTGGGATATTTATGTGTCCAATCGTCTGCCTGTCTTAACCGCAACAGAAGCTCTGAATGCCTCTAGCTATAATCTGGCTAACGATACGGCTGAAATTGGTGATGTGGCTAATATCTTTATGTGTATCGCTGATGATACCACTAAGCCTATTATGCATGCATGGCGTAGACAGCCCAAGACGGAAGGTTGGAGAGATGAAGAATCTCGTTCCGACAAATTCCAAGTTACAACTCGTTTCGGATTTGGTGCTCAAAGAGTTGATACTCTTGGTGTGGTTTTTACCAACCCCGCTACTTACTAATAGAGGAAATTAAATATGGGTTTCGAGTCTATGGCTGTTCGGGGTGTTAATAACCACTATGGCCCCCGTAAAACAAACAGTAAATTTGGTGGTGATTTGACTACTGATGGTATTAAGAAGCAAGCTATCTGGCAATTCTTGTATAATGATCTGCCCGATGCTTCTACTTCCAACATGGAGCAAGTGATTCCGGCTAACGCTAAAATCGTCTCTGCTTATTTGGAAATTCTTACTGCCTTTACTTCTACCTCTACTACAACTGACTTAACTGTGGGCCTTCAAACTTCCGCAGGTACAGCGATTGATGATGATGGTCTGATTACAGCAGTTAATGCTTCCCAGACTACTATTGCCGCTGCTGGTCTGATTGTTGGTACTGGTGCTTTAGTGGGGGCTACTATTGGTACCTCTGCTGGCGAATTAACTGTTGCCGCGTCGGCCGCTGATTTGTTAACTGGCGAAGCAAGAGTTATTGTAGAGTACATTTTAGTAGGCCCCTAATCAGGGTTTAATCTAGGCTAGGGGAGCGTCCTACTTTGGTAGGCCTCCCCTTTTTTATATAAAGGATTCATATGGCTGTAGAACACGTTGATATTACAGACCCAGAAATACATGAGTCCAAGGGGGTTTCTACAGCTACAGTTAATCAGATTTATGTTGCTAATGGAACCGCTTCTGGAACATGGAAAAAAGTATATGATGTTAGTTTACAGGGGGTTAGTTCTACTGCTCAAGTAGATACTGTTCCTACTTCAGATGGTGCTGGTGGATTTGTATTCTTTCCAAGAGCGAGAGGATCTTTATATTACACCAACATAGGAACAGGAACTACTTATGCTGCTCCGACTACCTACACATTAATAGGCCCTGCTACCACCGCAGAAGCTGATCCAGCATTAGTAACACATAATAGTTTAGGCAGATTAACATATACTGGTACTGCCGCTGCTGATGTTATTCTACAAGCAACTATAAATATAAAACATTCTGTTGGTGGTGGTGCTGATTGTTATTTTCAATTCCATAAAAATGGAGTTGCTATCACAGGAACAGAAGCAGTTGTTTCTGCGGATAGTACAACCTATATGCTAGTTTCCTTACAAGGAAATAGTACCGCAACGACTAATGATTACTTTGAAGTAAAGTTAAAAACTGCTTCAGGAAATATTGTTGTACATGCCATTACCTTGACCCTTAGGAGTTAATAATGCCAGCAATGACTGTTCTGGATATGGTTCAGAAAATCCTGGGTTCAATGGACAGCGATGAGGTTAACTCCGTTAATGACACCTTAGAATCTACCCAAGTGGCAGAGGTAATTGAAAGTACTTACTATAACATTGTTAATGGTAAGGACTGGCCCTGGATGTTCAAGTTATTTACTCTTGAAGCATCTGGAAGTATCTCAACTCCAACTCATATGAGATTACCAGATTCTTGTCAAGAAATTAAATGGTTAAAGTACGACAAAAGAACTTCAACAGATACAAAGGATAAGTTCTTAAGTGTTATGTATCGAGATCCTGAAGAATTTATGGAGATAGTAAACTCCAGAGATGAAACTGACACTACTGTTGATACTATAGTTGATCCAGTATCTTCAGTTAATATCAAAATTGTCAACAATACGGCCCCTACATATTACACATCATTTGACAACGAACACATTATTTTTGATTCATATGATGTTGCTGTAGAGTCAACTTTGACTGCTAGTAATACACAATGTTTTGGAAAAATTGAACCTACATTTACTATATCGGATTCCTTTGTTCCAGACCTTCCTACAAATATGTTTTCTTATTTATTGGACGAAGCTAAAGCTGTTTGTTTTGTAGAACTTAAACAAACCCAAAATCCAAAAGCAGAACAACACTCTATTAGTCAAAGAAGAAGAGCTTCCCAAGATTCTTGGAGATTAGCTGGTGGAATTAAATATCCCGATTACGGAAGAAAGAGTAAAAAATAATATGGCAAAAGCAGCAGTCACTCCTAAAGGCAAAGAAGTTTCTTATAGGCGTAATCCTCGTGGAAATTTTGAAGTCTACTTTACAAGTGGTGGAGAACTTCCTCAAGAACTACAGGGAGAATTTACTAACCAATTAATTGTAGAAGCAGCTATTAATGTTTTTATTAACAAAAAACAACTTGAAGTAAAGACAGACCCTATCCCAAAAGTAGATGGCTAACATAACTAATGAAATAGCATATAATACTTTTGTTCAAGGTATTATAACTGAAGCAGGACCTCTAACCTATCCAGAGAACGCCTCTTTGGATGAGGTTAATTTCATTTTAAAAAGAGATGGTTCCAGAAAGAAAAGATCTGGGCTGGATTATGAAGATGATTATGTTTTGAAATCTACTGGTTTTGGTACATCACAGGTTTCTAAGACTGGTATCTCTTTCCACAGATGGGATTACCCAAAAGGAAATCTAGATCTTAGTCTAGGGATTGTTAGAATATACGATAGTTTATGGTTTGTCAATTTGATAAACCAATCTCCTTCTACTGAATTTAAAAATGGAGGCTCTCCTCTAGTAATTTCTGGACTTTTAAATGGTAGAATTGATACTGCTTATATTAACAATGAATTAATTATTGTAGGAGAAGATCTCCCATATCCGATTAAGTTAGAGTATGACTCTTCTACAGATACAGTAACAACCACAACCATTTATTTAAAGATTAGAGATTTTTTTGGTGTTGATGATACTTTAGAGATTTCGGATAGACCCACAACAATGTCTATTGAGCATCAGTATAATCTTATAAATCAAGGTTGGAATGATGATATTCAAGTCAAGGATTATGATTCTCCAGAAGGAGAGGGTTATGGGGATGCTTTAAGTTACACGCTATATAAGAAAGGGTGGTATCCAAGTAATGCAGATATTTGGTATTATGGTAGAGCTGAGAACCCTAATAAGAATACCTTTGGGTATTATGTTCCAAACGAATTAGCTAAAAATAGTTTAAATAATTCTCAGTCTCCACAGGGAAGCTTTATAATTGATTTCAAGGATAGAGGGTCTTCTAGGGCGGATAAATCTGGGATATCTCTCCCCTTGGCTGATGCTGAACAAGGGAACCTAACTTGTATTGCTTCTTTTGCGGGAAGATTATTCTATTCTGGGATAATGAGTGTAGTACAAGATGGTGATGATAGGTCTCCAAACTATACCGGGTATATCTTTTTTACTCCCACCTTATTTAACAATAAGAAACTAGATCAATGCTATCAAGAGGCTGACCCAACAGGTGAAAAAGTCTCGGATCTAATTGCTACAGATGGTGGAGCAATTGTGATTCCTGAAATGATTAAAGTTACAAAAATGGTAACTCTCCAAGATGCTTTAATTGTTTTTGCAGAAAATGGTATTTGGAGTATTATGGGAGGAGATTCAGGTTTTAAAGCTTCCGAGTATCAAGTAAAAAAGATATCGGATTCTGGAACTGCGTTTCCAGACAGTATTGTTAATGCCGAAGGAACCTTATATTTCTGGGGTACCACAGGGATATATACTTTAGGAGCAAGCGATACTGGTGGATTAGTCACAACAAATATTAGTTTGTTAACCGTTCAGTCTCTTTATAATACATGGAGTCATTCAGCAAAAGCAAGTTGTACTGGAATATTTGAAGAACGTAATGCCAGAATTAGGTGGTTAATTAATACTACAAGTACTTATGATGGTGTTGATTATAGAAATAAATATAATTATGAGTTTATATATGATATCTCTTTAGGGGCTTTTTATCCCCAAAAAACGGACATTAGTAACTCAACGTTTCCTTATATAGCAGCCCATGTTGTTAGACCTAGTTTCACAAATACAACCTCTACTGAGTTGGTTGTTCAAAATGGGGTACAGGTTCAGGAAAATACAATTGATGTTCAGGAAACTAGGGTAACTTCTTATCCAGAAGCATTTGATCCAACTTACCTTATTTTATTAAACAATGGTGGAACATTTTATTTCACTTTTGGAAAATACAAAAATACGAATTTTGTAGACTGGTTTTCTCATGACAACACCGGCCTTGGATATGATTGTTTCTTGTTGACAGGATATGACGTATTTAAGGATGCTATGCGGAAAAAGGGTATTCCTTATCTGTATATGTATTTTTACCAAACAGAAGATTCTTTTGTTAGTTCTGGACTAGCTCTTATTCTGGACAATCAAAGCTCCTGTCTTGTTCAAGCTCAATGGGATTGGACTAACTCCACCGCCAGCGGAAAATGGAGCACACAGTTCCAAGCCTACCGCTTTAAGAGGGACTTTATCCCTACTATGGCGGGAGATTTATTTGCTAATGGGGAAGAGGTAGTCTCTACCAAAAACAAACTTAGGGGATATGGGAAGTCTTTAAGTCTTTATATTCTTGCAGAACAAGGGAAAGATCTTCATTTGATTGGATGGGCAGCATATATGACGGCCCCTAGGCTTCCTATTTAAAATATGATAGTTAGAAGAGCTACATTAGAGGATGTTGATTGGATTGTTCATCCTGCCTTATACGATATGTGTTCTTTAATAGGGAACCCTGAAATATATAATCCTACTTATTTAAGGGAAGTTTTTGTCCCTTATGTAATAACTAATGGAATAGTTTTAGTAGATGATAAGAAAACTGGGGTTATTGGAGGAATGATTACTCCTCATATATATAATCCAGAGGTAAGGGTTCTAGGAGAAATGGTCTGGTGGGTTCACGAAGGTAAGCGAGGTTCTTCTTTAGGATACCGGTTACTTAAAGCTTTTGAAGAAGAAGCAATAAAATCTGGAGTAAAATATATCCAGATGAGTCTTATGGAAGGGTCTACGGTAACTTCTATGGAAAAACAAGGGTACCGTAAAGTAGAGTTTGCTTTAGTAAAGGAAATATAATATGGCTTTATTTACAGCGTTGTTCGGAACTTTAGCAGCAACAACTGCTACTACTGCCGCTGCGGCGACGGCAACTACTGCTGCTGCTGCGGCCATACCTGCGGCCACAGTAGGGGCCTCTGCGGCTACAATAACGGCTGGAGCAACAGAAGCTACCGCATTAGCGGCTACAGAGGCAACCGCCGCTGCTGGCACCGCAGAAGCTTCTCTTGGGGTTACAGAGGTTGTAAATTCAGCAGGGGCAATAGCCCCTGAAATGGGAACAGCAACCACAGCAGCGGAGGCAGGAGTATCCTCCACAACTGCCCCTACAGTAACAGGGGGTAGTGAGATTGCTACCGATAAAGTTGGTGTGGAAAGTGGCACTATTTTTACTAAAGAAAATGCTTTTAAGGCTGCCTCCGCTGCTGTTTCCCAAGGAATGCAATATAAGAATCAAAAAGCAGCTGAGGCTGCCGCTGCTGATGCACAACAAGCTACAGGTAAAATAGCCTCTCTTAGGGCTAGAAATGCTAGACTGGATGCTTTATCTCAAGCAAGAATCTCTATTGGTAATCGGGAAGCTTCTGCTGGGGCTGTGGGACTTGGCGCACAAACATCTGGGTTACGCGGAGGAGTGGCAGGAACTCAAACAGCTTTAGCTAAGGAGTGGGGAGATTCTAGATCTTTAGAGGGTTTGGCTGCTAAAGCTGGAAGTGCTTTACAGTCAGCTTCTGACTTCGGGAATGCTGCTGCTGGTTGGCAAATGGCTAGCAATATGGTTAATAAAACTATTGCTCCAACTATTTTTCAAACAACTAATAATCCTAATGCAAATCTGGGAACTAATATAATTGATTGGTTAAATTCTTAATAATGACAAATTTTACTGCTATTGATGAATTCTTAGCGGAAGTTGGTGGGAGTTCTGCTCCTGATTCCCCTGCCTTGGATAAAAAAGCCAAGCAAGATGCTTTCTATGCAGCAGCGGGAAGTCCTGACTCTGATAAAGAGAAGACATATAATAGAATCCTTGAAGAGATGAAACAACAAGGATACTCTGATTACGTGGAATCAGTCAAACAGAGATGGATAGAGGAGCAAAAGAATTATGCCACTACCTATACAAAAGAAAAAATATTAGATTCTAATGTTCCTTTTGTAGAGAAGAAAGCTACAGTAGATGCGTATCGTTCTGGAGAGATGGTTGACCCAAATCTTCGGACGCAATTTGCAGAGAATGCTTCAGAAAAAGATCTAGGAAAGTCCTCCGCAGACACTCAATCTCAATTAAAAAGACAAAATGATAGCCTTACTGTTAATGTAGTACAAGAAAAAATTGCCCCCGGATCTAAGAAAGATATCGAAAGAGCAGACCACCAAAAAACTTTTCTTCAAAAATTAAAAGAAGCTGGAGGAGCTTTTGTTGATGGTGGAGCATGGGCTTTAGAACACCCAAAAGAAGCTGTTAGTGGTTTATGGGATGTTGGCCACACACTGGTTTCTGGATTAGCACATACTACAGCAGGAGGTTTTGCTGGTATGTTTATGGTTGCTATTCAAGATGCTGAAAAAGCTAATGAATTAATGACCCAAATTAATTCCTCTATTTATCGTGGTGATGGCAAAGGATATGAAAAAGGGATGGAAGCTCTGGCAAAGTTAGGAGAAGCTATTGATGTTCCTTTCAAAGCTTTGGCAGATAAAACTTATGATGTAACCGGATCACCTGCTCTAGGAGCAGTTGTGTATGCTGTTCCCCAAGCTTTTGGGTATGTTGCTGGTGGATATGTTGGAGTTAAAGCTGCTTTAAAAGGAGCCTCTGCTGCTCAATCAGTCAAGGCAGCAGTTAAAGCAGCTAACCCTTTTGCTGGTCTAGACAAAGACAAAGTAGATTTTGATCTTGGTCCTAGCGGGGAAGCTTATTACAAAAAGAAATTAAAGGAAGCCACAGGGGTTCGTACTGAGCCTGTTATACACGATATCAATCTTATTGATCCGGATACTCCTGCTTCTGTTGTTGGGCAGGCAAATCCTATTGCGGCTACTCATATAGGTACCTCGGCTGTATTGGATAGTACAGGTAAGCTTGCAGACAGTATGGGCACTACCAGAGCAGAACTTCTCAATACTTGGTTACTTCCTAAACTTGATCCTGAATTATCGGCAGCTTATCCAGATATCTATAACAATCTAGTTCGCAAAGATTTAGAAGCAAAAGCTCTTTATCAAGATGCAGAGATTGACAACTATCTTTTTGATAGTTCTCGTATTGACAAAAGTATTGATAGGTATTTCTCTGTTCTGAAAGAACACACAGAGCTTACAATGAATCTTGCAAACAGCACTATTGAACGTGCTGGGGATACTATTAGAGGGAAAGTTAAGTTTACTCGTAATGAAGGGTATGGTTGGACTGACCCACATGAAGCTCTCAGAATGGCAAATAAGCTGAACAAATCTCTAAGAGAGCAGAGACTTTGGTCAAGAAAAAGGGGGGATCCTGAGTTAGGCAATGGGTATCAATGGAGTGAAGTCAAAATTGATTTCAACGATAGAACACAGGAATACACATTAAACTGGGATTTTAATAGGAAGTTTGATTCAGAACAAGATCTATTCTTTGGTCAGGATGTTGTTAAAGCTGATTTTGGTCCTTGGGATGTTTCAGGTCTTGCTAATACTGTAGTGGGTAAGTGGTTGTTTAACCCGGCTGTAAGACTTCCTAAGTGGGTAACACAAGGAATGTCTAGGGCAGACATTAGAGCTACGAGTTTTGAAAAACTGTTCGCCACTACGTTAAGAGATAATATTCTTAAGCATAGTGTTGGAAAAGAGATTTCTTCCTTAATCCATAAAGGAGAGGAAGCCAATAAATATTTTTCTGTTAGTGATATTAAAGAAATGTTCCCTCATATTGGGGAAACTAAAGTCAAAAGTATTGTTGAAGGATATAATCACTACAGACGTTTGGCAGATTATTCTTATCAAATTACCAATAGGTCTGTACGAAGCCATTATATTAAAAGTGGCCAACATGGATTATATAATGGAGACGAGTATCTGGGAGTTGGGAGACCAGTATATGATACTGAATTTGAAAAAGTAGGTACTCCAAAAGTTCTGTGGGACTTCCATTCTCAAACAGCTATCCCCGCCGGAGAATCAATAAATCGTCCGGGATGGACTATAGCAAAGTTGTATAAGCCTATTCATAAGGAGGGGAAATCTTATGACTATGCTTGGGTGGAGAAAGCTAATGGCCCTCTTCCTAAACAAGTGGTTCCCAATATTGCAGGATATTTTCCTCATATTAATAAAGAACCTTACTTTATATCTCTCCACCCAAAAGAAGTCGAAGCAAATGGCCTCCCGGTTACTGATTCTAGAGAGTTAGCTAGATATGTTGAAACCATAGGCGTTGCTAGAACAGAAAAAGAAGCTATTGCTTTTGCTGAGAAACTACAAAAGGAACATCCTGATGCTATTGTTTGGGCTCGCCCTGATCGTTATGATGATATTAATGACACTATTACTAATCTTGATATAGCTAAGTTCAACCTTGATGTAACCAAAAGCAGAAAACAAGACAGACTTAGAACTCCTGATGGTTCTGTGGGTAGGATTGAAGACCCTGCTATTGCTCTGTATCAGCGTATGCAGCAAATTATCCGTTTAGATGCTTGGAAAGATATTGACTTTGAGTTTCGTAAAAACTTTATAGATTCCTATAAAGAATTTCTTACTGATGGAAAATTTCCCTCTGATGAATACCCTTTATTAAGACCAATTAATCCTTCTAAAGAAATAAGTAAGGCATATAATTCTGCTATCACTCTTCTGGAGCATTACAAAACACAACAACATATGGCCACTACTACAGAGAAGTGGCACAAGGCTGGAGTTATTGGTATTGCTAAAAAGCTGGAGGGGACTCCTGCTATTGCAGAATATGTGAGGGGTATTTCTAAAGGCTCTGGAATTACCGGAGCAGCTACTAAATTAGCCACAATAAAATTCATGCATTTGAACCCACTTCGTCAATGGTTAATTCAACCTGCCCAAGTTACAGAACTAGTTCCTATGGCAATGGCTACAGGAAATAGTGCCTTTATAAAAGAGGCCTCTGCTTTAGCACACCCAATGTTTAAGGCAATACTTGGAGAAGCTCCTATTCTTCCTAACTGGATAAAAGCCTTTATGAAAAAGGATGGAAACTCTGGAACTGGAATGAATGAGAAAGAATTTGCTGAAATAATGGAGGCCTTTAAACGAACAGGTATCCCAACCGGCATTGATCTTAACTCTGTTCTTCATGGTGTATTTAGAGAAGCGGGTCGGGGTCTTGATGAATCTTGGGCGGAAAGATTTGCACAAGGAACCAAAAAAACTATTATGTTTATTCCTAATACAGGAAAGACCCTTGGCTTTACGGGAGCAGAGATGCTTAACAATATCTTTTTGTTCCTGTATGCAAAAACAGATTTTCAAACAAGATTTCCAGATAAGAAGTGGAATGATCCACATAATTTAGAAATGATTGCTGCTAAAGCTCTCTCCACTGGTAATACTATGATGGGACGAGGGGACCAACTTCCGTATCAACATGGTATGTTAAGAGCAGTCATGCAATTTATGTCTTACACACATAAAGCAACTCTACAGCCCTTTATGAATAAGTCCCTGACTAAGGAAGAGAAGATTGCTATGTTTGTTGCTAGGGGAGTTTTGTTTGGTAAAAGAGGCATTTCCGGAGTAACTGGAATGGAAAGAATACTTAATGCAACTCTTCCTCAAGATGCTGTTCTTCCTGCTGAATTAAGTCAAGACGGGAAAGAGGGGACAAGGGAGGAAGTCCTCAGAATCCTCTCTACAGGTCTAGTTAATGAAATTACCAATAAGTTCTTTAATACCTTTTTCGATCAAGGGCCTGCTAAAACACAACTAGATATAGCAAAATCCATATCCCCAATTGGAGATACTGGTATTCCTTTTGGGGATTATCTGCAAGGTATATGGGATTTTATGCAGGGAGATAAAGATTTCTACCGAACAATGCCTTTCTTGTCAATGGCATCTAGCTTTACAGATACGGTTAATGAGTTGCATTCTATATGGAGTGTAAGAAAGCTTGAAGAAATGACTCCTATGGAAGCCTTTAAATCTATATCTATTCTTGGTGAGTGGGCTTCTGGGATGAACAACTACGAAAAAGCCCTCACCATGAAGCAAATTGAAGATTACGAAACCAAAACAGGGCAGAAACTTGGTTTTAATCTAACAGCTACAGAAATTACTGCTAAAGCATTTGGTATCTCTTCAGCAAAAGAACAGGTTTTATTTGATATTGGCAAGTTAGAGAAGCATCGGCTTGAGTACTTGGATGATTCTGCAAAGAAAATTATCAAGGACTTGAATGCTGTAGAAGATTTTTATGGTGAAAATCAAGGTAATTCTACTGAAGATTTCAAACAGTTTGCTAAAGACAGATACAACCGTATTGGTTTTCTTGTGAATCTATATGACCAGGGGGGAATGAAAGAAGAACTCCTAGAGAAAGTATGGGAACAAGATGCTAGAAGACAAGAAGAGGGTCTTCCTTCTGTTATTGGTAGAATAATGGATAGAAAACAATATGAAATTGACAAGTATAGACAACAAGAAATCAGGATTTTGGATAAGATTCGTAAATCCGATCCTGCTGCGGCAGAGGCTTTAGAGATGATGTTTTATGATGTAAAAAACTTTGATAAAGAAGAGACTAAATAATAATGAAATTTAATGACACCGCCCCTAAAATTGAAACCCCTTTGTATGTTAAACCTGGAGTTGACAAACAAGCTGTTGGGGATCTATTAAAGAATCTGACCACCACAGGCGAGAAAGTCTATTCTGATTATCAAGTTGGATCTTTAAGAGATGAGATCAATAAAGAAGTTGACACATACGAGAAGGGATACAGGGCTCCTGAAGAGGCCTCGGATGCTTGGATGAAAGCTGAGGGGGCTAGACTAGGCCAAGAGGAAGTTTACAATCAAGCTCAACTTGCTGGGGGAGAGGTTTCTCCTGCCTTCTCAACTTTAGAGAAGGAGTACCAAACCCAACTATCCCGTTTCCAATCTGCTAGAAGTCAAGGTAAAATTTCAGAAGAAGAACTTGTATCCCGTATTAACAAGACTACCAGAGAGTTTGTTAATCGTAATCCTTGGATGGAACAGGAACTCTATGCGTCAGCTCAACAACATCTTAAAAATACAGGTGTTGCGGATATTCTTAAATATAGAACTGATCTTCAGGCCTCTGCTCAAAAAGAGACCAGAGATGATTATAAGTTTATGATGCATAATATTGTAAACAATAATGTTCCTGGAGGGTGGTATCCAGGTATGCCAATGAATGAGATGATTACCAATTGGACTGCTTGGAATAAAGAACAAATTGTTGTTAAAGGATGGAAAGATTATGATTCTATTATCCAAAATAAAACAAAAAAAGAAGTTACTGATCTGCTTCCTTCTATGTATTCCAATATCTATGCTATCTCTAATGATAAGTATAGAACTTGGGCTAATGGATTTTCCCAACTAGGTAATCCCGGTCAGATCACAGCACAGATAGCTGCCTATAAACAAGATGGGGCAAACGAGGTTCTTCAAATGAAGATGCGTTTGTCTGAACTAGGAGTATCCAACACTCCTGAGGCTAAAGAAGCCATTGCTTCTTTTGAGAAATCTTTAAATGATGGTTTGGATAGTTTAGTTGGAGTTGCAGATGGTAAAAAAGCAGCAGAGATTCTGAAGAATAGAGCTGATACTCAGTCCACAATGCAGAAAATCGGGGTAATGAGTCAAGTCAATTTAGCTGCTATAGATGCCTTTAAAGATATTCTACCCTTTATGAGAAAAAGTTTGCAAGACAGACTCATGACAACAATGGGTATTGATAAGATTGTTGATAGTGGGTCCAAGCTGTTTGATGCATCTTTTTCCAGTACTCCTCAAGTTCAAGAGATGATTAGGTCTGGTAATGCAGGAGAGTTATTTGGAGGAATTCTAAAAGCAGGTAATGAGAATCCTAACAACCCCTCTTTTATGAAAGCAACTAAAATTTTAGTTGATAACTTTAATAAAGCTTTACCAGAGATGAAGCCTGAGGAACAACATGCAGCAGTTAATACTACTTTATCTCATATTGCTCAGAACCAACAAATGTTTGCTGCTCAATCTCCTGATCCGGGACTAATCTCTGGCTTGAAACCCCAGATTGATTTTCATATGGGTAAGTATGCTCCCGGATTATTTTCCGTTGCTTCTGAGAGTATGAAGACAAATCCAGGAACAAAGGTTATTTATGATGTAACTCCTTCTGGGGGTCTTGTTGTGTACTCTAACGATACAAACTTAGCCAAGAAAATCAATGCAGGTCTTGTATCTCAAGTAAATAATGCTTTGGATGCTTGGGCTAATGTTAATGGTATTTCTAGAGAGAAGGCTGCTCCTGCTTTTTACCAAGAGTATTTTTCAGGTCTTGTAGGTGGAGAAGCAGATATGATTGTTAATGATCCTGATATTGGGGGTAGTGGAGTTAATCCTACTCCTCCTAAGCCTTTAGCAGGGACCCCTACTGCTGAACCCTCCTCACACTTTAATGTGCGTACTGTTGAAGAAGCTAAGAAAGCCTTTGATGAAGGTAAGATGTCTAAGAAAGAATATGATATAGTTGCTAAGTTCTTTCAAGGTAAATAGATGACCGACCAACCTACCGTTAGTAAAAGATTTCTTGAGATTGCCGCTAGGTCCTTAGAACAGGACGGGAGAGGCAAGGACTCCTTCATGCTTGGGGAACCCGGAGCGGGGTTGGATATTCTTAAAGATAAACTAAATAAATATGAAATAAAGAAATGGGTTCCTCTTGTTGGAGGGACTGGAGTTGGAGATTTTATGGTGGGAGAAGCTCCTAATATGTATAGGGACTTAGCTAATGAAGGCCCTAGTGCGGCCTTTACCCCTGAATCCTATAGACAAAAAGTTGGAATGGGGCCTGCTTCTTTACTATATGGTATTGATGAGAGAATGGTTCCTCTTGTGGGACTTGGGTCTGATCTAGTAGGTTTAGCAACTATACCAAAAGTAATAGCTAAGACAGGGGCTAAGGCTGTTTCAAAGGCCGTTACAGCCCCTACAAAGACCTCCCGTAGGGAGTTTGTAAAGAAGGCTGGGGCTGTTGCTGGAGGAGTTGTTGTAGGAGGGGGTTTGCTCAAGATGGCAAGTAAGGTTGCCAAAGAGGGTGGTGAACAAGTTGCTAAGAAAACTTCGGATAATGTTGCCACAACTGTAACAAAAAAATATAAGTATAATTCTTTAGCTGAATATATAGATGATGTTGAGTCTGGGGCTATTCATGAAATTCGGGATAGTTACCATCATGAAATTCGGGCTAGTTATCCCAATGGGATAAAGGGGTTGTCCGATAAAGAGTTTGCCGATATTAAACAAGCGGGAATGACTCGTAGAATGGAGTTGGATGCGGCTAGATACAAATTCTCAAAAAGTCGTTTGGATGGATTACAAAAAGGTAATAATCCTTTGACTAAAGAGCAAGCTCTGGAATATTTAAAGAGAGGGAGACATACAGATACACTAGAAAATCTGGATGAATTTTCTCCTCTTGCTAAGGAGGAAATGGCAGGAGCAAAAGCTCTAGCCAAGGAATATAAGATTCCTTGGCCAGTGTATGTTGCTCCAATCCCTTTTTAAAGAGTATAAAAGAAGTGATTTATCTCAGGATAGTGGGGATCATCTCCCTTCCAGTCTAATCCACAGTCTCTACTAATCTCACCTAATAGACCCCATATGGGGTCTTTCATATGGCTGATTGGTTTACCATTTTTAATGGGTAGAATATCAATAGCTAACGAGGCTGGTTTTCCCTCTAGCATATTATTATGTTTTGAATCTCCAGGCCGAGATTCCGTAATTTTTCTACCGGGCAAAGATCTGCCATAGGCAAAGAGTTTCTCTTGCTCAATCCAAGACCTGTATGTACAAAGAACTGCAATATCCAGACCAATTGAGTTGCATCTGTCTAGAAATTTTAATACTTTAGGTTGCATTTCTGGATGTAAATCATTTATTTTTCTACTAGCCATGTATGTATCTTTCTATGTATTTTATTTGAAAAGAATCTTCTCCAGAAGTATCCTCGGATAATTGCAGAGATAGTAAATATTGAAGTAATTCCTAAATTTTGTTGTATAGTAACTTCTATATGATATAGAGGAGCAGCAATACATTGCCATACAAACATACTAATTATGAATCCTGTAGCAATATTAACACAGGTTTCTAGAAAAGATTCTAATCTAGTTTGCATTAATTATTAATGAACTCCATAGGTGTGTGCATCTTCAACGAGTTGGGCCTTGTCATTATTAACAACAACCAACTCAAAGACAAAAGGTTCGTCATCATACTTCCATTTTAAAACTAATGGATGATCCCAATTATATCCCTTTGCAGTAAAATCCTTTACCATAATTAAAACATCATGCATAGTAGCATATTGATGCTCTTGTTGTGCTTCTACTTCAGGAACTTCTGGGGGTGTTGTTGCTTTTTTTGTTCTTGCCATTTTCAATTATTTCTTTCATAGTTCGTAAACAACCCAGACAGTACTGCTTGTCTGGACTAAGTTTACATTGTTTTTTACAGGAAGTTGACTTCACAATTACCTGCACTACAAGCAAGTTCTTGCGAACCTCCTGTATTATCTAGTTCTTCTTTAAACTGACTCCAGTCAATGCTGTATGTTTTTAGCATAGCATTATACTGTTCATCTGTCAAGTCTTCATAAGGAGCCTGTTGATATGTATGATCTGCGAAAGGAAGGAAAGATACCCCACTCATTTCATCAAAATGTTTATATACCCAAGCACCTACTTCTGGCCACTCCTCATCTTTTACTGTAATCGTTACTGAAGGCTTATGTTCACACCAATGTCTTTGATAAAGAAGCCAAAGCTCTAGTTGCTCAATAGCTGTTGTGTCTTTACGGCATATAGCCCCTTCAGGTGCTTTCATAGCAAAAGAGAAGACAGCAGTAGAATCAGGACGATGAACCTCATCTTCTACCTCGCATCCTTTCTCCTTAAGATACTGATATATGGGGTCTTTTTTATCCATTCGTATGCGTCGAATATAGAATGGGTTATGTCTAGCATGAATGCCAGAAGCACTATCCACCAACTGGCTGACAGTACCGGAAGGTTTAACACAAGTGATAGATACAGAAGGGTTAATGCCCAACCTCTCAGACCAGTATTCATTTACACTCCTTGCATGATCTCGTAATGCTTGTAGTTTGTTTGGTAATTCTAATTTATAACGAGTATTTCCACTCATTAATTCGTTATCCATAATACCAGTAAGAGATACCCCAAGTAATCGTTCTTCCTCTGTATTCTTTTTCCACTCTTCACTTAGGAATTGGAAGTTTGTAAAAGTTGATTGAATGGTACCTAATATTGTTGCGAGTTCTACTTTTCGTTTGAGATCTTCAAAGGTATCAGTAGAACGTACAACTACTTCTGTAAGGTTACAGAATTGCTTATCACGGAGGATGATTTCAGAGCAAGGATTTGTCCCGTAGGAGTAATCCGGACTCCGTCTACCCCACTTCGCTGCCTGTCGTTTAGAAGCATCTCTATTAAATATTCCACGCTCTCCGGACTTTGATTTAACAAGAGATAACCATTCTTCCAAGAATATTTCCGCATTAGGGGTCTCCAAATAAGTTGCTGAGTTATTGGCAAGACTTCTCCAAGAAGCATTTTCCCACCAAGCACCTGCCTTAGCATTCCGCATTCTGAAGTCATCAAGATCAGAAAGACTAATAAGAGCCGACCGGCGAACTCCCCCAACTACCACAATCTCTCCAACCATACAAAGAATATCATGGACTTCAAGACTATTAAGTTTTCGTCCATGAGCAGTCTTAAAAGTATTTACTGTAAAATCAAATAATCTTTTGAGGGGATCAGGGCCAGAGGCCCTTCCCCCAAATACTCTAAGACGTTCCCCTGCTGGCCTTACTCTACTATAATCGACAAAAGGGATGTCCCCTTCATACAAGGAAGAGATAAGTTTTTTATATGCTTTTGCCCATCCAAGTTTGCTATCTCCAACAACGATTATATCTGATACTTGATTTAGTTCTTCTGGAATAGATGGAAGTTTTGCAACTTCATTCTTTTCACAACTAAACCCTACCCCAGTACCATTCATCAAAATATAAAGGGCTTCAGAGAAGGCTCTTTTATTATTGATAGCAAGATAAGAACAGTTGTAAGCAGCAATATTATCTCGTTCACAGGCCTCTCCCGCAGTCATTAGAAGACGCATTGAGGGCATGATTTCTAGATTTCGTATTGCTGGATTTATTTCATTTAATAGAACATTATGAAACTCAACAGGAGTTTTAGTTCTGAGATATTCTACCAATCTCAAACAAGTTTCGTCCCAAGTTTCTCGTCTATTTTCAGACGGGATAAATCTTGCATATCTGCTCAAATGAATTATTTCTTGATAGAGAGTTGGTAGTTTACTCATTAGTTTCGTCCTCCCACCACTCAAGTTCTCCTTCAATAGGTGTGTGTTGATCTTCCTCTTCTTCAAAAGCTTCATAAAGATCTGTTTCTTTTATTTCTATTTTATCTACAAACCTATCCACAAGATCTTCTGCTGAAATTTCTAAAATTTCTAACAGAGTGACTTCGTCTAGAGTTTTTAGTTTTTCTACTAACTCTACAAAATCCATTTTAAGTCTTATGCTTTGGAATGGATACGAGCTTGATCTCTAGTATATTCAGATTCTAACATACTAGTTTCTCTTTCTTCTTCCATTCTCTCTCTAAGGTACAGAGCCATTTCAAGAACTTGATTATAAATATTATCCATGCTGAATTCTCCAATAGAGGGGGCTGTTTTCTTTTTTTCTAAATCTTTAATTACTTTATCAAAAGTTAAAATTTTTGCTGTCATTTTAAATCACCTGTGTAAAAGTTGGTTTTGCTTGTTTTTCTGATAATATATTTTTAAACCATGCTCCACAATCTGTGCATTGGAATCTTTTATATTTCATAGTTTTTGTAAGAGCATAACCACGTTGTTGATAATGATTTCCACCACAATTGGGACAAACAGAGTCCCTAGTATGAAGACCATGATTGGGGTGGTTTTTAATCCAAGGAAGTAATTTATAGTATACCCCTTCCAGAATAATGACATCTTGTTTGTTATATACTTCCATTAATTCCCAAGCTTCACTATCCCCTGCCATACACTTAACCCATAGTTCATGACCTGGATGTCTGATTTTTTGTCCAACTCCAAGAGCTTTGGCAACGTAGTCTAGTTTATTTGATGGAAATTTGAATTGATTTCTAGCAACTTTAAGTAAATCAATTTGTTTATATGGAGTTGGGGGAGTCATTCCATAGAGCAAGAACTCTTTGTTTAGAGTTGGAATATCAAATCTTGTTCCATTATAATGAATAACCGCATCCGCTTCGTCAAGAAGTTTGTGGATTTTCTTCAACATTTTTCTAGGAGTAGATTGATAGATACTATCGTACATAATACCATCTTCTCCTAACCATTTAGCAGCCCAACAAAGGGTATAGGAACTCTCCATTAGTTGATTTATACCAATATTTTGATTCCATAAACCCCAAATGTGAGCTGTATTTGGACTTGTTTCAATATCCAAAGCTAAAATTTTCATTTTTTTATTCACTAATAGCGGCATATTTGTCCTTAATTAATTGCTGTAATTTTATATCCATATACGCGAAAGAATCTTCTATATTTAAACAAATAATTTTATCTTGAAACTCATTCGGAATATTATGAGCCATCCAAGATTCCATCACGACTATCTCATCTGCCCAAGTAGCTAGTACATTATCAAATGGAACTAAGGCAAAGTCTATAGAAATTCCACAAGCACGTGTATTATGACCAAATACTTTATGAATTATATTAGCAGCAGTAGGCGAGCGTAAAAGTCCGGCTGAACAAACACAAAGAACTCTTTTAGTTCCTCCTTGATATCCATTATGACAAGTATATAATCTATTCATCATGTTATTAAAGTCCGTTTTCTTTCTTTTCCAAAATATATTTCTATTAAATAAATATTCCAAAGATTAATTGGAGGCAGGTGAAGTAACCATATTGAGAATTCTTTTGGTTGGGCGTTTGTGTTCCCAACAGAACCATTCGATTCCGTTTTTGTCACACCATTCTCCATAGTTTGTTTTGCTTCTTTTTCCAAGACGAACTCTCGAATTTTGAAAAAACATAATAATTCTAAATTCTGGGTATTGTTTTTTAACCTCTAATATTTTACGTCTATCACTAGGCTTAAAAAATCCTTTGGTTTCTAAATACACCCCCTCTCCTAATTTGAAGTCGGGAGTGTATTTATTTTTAAGGACATATTCTATAAACTCTGTCTCATAAAAGTTTCCAAGTTTATAGAAAGAAGCTACTGTCTCTTCAAATTTAGATTTATAGGCCATTATTAAATGGCTGAGATTTTAAATCCGAAACAATTAATAGCAGGATTAGAGTGCTTAGCCTTTGCAGCAACTTCAAAATGGGCTCTAAGCCATTTACGAATATAGCTACGAGCTGCCTCGTAAGTTGTGAAAGTTTTGTTATTGAAACGACGATTACCACGAATAATTTTATACATATAATTCCTTTCTAGTTGTGTTTATTTAGATACTCTATGAATTGGTTTTTATAAGTTTCATAGATTCCTAATAAGGTGTTACATCTAATACAAAGTAAAGCGCGTACTTTATTTGTACTATGATTATGGTCTACTACAAGGGGCCTTTTATCAGAATATTCTGATTCTTTAATACCACAAATAGCACATCTTCCTTCTTGCTTAGTAAATAAAATTTGTCTATCTTCTAAGGATATCCCATATCTATATAATAATTGAGTACTTCTATTCCTATCTCTATTTTTGTAATATCTTTCTCTTCCTTTTCTTTGTTGATCTATTTTATTTTTCTCATACTACTTTGCCTTCTTTACTGGATCTTGATAAGCCATATCATTTATAAAGATCTAGTCTTTTGGTGTAGATTTCACTTTCCTTACGTAATATCCAAAGGCAATTGCCATTCATTTCAAAACGCTCATTACTGTCATATAAAGGATAAACAATATCAATCATTT
>ERZ1292625.644-Hain-H41-01um-R1-644-length-49956-cov-9_pt1 | contig 49956 bp, 45 predicted proteins | sample MGYA00564400_ERZ1292625 | MGnify/ENA primary metagenome ERZ1292625 (study PRJEB36523, sample SAMEA6512639) | groundwater metagenome | collected 2019-01-08 | study: AquaDiva: Metagenomics assemblies of 32 groundwater samples
CTCCGTTAATAATTGTCTTATATTTTCGACATACTTTGATTCAATTCCGCTTTTTTCTAATACCGCACAGTAAAATTCGATAGCGAATGCCAATTTATTTTGAATATCAACAGCGCTATCCATTAAAAAGTCATTCAGGCTTGTTGCGCCGATTCCTAAGTCCCGAGAATAGGCTCGCTTTGAATATTGGGGATTAAGTTTAAGTCTGTTATCCAATTAAACTGTGAATCTTACGCAAGCAGTTCGAAACTTCTCAAGCTGAGTGCACCAATTTTCAAGCGTGAGATTTCTGTAAAAGTCAATAGTTTTATATACTTAGATAAATAAAACAGTTGGATTATCAAAAACCTTGTTTTTCCAAGGTTTTTCGTGGATAATAAAGGTATGGAAAAACAATCAACTCTTTCTACAAGCATAGATTCTGATCTTAAAAAAGCATTAGCGGCGTTTTGTAAAAAGCGAGGACTTAAAATTCAAAGTGTTGTAGAAAATGCTATTCGCGAGCAACTCGAAGATGAAATTGATCTTGCAAGCTATGATAAACGAAAAAACGAAGAAGAAATTTCACTAGCTGCAGTTCTTAAGAAAATCAAAAAATGAGTTTGAAAGTTTACGAAATCGTTTTTAAAAAGAGCGCAGCGAAAGAACTCCAAGATTTACCGCAAAAAATTCAGCAGAAAATATTAGATGCTGTTCGGCTTCTCTCCTTAAATCCCTATACTGAATTGCTTCAGATAAAAAAGATGAAAGGTGCGGATTCACTCTATCGCGTTCGTATCCAGGATTATCGAATAATCTATCTAATAGAAAACCAAAGAATCAAAGTAACGATTATCAAAATCGGTCATCGCAAAGAGGTTTATGAGTAACTGACCAAGAAGTTCGGAGATCAACATGGCAATAAAGACAATCGTATTACTTCGTCATGGGCAATATAAAAACGAGCCATCGGAACAACTAACTCCCTTGGGACGTAAGCAGGCCATTCTTGCAGGTAAAAGATTAAAGGACATGAAGTTCAATAAGTTTTATTTCAGCACTCTTCCTCGAGCACGGGAAACAGCGGAAATTGTCAAAAAAACCATGGGCTATCGAAAAAAACTATATGGTTCCGATTTTTTACATGAGTGTGTTCCAGGGTTTCCCAAAAAAATGCGCAAAAAATATGGTTATACTGACGAGAAAAAATTGATGAAACATAAACGACAAGCTGATCGTGCGTATCGCGATATTTTTACGTTTTCGAAAAGTAATCGTTTCGAATTAGTTGTTTGCCATGGGAATATAATTCGTTATTTTCTTTGTAAGGCACTCGGGGTTGATACCGAGCTATGGCAAAGACTGGATATTAAGCAATGTGGAATTACGGTCATTCAGCTCAACTCTAAAAAGCGTTCAATAAGCATTATTTCCCATAATGACATTGGGCATATTCCTCTTAAGATGCAGACTTTTATTTAGATAATTTTAACCTTAAGGCGCTGGAAGTTTTGCTAATATTGTTTCTAAATTTTGTAATAATAAATTTCTTGCATAAAGACATCTCAGACAGAGACACTAAAGATTAACTGTCAAAACTTATCGCAACAGCAAAGCTCATAGACATATAATTTCAAAATGATACGTTGGTAAGCTTTATATCTTAGACCACCGGGTGCATTAATTGCATAATATTCTTACGGGGGTTGTGTGTTTAAATTTAGTAAAATTAACGAAATTTTTGCGCTCGTGCTTCTTGTTACTTTTTTAACAAATTCAGCACGGGCAGCCACATTTTGGGACGACGAAATGGAGGCGGGAAATACAGGTTATGGCGCCTTGGTAACTAACCCTAACATTTGCGGCAACGTCGCAGGATTTTCATATGATACTGTCAATAAGGTCAGTGGTGCGGCCTCTCTTAAAGAAAACTTTCCAGGCCTGCAATACACTGGGCAGTGCGGGGGATATGCGGACCGATCTTTTCCCGCAACTGACGACCTCTGGAGTCGGTATTACGTTCGCCTCTCTCCGGGTTTCATAGTCTCGCCAACAGCCTACACAAAGGTTATGCGAAACGATACGGGTACCCAGTTGGCCCATTGGTGGGCAATGGGACCGGGTTTAAACCAGTTATTGGTTGCATTACAGAACTATCCCACAACTGGAGAGACAAGGAACTTTAGACCTAATGAGGGTGATGGCTCCCTTACTCGGGGCCAATGGGTCTGTATCGAGACTCGCATCAAGCACAACACTGTGGGCAAATCCGATGGTTTAGTAGAGGCTTACAAAAATGGCGTACGGTTCATGCACTGGCCCGGTCTAGAAATCCGCAAGGTTTCCCAAGGCACGCAGAATGCCCACTTTGTATCCAATCGCATGTACCGACAAGAAGGAGAAGGAAGTATTAACTACGACCGTGTGGCTTTTGGGAACACCCGCATTGGCTGCATAGGCAGTGTGGTCCCTGAACCAATCCCTCTGCCGCCACTGCCACCTGCTAAGCCTTTGGCGCCAACAAGTCTTCAGGTTAAACAATGATTGTAGTCATATTGTTAGAATTTATACCCTAAGTATAGTGTGTAAATTTGAGTTGATCCATCTCCTGAACCCAAGTATTTGGTAATTACATCGACCCCTGCCTCAGGCGATGGCTCTAAGAAAGTTTTAGAGAAGATTTAGGGCGTGTGGCATTTGAAAAATAAAATTTTATTTTTCGCAATCCTTACAAGTCGCAAGAAAAATATTCCCACCGCGCTCATAAGCGATATTCACAGCACCACTCGAAGAAATTTCTACCCAAGGGTAGACTGAACCTCCAAGGGGTTCGACTTCAAAAAATTCCCAGCTCGATTGGGCAGTTAATTTTCTGGCGTAAATTAACACATCTTTATTTCTGGTATAAACCACATGTAATCCACCTTTAGAATCCGTAGTAATTCTTGGGAAACTTCCAGTTTCAACGACATCTTCAGTGCCACCTTGCTCAATCGCAAAACGCTTCCAAGAGCCATCTGCATTCGTGGCATACATCAAATCAAAAGTACTTTTTAAAACCATGTTATCTTTATTAGATACAGCCTTTTGATAGACGAGATGAATGTGGCCATCACTGTCCACAGTCACATGGTGTTTGATCGAGATATCGTCGATGTCAATGATGTCCCAACTGGTTTCGCCTTTGATAGCTACTTTAATTGCGCCAGAAGGTTGACTAAAAACCGTATTATAGGAAACCACAGGGTTACCATTTGGTAAAAGCGCCATTGAGGTAAACCATCCCGCATTTCGAACAGCATCAACAGTTTCAAAAGTCCATTTATCGTTTTCTAGTGTACCGACTTCAAGCGAAGCCGTATCCCATCCCGAAGAAGGAAGTTTTGTATGGGCAAAATAAACCTTGTTGTTAGCCGATGCACTTGATGTCCACCATCCTCCGCGACCAGAACCTAAATCTTCGGGTTTCCATCTTGAGCTTTTATTTGTAGCGTAGCGAAGAGTTTGTTCTTCGTGATCGGCGTAAAATATATGGGCTACTGAGTTTGCGTCGAAAGTTAAGCTTGGAAACCACCCTGTATCATCACCGCTTGCATCCACCGCTGTTTTATTCACAACATCTGAATTTGTTAAGACGGTATAATAAAGTTCACTTTTGGCACAACGGACATCGGAGCAGCCCGTGTACACAAAGTGTTTATCACCGTTCTTTGCTAATGTAACTTGAACCATTCGGTTGCCACTTGCGGCTCGATCAATTTTTCGAATATTCCATGTCGGTGCGGCAAATGCCAAAGACCCTAGGAAGGAAATTGTAAGTGAAGAAACAATAATTTTAAAAAAATAATCCATGGAACCTCCGCAGTGAAATTTCTGGTTTTAATTAAATCAGGCTTATTGAGCTTGGTAAACTCAATTTATGTTAAGGTTGCGGATACAGAGTTTACTGAAGAGTGGCCCCATCTAAAGTCTAGTTACGCTGCTGAGCCCAAAGGATTTCTATTTGCATAAGTTAAAGCATGGAGATCAAATTAGACTATTACCAAATAAAGGCGGTGAATGGCTGTATTAAACTATTCCAACCGAAGGTCACGTTGAGTTCATTTGAAAAGCCATTGATAAGAATAGAAGAATTATTCAAAGATCCAAACCAATTATTAGACGTCAAAAAATCCTCAGAATTAAGAATTAAATTTTTTGAGTTAGAGGGGATGGCTCGTGTTTTCAGTAAGGTTTTTGAAATAGAAAAAGATTCAGAATCCAAACAACAAGCTAAGGAAAATCAAGAAAGTGCAAAGAAATTAGAAGATCTCCGAACGACATTTAAAGAAATAGAAAATGCCTTAGGAAAATATTCGTTTCCTTTTGAAATAGAAGAACAAATTCTAAAAGTGAAAACGCATCCTCGGTTGCAAAAATATATAAGTCAGCTAGAGATTTTAGTCGAATACTATAAACAAGAACAAACTATCGAACGACAAAATTTGCTGAAATATCTTAAAAGTTCTGGATGGTATAAACACGCTGAACAAATGATAACGAATATCCGTAATACTTTAGAGTCTATTCCCTGGGGAAAAAAGAAAGAAATTCGGGGTCAAATACTTTTATCTCTTAAGAAGAGCCTAAAAGAAACGCAAGAGTTGTTTCCACGGGACCCCTCTCATCCTAAGAAAGATGAGCTTGATCCTAAAATTCTGGAAGAGGGCGGAAGTCATAAAGCGCGTCGACTTCTTCGTTGGTTCTCAATTTATTTTTCTGCTCTTCATTATTATATTGAGTATGAAGGGCTTCCTAATGAAAAAATCAAAACCTACATTATGGATTCATCCTTAGTTGATAGCAAATTTTCTGTTATTGAACCAAGTGAAATAAAAGGTCCAATTCTTATTCCAAAAGAGTTTATTCTCATTCTTAATAGTTGGATTGCTCGTCTGGGAAAAGCCAAAGATTGGGGCACTTTAGAAAGGGCAATGGCACATGGCCTTTCTGCGACAAAAATTGTTTCTCCTCAACGAGAAGCTCAAGCATTTGCGTCTGAAACTGCTTGTGTAGATAAATTGAGCGAAATGGTTTCTGAACTTTCTATTAGAGAGCTGGATAACCAAGGACTTCTTGTAAGCGCTTCACGGCAATTGAGTTTGATTCGTAGAAATCGAATCGGCGACGATGGCAAAGCTCGAATTGATTTGTTGCGAGCGGAATCGACTTCGTTGAGTCTGTTAGGTGTAAAGTTTGTTGGTTCCAGTGCAGTGCCATTGTGGGCTGTGGGTGGTTAAGAATTTAAACGCAGACGACTGGCGACGGCCGTTTATTAATTACTTAAGTTTGGAGTTTTCCTCGAAAAGTTTTTCAATTTTTTTGAAGAAATATTTTTACATTTTTTTACAAATTTATTTGACAGTATTTTTTAACTTCTATTCACTTCATAATTCTTATTTCTGATAAAAATTTTTTCTAAAACGATTTTTCAAGTTTAAATCTCAGGGCCATGGTCTGCAATTCGTATAAAATGACTTTACAAATAGTTTGAGTATTCGAAAAAATTCAACACAAAAAACTCGTGTTAATATCTTTCACATGAATCAACAGGCTTTTAATTTTCTAACAAAATTACCCAAAGAATGCGGTGGAAGTCAGGCTCTTAACAAAAGAAAATGCAAACGTGTGCTTGCTGTTAAATCTCCGATACATTTGGTTCTGCGATCAGATAAAGCTAAAGGAATTTACTCTTTTGTTAATCATCAAGCCACACTCAACAAATTGATTACAAGGTTGGCAAAGAAGCACAGAATTAAAATTTATTCTTACGCGATAAATTGGAATCATATTCATTTCGTAATTCGAATTTTTGATCAGCAAAATTATAAGCATTGGATTCGGGATTTAGCAGGACAAATTGTTCAGTGCATTTCCTTGAAAACTAAAACGCACTTGAGTAAATTTTTCACTGTACGTCCGTACACTCGACTTGTTAGTTGGGGGCGTGAATTTAAAACCGTAATGGACTACCAAATTTTAAATAAAATGGAAATTTTTGGCTTAAGACCGAGGAAAAAAGGAAATTCGAGTTAATTAATCCGTTGGGTTGACTTTAGAACATCTTTTAAGCTACTCAAGAACCCCCAGAAATAACGGAGCTCAAAATGAAACAACTTCTTCTAATCATATTTTTTCTATTATCCCAATCGACTTTCGCTGAAACCGAAAATAAAGAATTCGAATCCAAAGGTTTGAATGAAGTTTCAGTTGAAAACATATCGGGAAAAGTAACAGTTTCCGCATTTGAAGGAGCAAAAGCTTCTGTAGTTGCCACAAAAAATAAATTTTCAGATAAGTGCAAAATGTCCATCGATAGATCAGGTAATAAGCTTGTTCTTAAAGTCGAAAAAAGCGGCGGCGTTTTTTCAAGTGATGAATGTGACGTTGATTTTGAAGTTAAAGTTCCGAAAGCTGTCGATTTAAGCTTAAACGTTGGCTCGGGGAATATGATTATCAATGGAATTCACGGTGCACTCAATTTCAAAGTTGGTAGCGGCAATACATCAGCCGATGGCTCTTTTAAAAAGATTGACGGTATGTCTGGAAGTGGAAATGTCACTGTTAAGGGTTTAAATGGAGGCGGTGGAATTAAAACGGGAAGTGGTGAAATTAATCTTACCTTTACGAATAAATCATTAAAAGGAGAACTGGATCTGAAAGCAGGAAGTGGTAATGCGACTCTTCTTTTTCCAAAAGGCTCAAAAGTTAAAACGAATTTCTTTGCAGGTAGTGGACAAGTGAGCAATGAACTTGGCGACAATCCCAATGCTTTGTTTCTTGTCTCGATGAAAGCTGGCTCTGGCAATTTAAAAATAAAATCCTATTAGATCAATCTGACAACCGAACTGTCAGACAATGGTCGTGCGTCAATTGAAGGTATTGAAAATTCGATGCCTTCATTCACGTTAAATGTAATCATAAAATAATGAAAAATATTAAAATTCTTCTCTGTATTATTTTATTATTATTATCGTCGTCTTGTATTCACAAAACAACAAATCAGCCAGAAACATGTAAGTCAGATTCTGGACGAAATATTAGTTCTGAAAATGAAGAGCTTCAGATATCATTTGTACCCCAAGAGCTTTATTACGAAACGATTCTAAAATTATTGGACAAGGTCAATGAAAGGACCAAGATAATTCGTGTGCTTCAATTTAACTTCTTTACCGATAATCCCGGCAATAGTCTTCCCAAACAGATTGCTGCAAAAATTATTTCATTGAAAAAACAATATCCAAATTTAGATATTGAAATTTTATTAGAGAGTAAAAAAGATCTAGATAAAGCCGACGGAAAAGGGGCGGCGCAAAGAAACGCGATCACAAAGAAATACTTTAACAAAAATGGGATTAAGGTCACAGACATATTTGGACTTGATGCTAGTCTGACGCCGACAAAAAAACAGGGAGTCAGTCACGCAAAAGTTGTGCAGATCGACGATACAGTGCTTGCGGGAAGTACAAATTTAACTCAACAATCAACGACCGTTGGTGCTAATAACGAAATTAATCTTCTTGTGCAGTCTTCGAAGATTGCGGCCACGATTTTAGATTTTATAAATCGTATAAAAGCGAATAGCAGTCGCATGCATGATTTGCAAATAACAGATGGAGCTCTGGGTGTTTTTACTGATACTCTTTTGTTTGATAGACTGACCGGGCTTATAGATAAAGCGGGGGTTGGCGATACATTAGATCTTTCAATGTATCAATTTTTGTATCGAGACAATCGTGATGTTCAAGCCAAAATTGTTTACGAAAAATTAGTTGCTGCGAAGACAAGAGGCGCTAAAATTCGTGTTTATTTAGAGAGAACAAAAAATAGCGAAGATGAAACATTTAAGACAAACAGCAGAGTGGCAGAACTTTTATCTGAAAATGGAATTGAAGTGTATTTTGATCCTACGGAAAAAATTTCTCATGCTAAGTTTATCGTCTATGTCGGAAAAACTGAAAAAATTGCGATCATCAGCTCGGCTAATTACTATCGTGGTGATTTTAACGAGAATCATCAAGTTAATTGGCAAGTGACAAATCATCCTCTCATTGAGTTATTGCAAACTTATTTCAGTCAAAAAATTGCCTATGAAGGACAGCGCTACGAGGAAATGATTGGCAAAGGGAAACCTAAGCGGATGTTTCGTTTTTGGCGAGGATTTAAACAAGACGACGTCACTGCTAGCGATTTAATCACGAAGATTAATGCTCGTTTGATTCCGGAAACGATTCGCGTTGGTGGGAAGCGTGGTCTTACGGCTTATATACCGGCCTTTTTGCCATTACAGCGTCCAGCGGGGCAGCCAGATGAAATTGCTCTTATCGCCTATACAAATGAAGATACCTACAATGCAATTCGCTCTACAAAAACTGGAAGGGCCTATGGTCCACTTCATTTCGAGACCGGAGCCTTTTCAAAAGACACTAGTAAAAGTGTCCTGCTTTCGCAATATGAGGGAGTCCTCCCTGTGGATGCGGCCTCAGGATTTATTTTAGGTGATCAAAATACGGATTGGCAAAAAGGCTTCACAATTCTACGAGTGGTCTCAAACGCCGCAAATGATGGAAAGACTCATATGGATCTTCTTCAAAAAAATGGAGCGTCTTTTGGATTGAATGCGGCGGCCATTGTCGTTGATCCGAATTATATACTTGAGTATCTCAATTTTTCAAATCAACAGTTGGCTTCAGAGTTTGGAAATAAATTAACTGCGGTAGGGGATAGATTGGAAGTGCAATCCTCTATTCCCATTGGAATTAATCCAATAGGCAATTTAAAAATTGGCGCTGGTGAAGGGACTTCGATTCAATTTGATGCGACACTGGCTCCAGCACACGAAAATCTTAGAATTGTTTTAGATGAAATTCGTGAAATCAATGAGGCGCAAACTAAAAGCTTCAGCGAGACTCCAAGTTCAACTTCAAAAAATAAAGATACAAACAAAAATTTGGCCTGCCCAAAAGTTTTTACAAACTAGGACGCGCCCGCCCTTACCTTAATTATTTTGCTACCTCGTTGATTCCACTTTGGAACAAAGTCAGCGATTGTTAGTTGTTGGTCCAAATCTTCCCGCGCGAACCAAGGATCCATTAAAAGGATATGCTCCTCGTCGATTTGCTTCACCAGACTGTAATGACCAGCATCTTCAAACCACCAAGTAACAAAGAGAACTTCATCTTTTAAAAGACCTTCGGCAATATCAGAAATTTCTGCATCTTCGAGCATTTCGCAAGAAAACCCATAACATCGTGCCAGGTTTACAATATGAATCGGTGGAGTGTGTCCCAATTCAAGAGTTTGAAGTTCTTTTGCAAAATGCATTTCGCCGGGTGAAGTTCCCTTAAGATATTTGAACATACTGTCAAAACAAGCAGCTCCACAGGAGTAATCAAGTGTCTGAGCAACTCTAGGTAGATCTTTCGTCATTTTGCAAAAACATTTCTGCAACTTAAAATTGTGCTAAAGTTGTTTGCGAAACCTGAACTGTTATAAGTAGGTGTACTTTCGTTGCTTTTCTTTTCAATTGCTTTTAGTACATTCTCAAAAATTTGAATAGCTTCGGGACTGGTCTGTTGGATGTCGATTTTAAACCATCGCGCCGTCATTTTTTTGAAGAAAGATAGTTTTTGATTTTTCTGTTCTGCGATTTGTTTCATTTTTTCTATAATACTTAGTGCTTCAAGTTTATTTTGTGCTGAAGGATGTGAAAGTATTTCTATTGTGCGTTCTCGCACCCAAGGTGAAGCAGGAATTAGATCCAAATAGGAACCGATGCCATTTATACGTCTTTCAATAGAGATATCATTTCTAACAAAATCTTCATATTCAGCAGCTCTTATCTCCTCGGTAAGGAGCTCTTTAAAGTTTTCATATTGAAGTCCTGTTTCTTCGACATATATTGCGAAGCGAGTGCGCAACTCGGAAAGTGAAAAACTCGTACGATTTGTTGCTGTGTAAACAATTGGACCAGTTAATGTGGCTAAATATTTAATTCGTTCTTCGAATAATTTAGCAATCATATTAAATTTTTCAGCACTTTCTTGAATCCTAACGGCCCGAAGTTCCATTGGCATGTCTGTCTCTTTTAAATCCGCCTTGTAAGCATATTTTAATCCCACCGCTTGGTAGTGTTTAATGCCGCCCCAAGATTTCTCGTAGGATTTTGTGTATACGCGATCTTGAATTGCTTTAATAACTTCCTGTATTGTCTGAAGCTTGTTTGAATTCACTTCACTTACAATTTCTTGTAAAGCTTGACGCTGATCTGAGCCAAGTACCGACAAGGTGGGTGCGTTGGAAAGATCCTCGCCTATGCTGCCAAGAGCAAGATGGGCGTGGTTTGCATAATCAACAAAAAATCGCGTAAATTGTTTGGCATCATCACCAAAAGCAGATCGTATACCCATATTAAAATGGGAACTATCTGTTTTATCTACATTTAGTCCAACCTCTTCAGCCGTTTTAAAAATTTGATCATTAATGAGAGCCGCTTTATTTTTTAAAACTTTAAGCGTAGAAGGTTTGAATGTAAATTCGACACAACCTGGATCATAACTTACTTTAAACCACCAGCCGTCGGGATATTCTACCTTATAATCCTGATCCCATTTTCCTTCGACCTCGGTAACAACGCATTTTGAAACAAGACAGCGATTGCGAATATGATTAACAAATTCCATCTGAGCCGCTTTTACATTTGTTTTAGTGGGCTCGTCTTTTCTAGAATCAAAAGCATCAAGATCTTCCCGTGTCACTTCGAATTCAGCCCCATAGGTTGGCGGCCATGCCCAAACATTAAAATGAGCAAATAAAATGATGAGGGCTATCGAAATTAATCGGTAGTAATTCATGCCATTTTAGAATGCAAAATGAGCGCATATGAATCTAACTTGAGATGGAATTAAACGAGTTTGAGCGATGGGAGAATGGCTTACTCTAAATAGGGGCCTTTAGCCGTAGGCAGATGTCTAAAACTTCGTCAGGCTATTTGCCATCCCTGATTTTTACTGACAGTATTATTTTTAAGCCTAATTCTTCAGTTCAGATAGGGATCCAATGTCGTTCTCCATGATGTTTCGTGACAAAAAATTTGCACCTCTGATGTGGACCCAATTTTTTGGTGCCCTCAATGATAATATTTTAAAAAATGCACTTGTGGTGCTACTAGCTTTCCGAGGAATTGCACTCTGGGGTCTACATGCAGAGTCTTTGGTTTCTTTAGCAACGTTGATTTTCATCTTACCTTTTTTTCTTTTTTCCGCGCTAGCGGGGCAGATCGCTGATAAAGTTGAAAAATCTAAACTTATTCGTTGGATCAAATTGGCTGAAATCCTTATTATGGTTGTCGCCGGTTTTGGGTTTTATTTTGCCCACTATCCCATTCTATTTTTGGCGCTTTTTCTAATGGGTTTACATTCTGCTTTTTTCGGTCCGGTGAAATACAGTGCTTTGCCTGAATTGATGCCAACAGAAAAGTTAACTTCAGCCAACGCCTATGTTGAAGTGGGAACCTTCGTGGCGATATTGATGGGAACAATTGGTGGCGGGTATCTTGTCTCTTTTTCAGGGGGCGAGTATTATCTTATTGCCATCTTATTTATAAATAGTCTTATCGGATATTTTTTAAGTCGAGGTATTCATAAAATTAAAATCGCAGATCCGAATTTAGTTATTCAATTGAATCCGATTCCGCCTGTGATATCGACGATAAAAGGTTCATATAAAAATAAAACTGTATTTAATTCGATTCTTGGCATTTCTTGGTTTTGGTTGCTTGGTGCCGTTGTTCTGACTCTGTTGCCGATCATCACTACCCAAATATTAAAAGGCAACGAACATACAGTAACCTTGTTTTTGGCAGCATTCACAATTGGCATCGCCGTTGGTTCGATTATTTGCGATCGGCTTTCTTTCAATCGAATTGAAATTGGTTTAGTTCCGTTTGGGTCCCTGGGCATGAGTATATTTCTGTTGGATTTAGCCTCTGTTTTACACGGATGGCCTTCTGGAAATCATCTGGAGGTAAATGATTTTTTAAGCTCTGAAAATTCCTTTCGTATTTTAATTGATCTTTTTTGCATTGCGATTTTTGGTGGAATATTTACAGTTCCTCTTTACACTCTTATTCAAGAAAAAAGTGATCCTAAGCAACGATCGCGAATTATTGGTGCAAATAACATTATAAATTCATTTTTTATGGTTATTGGTTCAGCCGTGCTTATGTGGTTTTTGCAGAATAAAATGTCATTACCACTCATTCTTGCCTTGCTCGCCTTCGCCAACCTTGTGGTTGCTATGTATATTTACACCTTGGTGCCCGAATTTACCTTGCGATTTTTAGCCTGGATTTTAACACATTGCCTTTACCGTTTGCGGGTTCAAGGCGAAAATCATATTCCTAAAGAAGGTCCTGCTATTCTTGTTTCTAATCATGTCAGCTACATTGATTGGCTAATAATTGCAGCGGGCATAAAGCGACCAATTTGTTTTGTGATGTATTATAAATTCGCTCGAATTCCGTTAATGCGGTATTTAATTAAATCTGCAGGTGTCATTCCAATTGCGGGAAAGAGTGAAGATCCTAAAATATTTGAAGAAGCTTTTTTAAAAATTGCCGATAATTTGAATCAAGGAAATTTAGTTTGTATATTTCCCGAAGGAAGTTTGACGAAGGATGGGGAAATTCACGAATTTAAAAAAGGCATCGAACATGTTATTGCCAAAAATCCTGTCCCCGTTATTCCGATGAGTTTGACTGGATTGTGGGGAAGCGTCTTTAGTCATTATAAATTAAAAGGTGCCAGTAAAGTTCCTCGTCGGATTTGGTTTCCCGTGCGACTTTCCATTGGTGAATTAATAGAACCTGCCCAAGTGACAGCGTCAAATTTAGAATTGAAGGTCAGGAAACTGTATGGGTAAACAAGACAGCCAGCGAGACTAAGGAAAGAATTAACGGCCGATTTTGTAAGCCGGCGGTTGATTGCTTATATAGTCATGAAATGTTGAACTTTGCTCAGGCGTTCGGTGTTTCGCAAGATCTTGAAGTCTTATTTTTTCTAGTGAATTGCGCAGTTGTTTTTGACTCATCCACAGTCCTGTTTTGTTAAAATGGATTTCATCGCTATTTTTTAATTTCTGCATTAAAATTTCACCAACAGTTTGGATATTTAATTTCGCAAGAATAGCCGAATTAGGAAGGTCTGAATCAATTTTTTGGATTTTGTTAAAAACCCAAGATAGTCCTGGAACATACCGGGTCAAAAGGAATGCATTTCTTGGTACATCAAATAAATGAGTTTTAAACTGATAATTCAAATCATCCATCCACCGAAAAATTTCAGATAAAATTGCATCTTTGCGCCACGAGTCCCGCACAAATCGAAAATCCGTCCAGTCGTAGACAACTTCAAATCGTGGATCTGATTCCATATCTGCAGGCATCATTATTTCACCTTTTTTGAGTCCCATAGATTCCATGATTGAAACACGATTTCGAGAATTATATGAAAGGAAGGCCGGCAAAACAAATTGACCTTCAGAAGCCACTTTGTAGGCATCGTAGGCGATTTCTTCGCAAGAAAGTTTAGAGTTATCATTAAAGTCCATTTCATAATCATAGGGAATTTGACGGCCACTTCTTTTTGCTTCGGTAAATCGTCCTGTCATATACTCGTCAGCTTTTTTTGCCAAATCAGCATCAGACTGACGGAGAACTAAAATTCTTATATTCTCATTTTTAAGTGCATCGTCCATTTTATAGATGCTAGCGCCCGAGCCAATGTAAGATTCAAATGTGCTTGCTGCTTGAGTTCCTTGATCAACATGAACGAAAACAATATGGCTAAAAAGGGAAGAGGGTATAGGTAAAGTTGAAATCGCAGAGGACGTGTAGCTAATGCCTTTGGTAATCATAATATCACCAGAATTAAAATTTACTTCTTTCGAGCCGTGGTGAGAATGATATGCGGTTCGGTTTTTTAATGGAACGGGTTGATTATTAAAATTTACTTTTTCAAATTCCAATTGTCTGTCTTTGTAACCATATAACCCCGTCAAATCTTCTAGGGCTCGCGCCGAAATAAGTGCTTCTTTGATTGGTTTTGCGCAAGGAATGTTTTTCCTAATTTGTTTGCGTAATTCTTCGCGAAACAAAAAAAGTTGGGCTCTTAAGCTTTCAACCCCAGCCTCGGCTTCAATTCGTAGATAATGAGATTCTTGAATATTTTCGAAGTTTTTTTGAATTTTGATTAAGACAGCCTCGCAATTGTCCGAGTTTAGATTCTTGATTTCATTGAGGGCTACGCTAAGATTGCTTTCGACAGGGCCCGCGAATAAGCTTTGACAAAAAGCGACTGATAAAAAAAACAAAATATTTTTTAACATATTAAAAACCCCAAGTTTTTCGATCAAAGAGCATAAAGAAAAGTTTTGGGAGAGTCAGCCAGGTCGGAAGCTCTTCGATAATTTTATCAAGCTTTTCATTCAGTGTGTAGATTTCGATGCTTGCTTTTTGTTTTTTTGTACCAATCAAACCCTTTTCAACAATAAAACCCAAAATTTCAGAGGGAAACCAAAAGTAACTTTTTGGCCCCTTAAGCCCTGCCTTTTCAAAGAGAAATTTGCAGGCGACAGCGACGCAAGTCACCGCTCGAGTGGCCTTCCCAGAAGAAACCCAATTCTGTAGCCGTTTTTTATTCGCTTCAGGTAGATTTTTTATTCTAATGAAAAGTCCTCGACTTAAAGTATAATTCTTTTTGACTTCGGTTGGTGCCGCAAAAAGGATATGTCCATCGATACGCATATTATTTATGATCATATACATATGACCTTTGGTGTATCCTGCTGTGTCGATCCCTAGAATAACATCGGACTGATCAGTAAATAGATCTTCTTCCTGAACCTTTTTTCTTAGATCAGTCTTAATTGCAATGTAATCTATGGGTTTTTCAGTCCCCAATTCTGCTTCAACAATCTCTTTTGGCAAAGATTCTTTGCTCCAGCTCTTGACGTACTCTTCCCGAATTAGATTGTTAGTTTTTGAAAAAACGGATGGGCAAAATTGAGCAGAAGAATGAAGGCTTAGGATTAATATCCCAGGTATTAAAGCTAATCGCGCAAAAAGAGCCATTTTTTCCTCTGATGTCAAAAAGTTTTTCACTGAAAATCCTTAAGACAAATACATTGTAAGCTATTGCTGTCTCAACGCATTAGTCCCTAGACTCTAGCAAAGCAACTTATGTGCCTTTCCATTGACCGACTTGGTTTTTTTTATTGAAATAAAGAGGTATCGCAAATGGGGGGGGATTATTTTTTATCTATTCATTATTTTGATGTTGGCAAGTCCTTTTGACGTCGTATTCGCAGCCCCTCAGCCTCCCAAGCCCATCATTTATATGAGTCGAACAGCTGCTGAGCACATTATAAATGGTCATTTTCCTATTCAATTGCTTCCCTTAGACGGTGCTGATTATCGAAAGCCCTACGAGGACCTGTATTTGACCGAAGAGCAGGCAAGGGCTTTCCAAATACTGAATGCTCATTTAGCAGATTATCCCTACGCGGTGGTGACTAGGGAAACATTGTTTTATCGTACGGATGACAATTGCAGTGTTATTGGTGATAAATTGGGCGGCGTTAATATTTCAGAAGCTTGCCGAAGTCATGATTACTGTTATCGGAAACTCATCAGCCCAGTAGGTTCAGAGGGCGCCTATCAGGATTTCATTAGGTGCAACAATCAGTTCAGTGAAGATATTTTGCAAATTTGCCGGGATAATGGCAAAGATTGTTCATTGAATAGGGTTTATGAAACCGTGCTTCGTCGAGTTTCTTATGTGGTTTTTCGTATACGGCAGAGTAACCAGGCTGAAATGATTGGTCTCTTAATCAAGAGTTTAAAAAACAGTTCTGAAGAACTTAAAATTCTTATGAAGACGGATATCTTCAGTTTTCCCGAGCTGCTTGAATCCTATCAAAAATACTGCAGTCAAATGAAGAGGAATTCTAAAACGGATATTTATGCTTCAGAGAAAAAAGCCTGCAAGCCAATGCGAAGCTTAATGTAAGCTCAGGTTAATTAATATTAGCTTGTTTTAATCCAACTTTGTAATTCATTAATAATTTCCTGTTTGGGTTTATGAAATTTAATTCCATATCCCATGGGATAACGAACCAGTTGATTTTCATTTCTCCAAAGGGCTTTGCCCGTTACCGAAAGATTTTGGTCGCCCAAACGAAAAGACAATGTCAGATTTTCTTGCAAACTATGAAATTTTTCATTCAGTTCTACAAAACAGCCCTGCGAGCTAATATCAATAATTTTCCCTGAATATTTTTCCGAGTCGCCCTGAATAGTTACTTTGGCCCGAGTGGGAGTTCGGTATTCTTTTAAGAAATAATCATGCTCGATATTTAAAAAACGCTCAATTTTGGCTTCGCCAAAGAATTGCAAGAATATTTCTAAAAAAAGTTTTCTGGCGCTTAAGTTAAGCTCTTCGTAAACCGAGGTTTTTGTTACGAAAAAATACTCGAGCAGTTCGGGGGTCATGACCGGACTGATGACTTGCCCTTCTTTAAGAACGGGAAAAGAAAAACGTCGATCCTCTTGATCAAGGAACTTCTTAATATTTTTATGAACTTTAGACGACTGAAAAATTTCGAACCAGGTTTTTTTAGGTTGATCATTCAAGTTCCAAGCCAATAGCACAATGTAAGCGGTTTTCGAGGACTTGTATTTTACAATTTCGCCGATTCGTTGAAAATCCCAAATTTGAGTGAAAAAAACTTCAGATTGCGGATGAGTATTTATAAGCAAGACACTTCCGTACATAAATTTTTTAATAAATTGGCAACTAAACTTAATCAACAGATGCTGGATGCTCTCGCTTTGAACACGAAAGCTGGGATCAATACCCAGATTCGAGATTTCAATGAGTTGTTCGCCCTGTTGGCGAAGGTGAGTATTTTCATCCAAGTAGTATTGGTCTGAAGGAAGTCCTAAAGTTGAATCTTTGACAATGATGATTGCGCCTACAACAAAATTTTTATACTTAACTACGGCTGTTACGGTCTGGGGCAAAAATGAATAAATACTGCATTTTAATTCTTTAGAATGCTGTCCGGTCAAACGGAATGCCGCTTCGAGCTCATCTTTAGAGTCTGCAACCTTGACTGTGAACTGAGGATCAAAGGTTGGAGCTGGGATTTCATAGGTGAGATGTCTCAATCTTTGCAAGAAAGATCTTTGACTCATAGATTTGTTCCCTTCGGGGTGCGGTGAATCCGAAACTGATTGCGAACTTTCAAAACAAAAGGAAACAGTGAGGGCGTCGCAAGATTTGCAACTTGTGGTATTTCCATTTCAATGCGTTCAGTATTTTCGCGACTCGATATTGCTTCTAAATGATGATTCTGATTTTGTTTGATGTCGGCAGCGAAGACTTTTTGTAACAATAAAGATAAATCTTTTTCTGTGAGATCAGGATACAGAAAATTAATGACAAGATTGAGATCTTTCAGCATTTCACTGATGTCGCTGTAGCGATCTCGAGTTGCTGGCTCTAAGGCTTTACGGATAATCCGCTCAACCTGAAATGGAACTTTGATTTTTAAGTCTTTAAATCGCGGCGTTAAGAATTCTTTATAGTTTTTCAAGGGGAATAATTCAGGGTTTCCGCCAATAAGTTTACGATTGGCAATCATTTCCCAAAGAACTATCCCCAGTGAAAAAATATCGGTGCGGTGGTCTATCTCATTTCCTAAAGCTTGCTCGGGGCTCATGTAACCATATTTTCCTTTGATTGCCCCGTTGTGGGTAACCTCAAGTCTATTTTCAGTTTTTGCGATGCCAAAGTCGACAATTTTTACACGGCCATCATAACCAAGCATTATATTATTCGGACTAATATCGCGATGGATGACGTGGAACTTTTCATTAGTAGCGTAGTCTTGGAATTCATGAGCGTACTGCAGTCCTTGCGCAATTTCTCGAGCAATCAGTAGTCCTACGGACATGGGTATCTGCATATGACAGCGTAGGAGTTGCAGATAAAGTTCATGCAAATTTTTACCGCTGATGTATTCCATGACAAGATAGATTTGTCCTTGATGAACGCCAAAATCGATGGTGGAAATAATATTTTTGTGCTCCATCCTTAAAAGAGCGCGTGCTTCGTCTTTAAACATGCCGACGAATTCTTGATCATTTGAAAAGTCAGGAAGGATTTTTTTTATGGCGACAAGTTTTGTTAATTCGCCACCCATGTGATTTTGCGCTAGGTGGATTTCAGCCATGCCACCTTTAGCGATCATATTAATGAGGGTGTATTTACCCATACTCATGCTTTTCATGTTTTATTCCACCCCAACGTGAGATCTGTTTATTTTAACGTGAAATGACGGGGGGCAAAAATAAAACTGTTAAAGGAGTTCAAAATGAGAAAAAACCCCGACAAATTTGTCGAGGTTATGAGCAGATTGAAAATTAAAGATTTAACTTATAAAACTTTGTAGAACTTCTAGTTAAAGCAACCATAGGCTGTGCAATTACCCGCGTTGGGTTGAGTGTACAAACCATTTCCTCCGGCACCCCATTGTTGGCTGCCATTAATATAGTTATTGGCAAGGGTAACGGTTTCTTCTTTTGAAGCTTGTCGTCTTACGTAATCAAAGTAGGCATTAATTTGAGCTGTAGTCAGCTGCATGCTGCCGTAGAAGCCATTATTGAAGCCGCCCAATCCATTGTTGAAACCCAATCCATTGTTAAATCCTACGCCTGCATTGGCGTTGCCGTAATATTCACGAATGCTCATGACAGAGCCACCTCGTATAACGTTACAGGCATCTTGTCCGCGGCTTTGGATACATCTGTCGTAAGCCTGACGGGCATAAGTGACTTCTTGATCCTTATTGCCATCTTCTTTTGGCTGGCAAGCAATCAACATTGCACTTGTCGTAAAAAACACAAATATATATGACAATAGCTTTTTCATAAAAAACTCCTTACATAGTGTGAAAACAGCAAAGCGGGTGCCACATGCTGAAATTTTTTTATGGATGCCCTAAAATAGATTTGGGTTACTTTCAGGCTTTTTTAAGCCCTAAAAGGCAGCTAAAGGCTCTTTAATACTGACTAAATATTAGACAGTCGGGTACAAAAATTTGCCCACAGTTGGCTCTATACGTCTTGTGCCTGGGGCTATGTTGTTGTATACCTTGTCACCGCTTGATTTAGGGCCAATGACACTTTTTGGGGGACCGTAATGCCAGGGAACAACATCCAGGATACAAACTTAGATGCTATGGAAAATGATGATTTTGAAGTTGAAGTGAAAGTTACTGCTAGCGCTTTTGAATTAGAAATTGAAGGCGATAGTGATGTCATTCTTGACGAGAATGTATTGATGTCCTCGCAGGGATCTTTGCAGAGCTTGGGTATAACTGAAGAAGAAGATGATTCTAAGTTAGATGAAATCACAAATATTTTAGAACTTTCTGAAGATAAATTTCCACTCTTTACTTTGGCTAAAAATAAAGCTCGTTTTTTGCGAATGGTTTCTTGGTATCGAGGCAAAGAAGAGTGGATTGAAGTTGCTCCATTGAGTGGAGTTACAAAACTTTTCAAGCAGCAGACAAAAGAATTAGAAGGCATTCGTTCAAGTAAGCTTGATTATGAAATGGAATTAGAGACAGGCACCTTAACGCCTTCACAGCGCTCTTACCGTCGTGATGAACTTAAGATGTGTAAAGTCCAAGAGAAAATGGCTGTACACCTTATATCTAAGCTTCAAGTAAAGATTAAATCGGGCCGTCGTTAGACGGTTCCTTCATTAGCAGCCACGACATTGGCCGTGGCTTAAATAATCCGTTTAAAATTTCTTAATGATTACCTAGATTTGAATAAATCTTATTTTTTTTTGATCTAGACTCTAAATTCTCACAATGAATCACCGATAGGTACATTGAACGTTGTTAAATGTTTCATATTGCACCGAAAAGGGGAGGATTCAATGGCTCGTACAGTACTCATCATGGTGAGTGAGAATCAAGCCGGCGTCGAAGACGCTAAGAAGTATTGGGAAAATCGTGATGTGACTATTCAAGTTTATTCACCAACCCAGTGGCGTGAAGGATTAGATAATGCGTTTTTTCGCCAACAATTGGTTCAAGGTGTACCGGCTTTAGCGCCTGGTCATCAGACTTCAGGGCCACAACCGACAGGCAACGTCCTTCCATTTCCAGCATCCTCAGGGATAGTGCTTAAAATGGATGATGTTGAGGCAAAGGCGATTCAGGCTGCGATCGAGCAGTACAAAGGAAATTTAACCGAAGCGGCCAAAGCGCTGGGTATCGGAAGAGCCACTTTGTATCGTAAGGTAAAACAATACCATTTAGATCCGTCTGTTGCTCGTAAGAAAAAAGTAGCTGCTTAATTTTTTATTCTTTAGAATAAGGCGCCAGGCTCGGTGAGTCTGGCTTTTTTTATGCGATTTATTTCCGTAGCAAGCGCCCTATCAATTTGCCTGATTATTCTTATCTTGTGGCCCCAGGACAAGGAATATGTCCAGGTGAATCCAATTTCCGAAGCCTGCTCCTTTGTATCTCATCATATTTTTTTAGATGATGAACTCGTTCGCCCATGGCATAAAAGATGTGCAGAGATCGCTCAACAAAATTTAAATTTGGATCTTTCTTATCAACGACAGCAATTCCGTCTTCACCTCAGCGGGTTGAATGTTTCGCATTTGGATCTTTTCGAGCCCCAGGAAGTTAAAAATATTTGGTCGGAAAATAAAAAATCGACAGGCATTCTTGCTGAATTCATTGATGGGCAATTGATTGTTGTCGAGGTCATGCCCGGTTCATCGGCCGTAAAATCTGAAGTTAAGACCGGCGACCAGATTCTTTCGATAAACCAAGAAGCTCCGAGTCCGCATCTGGCACAAGAAATCTCTGGCGAGTATATTTTTGATCGCAAAGGACAAAAGTTGACCTTGCAAATCGAAGTCTCGGAATTAGTGGTCAACGAAAAATGGCAAGTAAGCAAGATCAGTGACAAAACTGCGCATTTAAAAATTCCTTCATTTCGAGCAAACTACTTTTCAAAAGAAGACCTTGTTGAGATGTCGAATCAACTTAAGTCTTATAAAAAAATCATTTTGGATCTTCGAAAGAACCAAGGCGGGAATTTTGTTTCAGGCTTAAGACTGTTATCAGTATTTTTTTGCGGACCACAAAGCTTAGGTTATTTGATACGACCGAAATTTCCAAATTTACCAAAAGTAAATATGCCCGATGATCTTAACGATGAAAATCAATTGGATTTGATGAACAAGAGCTATTACATGAATTTACAAAGTTTTTCGAATTATCCTTGTCTGACTCAATCCTTATCGCTGCTGGTTGACCACGAAACAGCAAGTACTTCAGAAATGGTGGCGCAAGCGTTAAAAGATTATCGTGGTGCACGAATCTTTGGGAATCCCTCTGGGGGCAAGCTTTTGGTAGGGGTTTGGTATCCAATGGAAAGATTGGGGACGGGTGTTAAGATTTCTGTGCCTGAAGCCGTTTATCAAACTAAGCGTGGTCGACAAATCGAAAATAACGGAGTGCATTTGGACGAGGTGCTTGACTATCGTCGCGAAGATTTCGAGAAGGGCGTTGATACGTGGCTTAAGAATGTGCTGTCCAAGTTTTAACGGTATGTATCGGAGTGAGATTCTCATTATAAAACGTCTGACAATTTTCAGACAACTGGCTACAGTTGTGACTCTCAGATCCATTACGTTTTTCTGAAGACTGGCCTGACATTCGCAGATATTTGAGTGTAGACTAATGGAAGTGTTAACCTGAGACAGATATGACGAACAAAAGGTTTATTATGAAAAAAGACAATTTGTTAAAAAACGAAAAACCATCCCTTGTCGGAGTTTCTCTGGTCGCTGTTTTTTTGGCTACCATGATATTAAATGAAGTTGTTAAAACGACAAGCCTTTCAGTTCAAGCCTCGAGTCGACAAGTTGCAAGCTTGAATGAGCAAGATATCAAGAAAGAAATTTCATGGGAGCATGGTTGGGCTAAACAATTGTCCGAGGTCGATGCCAAAGACACTGGTAAATCAGCGGCACGTCCTTCGCTGCAAGATGAACTTCTTTATGGAACTTTGGAAGGTCTTTATAGCGTTCAATTTCAAAATGGAAAAATTGTTTCCTTAGAACTAAATGACGAGCGAAAAACTGAGAACTCTGCGCGTGTAAGCCCAGCTGACCTTCTTGAAAAATATAAAGCATTTTTTTCAGATCGCCTCGAGCGAGTGAAAGCGACCGAAGACATTGGCGGAAACAAAACTTTCGACTTGATTGGCGCCAAAGATCAGATCATTGGCAAGGCCTTGGTCGAGCTGGATTTGGATGGCCACGTTAAAAAATTGAGCATCAAAAATCTTTAAGACATTTTCGTAACAACCTTAATTTACTAACCTGTTTTTCCGATAGAAAAACATGGTATTTGTCGATCTCTCGAACTCAGAACAAACGAATATAGATATGGAGTATGGATCCAGGATGGCAAGTCCTGCAGATCGATTGCTCGCTTTTTTTATCGACTTCCTTATCACCTCTCCGATTGCAGGATTGTTTGCTTCGAGTGCGCTTCGCGATCTGAAAGAAAATATTATCGAGAATGGGAATACGGAATCCATTTTAATTTGTGGACTGGAATATCTTTTTATATTTTTTGCAGTGAATGTAATTATGCAAATTCTATTTTTGCATTTTTGGAATGCAAGTCCAGGGCAAAAAGTTTTGAATTTGAAAGTCATCAGATTTCCTAATGAATATTCTTATGGGCCTTTGAGTTTTGCTCAATGTTTAATGAGGTCGATTGGACCTTGGTTTTCCCTTCTCTTTCTGGGAATACCCATGCTGGAAGTATTTAGTCATCCCTGGAGGCGTACTTTTTATGATCGTCTTTCAGATACACTGGTTGTCACTTTGAAGAAAAAGGGAGAGAAATCTCCGTTGCCATTTGAAGCTCATTTTATTCGCCAGTGGATGCAAGCCACAAGTTTTTTACTTGTTGGCGTTGGAATATTTCAATTTATTCAATTTTTAGATCTGGAAAAAAATAATTTTTCTAAAACAGGTTCAAAACAAAATTCGAATTGTGCAGCAGTTAATCTTTTTACTAATCAAAAATTTACGCGTCTTGACCGTGCTTTATCAATTTATTTGGTGGACAAAGAAGAGTTTTCTTGTGTGGAACGTGAACTTTCGAACGAACATATTTACACTAAGGAACCTGCTTTGGCCTATTTTGCTAAATCATTGCTTGAGCCAGATGAAGACACAAAAAAAGAATATGAAAATCAAACCTGCGTAGTGGCAGCAAACTCTGCAGAATGTGGATGGCTTAAGAAGTCAAAGAAGATGAAAACTGCCGGATCTTTATCTTTGCAAATCCTACAAGCTAAAAAACTCGTAGATGACGAACAGTGGGAGCAAGCTCTTCAAGTGTTAAGTCCTCTTTTGGATGAAGAAATGCTTTTCGGAGGATTGCAAAAAAATTACATTAAGGCTTATTTTTCTTACATCAAAACTAATAAACAAGGACAACGTTCGCCAGCAAGCGACACTTCAAATAAGTATTCGGAAAAATTTAAAGAATTTTACGGTGTGAAATGATTTTTCCAACTCCAGAAATTTTTCGAAAATGGATGGACTATCCAATGACATTTTCCCTGCTCATTGTTAACGTTATTACATTTTTTACTTTTTTCTTTGATCAAGCGGGCATGGGTGTTGAAACTGATTTGCTTGAAGACTCAAATTTAGTTTACACTGGGCAGCTTTATCTTAAATTTATTCAAACTGATAAAATGAATCATCATCTAAGCCGATGGTCGCAAACGCAAAATCCAACTTCGACATCCCAGATGAAGAGCCTAGGGAATTTGGCTTTAAAAGACACTCAGTTCATTGCTGCTGCAGCTAATATCGAAATCAATGGTGACCAGATTTTTGCACGCAAATGGCGTCAGCAAATGCACAGCTTTTCTGAAAGTTATCAAAAGGAAAATTTATTTATTTTAGGTTTAAGCGCTAAAAGCGAATCGCCAACGGCTTGGTTAACCTACCAGTTTAGTCATGCGACGGTTTATCATCTGTTTAGTAACTGTGTATTTTTATTTTTTCTGGGATGCGTGATAGAAAAATTATTGGGTAGTTATATTATGATTTCAATTTATCTTTTGGGTGGAGTTGTCGGTGGATTTTCATATCTATGGACTAATCCGCAAAGTTTTGTTCCTATGGTGGGCGCTAGTGCCAGCATCAGTGCTTTATTATGCTTCTATGGCTTGTACGAAGCTCGGCGAAGGATAAGATATTTTTATTTTTTGTCACCTCTTGTAGGACATAATGGTTATATTTATCTTTCGCCTCTTTTAATTTTTCCATTGTTTTTAGTTAGTGATATTTCAAGTATTTTAAGTGCTCCGATTGGAGCGGGTGCTAGCATAGCTTATTCTGCACATATTGGTGGGGCGGTGGTTGGACTGGTATTTGCGGTTTTATTTCGTTGGGTATTACGAATCAAAAAAGCCTCTCTTAAGACCTGTTGAAAAAGCCTCATCTCCTGCGTTCTCGGTCAAAAATCGCTTTCGGCGTACAGGAAGTACGCCCTCAATCGATTTTTGACCTGCGGCCTTGGATCTGAGGCTTTTTGAACAGGTCTTGGCAAGATTGGCGAGAGAAGGCTGGAACGGAACGGTTTATTCGGTGGTGGGCGCGAAGCCTCGGCGAATGGTGTTTTCGGTGACAACGATGGGCTCCATAAATTGTTTTAGGTAATCGGGGCCACCGGTTTTGCTGCCAATTCCAGACATTTTGTAACCACCAAAAGGATGGCGATCAACGAGTGCTCCGGTAATTCCGCGATTGATGTATAAATTCCCACACTCGAAATTTTCTCGAACCAAGGCGATGTGGGCCGGGCTCCGAGAAAACAAACCGCCGGTGAGGGCATAGGCAGTTCCATTGGCTGCATCGATAGCTTCTTGAATATTTTTAACTCTGATGATCGCCAGCACTGGTCCGAAAATTTCTTCCTGAGCCAATTTGGACTTGGCATCGACATCGCCAAAAATACAAGGAGGAACAAAATCTCCACCTAATGGAATTGTTCCTTTAAATAATAATTTATGTTGAGCTTCTGCTTCCGTAATTGATTTAAGAATTCTTTCGCAAGCTTCTTGATCAACCACAGGGCCCAAATAAGATTTAGGATTTTCCGCTGGTAAAACATCAATGCTTTTTGCAGCCTCAACTAAGCGATCAACAAAGCGATCATAAACTTCGTCAAGAACAATGCATCTTGAAGCGGCTGAACATTTTTGTCCTGCAAAACCAAAAGCTGAATAAAGAACACCGTCGACAGCCTCGTCCAGGTCGGCATCATTATCAATGATGATCGCATTTTTCCCACCCATTTCGATAATGCATCGTTTGACGTGATTTTGTCCGGTATGAACAACTGCTGCTTTTTGCAAAATATGAAGCCCCACAGCTTTCGATCCGGTAAATGCGATAGTTGAGGTGATGGGACTATTGACTAAATATTCTCCGACATCTTCCCCGTATCCCGGTAAGAAGTGGACTGTGCCTGGCGGGATACCCACCTCCATCATCATTTGCATTAACTCTGAGGCCACCCAGGAACTTTGCTCTGCGGGTTTCATGATCACGGTATTTCCTGTAACCAATGCACTTGCCACTTGGCCACAAAGAATAGCCAGTGGAAAATTCCATGGCGCGATCACCACGGCCACGCCACGGGGGTGATAAATGTAATGACTGAGTTCGCCCGGCGCATGTCCCACTTTAAGTGGTGAAGAAATTTCTTTCATATGGTTTGCATAATAGCGACAGAAATCGATCGCTTCGGCGACATCCCCATCGGCTTCGGCCCAAGGTTTTCCAACTTCCAAAATTTGAGTCGCTGCCAGTTGAAATTTTTTTTGTTCCATCAGATCAGCTAATTTTTCAAGATAAGCAGCTCGTTCAATTGCTGGAACTTTTTTCCACATTTTAAAATTTTCTTTTGCGATTTGCAGAGCTCGTTCTGCATCAGTGCGAGTGCTCAAACCAATTCGTGCGACTAATTGAGAATTTTTTGATGGATTTTTTCTTTCCATGAATTTTTCACAAGGGACCGGTTTGCCATTAATTATCGGCAAAACAGTTTGGCCTATTTTTTTTATTTTTTCATCTAAAGCTAATTTTATTTTATTGCGATTTTCTGCAAAGGCAAAATCAGTTAAAGCGGCGTTCTCGAAACGATTTGAAGATGAAGCTGCCATTACAAAATCATTTGATGAAGAGGGAACTAATCCCACGGTGGGGTCTTTTAATAACATCTCTGATGTTTTCCCTTCAGCAAATTTCCCTCGAAGCCAAGATTCATTCGAAGTATTTTCTAAAAGTCGGCGTACAAGATAGGCCATGCCGGGGATTAATTCTCCGACGGGGGCGTACTCGCGAAGGCGATAACCCATTTCAACCAAAGTTTTTTTAATAGGTTCAGCCATTCCGTAAAGCATTTGAATCTCGAAGGCGTTGGCCGGAATATTTAATTTTTCGGCATAAACTAAGGCGGTAGCGATAGAGCGCACATTGTGCGAAGCTAAAGCCACATGAATTATTTTGTGATTTTCCAACAGGGTCACAGCGCAGGCCTCGTAGTTAGCATCACTTTCGGCTTTTACGGTATAGACTGGAATTGGCCAGCCCCGCTGTTCAGCCTCCATGGTTTCAAAATCCCAATAGGCTCCTTTAACTAAACGTACGGTAAAAGGAACGCCCCGAGTGCGAGCAAACTGAATTAAATCCAAAATGTCAGAATGTGAATCACGTAAATAAGCCTGAATGACACAACCGAAATGTTTATTTTTTTTAAATTCGGGTTCCATTAAAAGTTCTTTAAACACTTCAAGAGTGAGGTGCTTAACAGCGTACTGTTCCATATCTAAATTTAAAAAAACATTTTTATTTTGAGCCATTTGCAAAATCGGGCGAAGTCTTTCTTTTAAAATTGATTTCGTTTCATCCCATGCTTTGTCATTGATTTGTGAATACAGAGCGGTCACTTTGACCGAAATATTTATTTTAGGTATGGGGCCTTCGTGATCACGATCAATTTGTGGAATCTCTTCCCAATTTTGCGAATCTTTTGCTAAACCCTCGATCAATTCAAGATAACGGGATTGATACTCCTGAGCTTCTCTTTCGCTCAATGTGGCTTCGCCTAAGATATCAACTGTAAAGGTCATTTTATTTTTTCTGGTTTTCTTTAATACGGCCAGTGCTTCTTCAGGATTTTCGCCGGTGATAAACATTTTTGCCATCTGTGTGACGTTTTTTCGAATAGCTCCAGCCATCAATCCCGGAGCCAAAGAGCCTAAGCCAAGTCCCACGTTAAAAACTGAAGGAAGTTCGTCACCATTTTCAGTAAAATATTCTTTCAGATGTCTCGCGACTTCTGAGCCTGAATTTAAAGCGGGAAGAACATCAACAAATCGAAACATATTAGTTTTGAATCTTTCGTTCTTCATGCTCCAATCCATGATCGAGCCATACCAAAAATCTTTGCTAAAAAGAGAAACTTTTTGAGAACCTTCCATACGTTTCAGGATCTCTTCACCTTTGCTTTGGATTTCAGATTGAAGCGAGTTCGAATTGGAGTGTAGCATTGCAACCTCATGCGCCTATAGTTATCTGGAAATATTCGTCGGTATAATCCCTTTATCACAAAGGAAATTCAAGAACTTTGAACCCGCCATTTTTGTTCGGGGAATGCCCCCCAGCGGGCAACAAGCTGATCGCCTTCTTTGAGTGCCGCTACTCCGGCAGGAGTACCGGTCAATAACCAATCCATAGGGGCAATTGGAAATCGTGATTTGACATAGGTTTCCAGTGTTTCCAAATCAAAAATCATCTCGCCCATTCGTGCCTTTTGGCGTATTTTTCCATTCACTTCAAGACTAAATTCCCATTCATAAATTGTCTTGAGCCCCCCTAAATCAGATAGGCTTTTTGATTCGCTCATTGGACAAGCACCTGTGAAAGACTTAGCCAGCGTCCAAGGCTGGCCTTTACTTTTGAGTTGGCTTTGTAATTGGCGCTCGGTTAAGTCCAAAGCTAAGGCCGCTTTATCCAAATGTAATTCCTGATTAAATTGAAAAGCCAGTTCCAGTTCGTGGTGCACTTCCTGAGTCCATTTAGGTAATTCAATGATAGAACTATGGACAAGGCAGCTACCGGCTTTTAAAAAAATAAGGGGAGTTTCGGGGATGGCATTGCCAAGTTCCTGAGCATGCTCTGAATAATTTCTGCCCACGCACCAGATATTCATAAAAGTCCTCTTAAACTGATATTCGATCGAATTTAATCAGATGCCATTGATCAGTTTTATCCAGCAACATCCATTGGGCTGTTCCCCAATGACTGTATTTTGTTTGCAAGAGATCCGTCGAGCATTCAACGATCGATAAAAAGGTTTCGATCCAGTCATAATGAGTGCAAAGGTAAATACATTCATTACTCGTATAATCCATTTGCAAAAGGACTAAAAATTCTTGAATTCGAAGACGAAAGTCAGCCATGGATTCTTCAGTCGTGCGTTCATTCAGGAAAGGGGAAACAGATAACTTTACATTCACGGATAAAGACAAGGGCTCGAAAGTTTGCTGGGTTCTAATTCGTGGCGAAACCAGTAAAACTTGAGGTGTGGGAATTTTTTTTGCCGATACCTCGGAAAGAATTTTTTCTGCCTGTTGTAGTCCCAGGGGGGAAAGCTTTGGATTCGCTGTTCCTATGGTTTGTTTGTCAGCATGTCGGAAAAGGAGTACTCTCATGTATTCATCATAACCAAAAAAGCCTTGACTCTCCAAGTGCGCTTTGCGAGTTTTGACACCTTGTCTCGAGGGAAAATTGAGCACCGATAATAAGAAACCTGCTGATGCAGGGGCAAAAAAGTTCGAAAGAGTCCATCGCTACGTTTCTAACGATTTTACGTTAAGGGCGACAGCGGTTGACGCAACAAGCGTTGTTCGCGAGATGCAGACTTTGCAAGGGACTTTCCCCATACCTACGGTTGCTGTAGGTCGAGCCATGGTGGGCGCAATTCTGATGGCTTCGCAGTTAAAGGAAGGTCAACATGTTGGCCTTTATATCAAAGGAAACGGGCCCTTAGCGGCGGTGTACGCTGAAGCCCAATTCGAAGGACAAGTACGGGGCTACACTCCAAATCCCATTTATCAGCCTGCGGATTACAAGCAAGGTTTGAGTTTGAAGGATGCCATAGGCAAGGGCACCCTGACAGTGGCTCGTCATCAGCCCTTTCAGAAACAACCCTTTCAGGGCACCGTGGAATTAGTGAGTGGGGAAATGGGAGAAGATATTGCCCATTATTTAATCCAATCGCATCAAATTCGCAGTTTGGTCTCTTTGGGCGTTTATTTAGATGTTTACGGCAAAGTGAAATCAGCCGGTGGAGTCATCATCGAAGTCATGCCTGGGGTTGAAGACGAAATTGTCGAAAAAGTACGAAAAAATGCCGAAACTCACAAGGTCATTGTTTCCGAAATGTTAGTTAATGGTGCTCGACCAATTGATTTAGTAAAACCCTTTCTTGAGGGCATTTTATTCACTGAACTTGATCATGAATATCCTCTCATTTATCATTGCCCTTGTACCAAAGATCGCGTTGTTCGCGCCTTAGAAACTCTTGGCGTTGCTGAACTTCAAGATATGGTTGATAAGTCTGAACCCGCAAAAGTCACTTGTCAGATTTGCGGAAGACCTTACGAAATTGGCGTTGAAGAATTGCAGAAACTTAAGGATCAACTTTTTCGCGATAGTTTGAATTGAGTAGGTCGTCATAAGCTTCTAAGATAAAGAATATACTTACACTCATTGCTTAATATCGAACGTCGTTTCAACTAAAGGCATAAAATTGTTTCAAATTGAATCAGTTTGTCCTCATTTCTAGACCCCGCAAAAATAGATTAACCAAGTTTTTCAAATGGGGTTAAAATTATAAGTTCATAACGAGTTCAATGCCGGGGGGGGTGGGACTATGAATAAACTTATTAAGTTGGGTATACCTCTCATTTTAATTACAGTATTTCAAAACTGCTCTGGCTTTAATTCTAACATGGAAGAAGTGAGCCTTAGCAGTACCAATGATGACCCTGCTTATACACCTATAAATAATCCAAACAACCCGCTGAACGGTGGTACGACGACTTGTACGACGACGGGTCCAGGAGGAAAAACTCTTTTACAACGTCTTAGTCGTGATGAACTCAACAATTCTTTAAAAGATATTTTGGGCATTACTACGGATTTTACCATCAACATTCCCGGCGATGATATTAGTGTTGATGGTTTTAGCAATAATGCTGGTAATCTTTCTTATTCAACAGACTACTTTGAAGCCGTCTCTAAAGCTGTTGAGCTAGCGATCATTTCAGCTCAGACAAGCAATGCAAATCTTTTTAAATGTGCAACAGGTATAACTGATGCAGCTTGCTCTCAAACTCTGATTCAAGCATTGGGTCGAAAGGCTTATAGACGCAGTTTAACGACTATCGAAAGAGATAAGATCGTAAATGCAGTTAAAGCTAGTCAAGCTCGTGGTTTTGCCTTCAAAGATGCCATGGCTTCGGCTTACCAGCGACTTCTGCTTTCGCCAAAATTCATTTTTCGCACCTCTTTTGGAAAAGCCGGAGCAGTCAAGGCAGTTGTTGAACTAAGTCCTCATGAATATGTGACTCGACTTGCTTACTTTCTATGGAATGGTCCGCCGGATGAGATTTTGATAAGTCTTGCTGATCAAAATAAATTAACTAATTCTGCAGAACTTAGAATACAAATTGCGCGAATGCTTAAAGATCCAAAGGCTCTCCGTTTTAACGAAAGCTTTATTGGTCAGTGGGTCGGAACACGAGGTCTAGTTGTTAGTGGTGGTGTTGCACGACCCGGTCTTACAGCTCAGTTGCAAACCGAGATTAAGAATGAAACTGAACTCTTTGGTGCCAATATTATCCAGAACAATAAAAGCGCATTAGATTTTATTTCAGCAAAGTACACATTTTTAACTGAGAATCTTGCAAATTTTTATGGAATTCCAGGAGTCACAGGTTCACAGTTTCGACAGGTGGCTTTACAAGGAGTTCCGCGACAAGGTTTAATGACTCACGCCTCATTCCTTATTCTTGCATCCGCTTTTGATCGCTCCAGTCCTGTCGCTCGTGGAAATTTGATTTTATCAAATTTTTTATGCACTCCTCCTCCGCCATTTCCTGATGGTTTAGTTGTAACACCACTTGATGGTAATGGTGCGGATACCTTAACTTTGCGTGAGCGTTTAAGAGTCCACAGTGCGAATCCTGCCTGTGCTGGCTGTCATACACACATGGATCCGATAGGTTTAGCGTTTGAGAATTTTGACCAGCTGGGGAAATATCGTCCAGCTTATGAAACCGGACGCACAATTGATGCCAGTGGAAATATTTATGGAAAAAGTTTCTCGACCCATAAAGAGCTCCTCGATATCTTTGGTCAACAAAATGAATTCAAACGATGCATTACAAGAAAATTATTAACCTATGCAGTTGGACGTACTCTAAATACGGCAGACAGATGCGCAGTTAATACTATTGGCGAGTACGCCGTCCAAGCTGATAAAACATTTTTAGATCTCGTGTCATCAATTGTTGTCAGTGACCAATTTCGTTTCAATAAAACTGATAGCTGGGGGCTGTAGAATGAAAAAAATTTATTTGGATCGACGTACATTTTTAAGAGGCTTAGGCACTTCGATTGCCTTGCCCTATCTCGAATGCATGATCCCCCAACAAGCTTCGGCTGCAGTGGCAGGGGTTCCGCAAAGATTTGTTGCTATCTATATGGGACTGGGAATGTTGACTGATTGGAATTCAACTGGGACTGAAACTAGTTGGAATTTATCAGCACCATTGCAGCCGCTGCTTCCTTACAAAAATGATATTTCTGTTATTCAAGGACTAAATAATGATGCAGGTTTGGTTGGCGTAAAACTGTTGCCCTCAAGCGCTCACTGGCAGGCCAGCACCTGTTATTTAACTGGACAGACCTATGATATTGCGAACAGGGCGACAAGAACTGCACTCGCGGGACCAGGCTCATCACTGGATCAAATGATTGCGGCAAGGACACCCAATTTGAAGAAATCTTTAATTATGGGAACACACCCGAATTATTTATATCCAGGCGGTAATTCAGATCGCGGAAGTCACGGCTTTTTGGCAAATGTTTCATGGGATAATCAAACCCGAATTTCTACTCGGTTTGTAAGTTCAGCTCAGGTATTTAATTATTTGTTTTCAAGTGGCCTGCCGACGGGACAAACGACTACTCAAACATTAGCCCAACGAGCCGCTGAGAAAAAAAGTATTCTTGATGACGTCATTTCAGATATTAATGATTTAAATGCGCGCTTAGGGAAAAATGACAAAGATAAATTGAATGAATTTCTTACTTCTGTTGAGGAAACTGAAAAACGAGTGGTTGCGGAAGGTACCGTCACCGTCACAACGAATACTTGTGTTAAACCGAATGTTGCCAGTTACACCAGCGACACAAATACGGGTGGAGATGGGTTTGTTAATCCTATCATCAATCAGCGGTGTCGTAATATGTCTGATATGCTGGCAATAGCTTTACAGTGCGATATAACTCGCGTTTCGAGTTTCATTTTTAATATTGAACATTCCTATGAAGATCTTTTTTATTACGATACAGGTTTTGGTTCACACCTTCGTCATCATGACGTTTCTCATCACAAAGTCGAAGTTGTCGATGGTGGGCCAAGAATCGAACTTGATGTCAAAAGACGAGCTGTGAATGCATTTAACACTTGGCAAGCTCAACAGTTAGCCTACCTTTTAGGTAAACTGAAAGCCACTCCCGATAGAAACTCGAACCTACTTGAAAATACCCTGGTGATGTTCGGTTGTGGAATGAGCGACCCTGATGCTCATTCTATGTATAATATTCCGATGATCCTTGCGGGTCGAGGCGCCGGACATAGATCGGGCCGTTTGATTAAGCTTGGTGGTCGAAACCATTCGGATTTTCTTGCTACGATTGCAAATCAATTTGGAGCTGGCTCAACAGTAGGGTTGAGCAAGGGGACTATCGCAAATATTTTTACTTAGCCTAAAGGCCATGCCGAATGCTCTATGAGCTAAAAGGATTTATTAGAATCCGATAGAACTGGAAAGGACATTTTTAGATTCTTGAGTTGATCAAAGATGGTCTTAGAAATTAAAAAGTCTCGGTACCATTTGTTATCAGCGGGTATTATTGTCCATGGAGCATGAGTTGTATTTGTTGCGTTGAGCATTTTTTCATAGGAACTCATGTATTTATTCCAGTGTCGTCTTTCCTGGATATCTTCGAGAGAAAATTTCCAGTTTTTGCTGCGATTTTTGAGCCGTTCTTGAATACGAATTTTTTGTTCTTTCTTGGAAATATGAAGATAAAATTTAACTATCTTTGTTCCTTTTTGGGCCAATAATTTTTCAAAATCATTGATTCTTTCATAGCGTTGATCAAAAAAATCGGGTTTTTTTAGAAACTCATTCGGAATATTCTGCTTTTCTAATAACTTTGGATGAACTTGGGTCGTTGTGACCTCTTCGTAGTAGGAACGATTAAAAATGGTCGTTAGGCCACTTTCTGGGGTATGCTTGTGGCATCTCCAAATGAAATCATGGCGGGACTCCTCGGTAGAGGGTTTTTTGAAAGAAAAGACCTTGATTCCTTGTGGGTTGGCCGCTGAAAAAATATGCCGAACGCTCCCATCTTTTCCCGAGGTATCAATTCCATGTAAAATGATCAAGAGAGAATAGCGGTTGTGGGCGTACATGAGGTACAACAAGTCGTATATCTTTTTTTGCAGGCCTTGAACCACCTTATGGGCTTCATCCTTGCTTTTGCAAAGAGGATGTTCCGCTGGATCAATCTGACTTAATTTTACTTTTCTCACCTAATCTTTCTTAGCAGATTGTTGAGCGCGAAGATCGTGTTTACAAATAGAAACTTTTTCTTCGTACTCATCTTGTCGTTTATTAAGAACGTTTTTGTAGCCTTTGAAACGTTCAAGACGATCTTTTAAAAACTCTTCGCTGACACCGACAAGTTTGTCTTTTTCATCAAGGCCAACTTTGTATTCATCTTCTTTGTCAGAGACTCGATCCATAGGTTCGGTCCACTTCATTTTTCCATCACCACCATTTTTTGGATCGGAAAGCTGAAATTTGCAGTCACGAAGGACTCCGTATAATCCGATTGAGCCATATTTGCGCGTACCGAAGACTTTATCTTCGAGCTCATAAACTTCGATTTGTAATCGTCGAAGCTCTTCGTTCATCGCGACTTTCTTTTGCACAACCATATTTCCATCTTTAATTCCAACGGAAGTGTCTCCAGAGACCTCGCCGTGATTTTTTATTTCTGTATCGATTTTTTCAGCTTTATGAGGATTCGATTTACAGCCACCAAAAAATAAGCCCAAACCCATAATCAATAGAAAGCGCATTTGCAATTTAACTAAACCCATTTAAACCTCCGAGTTACTCATCCTGGGCGATATTGATCTCTTGGTCAAATCGAGGCGAGACGCATCTAAGACGAGCCTGGGGGAGGGAGGATTTCTCTCTCCCTTCCAGATGAAGGTGGGCGTTGGGATGTGCAAAGGAGCTCGAGGGGCGCCACGACTGCGGCTTTGAGCTTGGTAAGTAATCTTGTCATTAGAGTAAAGCAAAGGCCCTGCCACGCGATATTGTCTTGTATCTCTATATAGTTAAGTGATGGTGTCAGGTTGGCTATGGTGATTTATCACCGAAAAACCAAGGCTTTGGTGGTGCTTTGTCCCCGCATAAACGCTTATAAGTGCTCTAACCAAGTATCATAGTGAGACAAGATTTTGTCGCTTTCGACTGTCTCATTTTTATACAGCAATTTTTTTTATATAAATCAATGAGTTAGATTTCATCTCGGGTTTAAAGCTTACTAAGTCGACATAACTTCAGCAAGGCACTGCTTTAATTTCATTTTTCACCTTTCCTTATTTTTCCAAAGGTTTTTAAGGGGTTAGAAGAAAATCTCATCTTGAGTCATTCTGGTCTGAACTTTGCGTTAGTCCATTGTTGAGGAGTCTTAAAAAATGATTAAGCGAATGACTGTCGGACTTGTCGTCGTCCTTGGGCTCGCCTTACAAGCGTGTTCCCCCAAGGAACAAGATGAGTGCGGCTTTGTACAAAATGTCTATGGTGAAAGAATCTCGTGGAAGGGTGAAGTACCTGTAGTCATGCAGTTACATAAAAACTTTCCCGAAGAGCATGTCCCTGCGGCATTAGCCGCGGCCGAGTCTTGGAATAAATCTCTGGGACGGAAAATTATCGAAATAAAAACCGAAAGATACAGCGGACCGGGTGAAGCTCAAAAAGATAATCAAAACATTATTTATTATTATGGAACTTGGGAGGCCGATCGCCCAACTGAGCAAGCCAGAACATCTGTATATTGGATTGGAGATCAAATTAAGGAAACGGATATTCGAGTTAATGATAAAAACTTTAACTTTTATTCGACTCAAGCTCAGAAGTCCGAGGAAGTGAATATTGAATCTTTGTTAATTCACGAAATGGGGCATGTTCTTGGCTTAAAACACAAAGATCAGGGGAGCAGTGTAATGGCAACCTATCTTGCCAGTAATACCGCTCGGAATCAGTTAGCAGAAACGGATATGAGCTCGCTGAAGTGTGAATATTAAGAGATGAGACGCAGCGGAGTGTAATAATTTTATGTCAGATTATTTAAGTTGTGGTCGAAGAAATTAGCCCTCTACACTTAGAGGTGAGACAAAAGGAGTGTAAAAATGAGAATCACAGATCAATCACGTGAATTACAGATCAATGAAGGATCTGCAGAGTGGGAGCGCGATCATTCTCAAACTTTGGTTTCTCATCGCAGTTATCATGAAATGTCGGATCGTCCTGTGGTCGAAATGGACGAATTGGCCCAATTAAAATTTCATATGAAATTATTAAGTGATCTTCAAGGACGCCAAACTTTTTTAATGCGGGAAATTCGTTATCTCATGAAGGTCTAACAAGGATTTCCCCTTGTTTCTTTAGGCTTTTTTGTTCAAAGATCCAGAAAAAGAATTGAGTTTAGGAATGGTGATGATCACGTAGTCACCACTTCTTTCGCGGGCCATTCCTTCAGTAATAACTGGTTTTTCAAATGGGAATTCTTCACTGAAGGTCTGATAACTGTTTGTAGCTACGGATTTTCCTTCATCTTGCAGTTTATCTTGAAAGGCGCGCTGTCCACTGATCATGGCTTTATCTTTTTTTATAATGACTTGAACATTATTTTTTTCATGCTCGGGGGCATAAGCTTCCACAACATAAAAATCGGAAGTTTCTCGGATTGAGCTGCCGCGATCCACCACTTTGTAAAATGGATCTGCTGCTTTATTTTCATATTTACCAGCATCTTTTAGAAAGAGTCTTTTTTGTTCTGCCAATTCACGGGCAAAATTCCGTGATTGGATTAACAGCTGACCTTTGTTCGAGGAATCATTTTTTGAATAGATCGAATCAAAATGTCGTTTTTGTTTTTGCAATTGCTCGGCTTGGGATTCTTTGTTTTGCGATAGCTTTTGGGTGTAATCTTCGCTTAAGCGTTGTTCTTTGGTCTGCCATTCGGTTTGTTGTTTGTTGTAGTTTTTTTGGTAATCCGCTTTTAAGCGAGCTGTTTGCTTTTCGTTAATGGCTTTTTTTTCGGCAATAGACAGCTGGTATTGCTGTTCTTGATTGGCGACTTCTTTTTCAGTTTCAGCTTTTACTTTTTCTTGGACTTGGCGACCTCTTTCTAATTCATGATTAATTTTCTCTTCATTCAACGTGGAAACTTGTTGAAGCCGTTGGGAAGAGGACTCCTTAGTTTTTTTGATTTCTTGGTTGTATTTATTTTTAGTTTGAGAAATATCGTTTTTACCTTGGAAGCGAAGGTCATCCAATTCATTTTGATTTTTAGAAATAAGGTCTTCGATTTTATCTTTTTGCTTTTTTTCCACAGTATCAGAAATTTTTTGACGTTCTGATTTCATTCTTTCAATTTTTTGTTTATAGGTTTCGTCTATTTTAGAAATTTGTTGAGCGCCGCGTTCGGTTGTTTTTTTGCGATACTCTTGGGCTTGCTCTAAAGTTTCATTTTGAGATTTTTGAATGTGATTGATTGCCGCTTCATTTTGTTCGAACAAAGATTTTTTTCGTTCTTCGTACAAACCAGATATTCGTTGAAGATCAGACTCTTGCTCTTGAACAAGTTTTTTCTTTTTTTGGTTATATTCATTTTGCAATTCGTTCAGATCATTTTGCTGATCTTTGCGAACGCCGGCTGCTTCTACTCCCATGCCCTTTTCCCTCCTGGATCAGGATGCTTTTAGTTTAGCAGAGTCTGTGAAATTAGGGCGGCGAAGCCAAAATTGAGGGTGGATTCTGGTTGTTGGTCTCAGAGCTAGGCTGACGTTTGGGATTAGGGCAGAACGGGATTTCCCCGCTGGTGCGCCCATAACAGCGCCAAGTTTCAGTGTAAGAAATTTTTTCGTCAGGACGTACTGGATAATATGTACGGTACTGTTCGGGATCGAGGGTGCTTTCAAAAACTTTATCTTCAGGGGGAGGTGCTCCTGGCGTCACAGGAGTTGCAGGTGGGTTCTTGCTGATCTTCAATAAAAAGACTCTGTATTCGCCGATCGCCGGCAGGCATTGAAGGCAGACAGTTAAAAAAAGAAACCCCATGAATAAATATCTCATGGGGTTTCTTTCGGTATTTTTTTATAATACTTATTGGGAGCCAGTGAAAGTTGTGACCTCAATGGCAGAACTTATGCCTTTTCCAAGGTCCTGAGACACCGATACGGCCTGCAGACGGTAGGTTGTTCCTGGACTTAAGCCTGACACATGAACTGTGTGCGCCGTTCTTAAAACGTTGTCCGAGATTGTAATAAACTTATCGCCAGTGACTGTATTAATAACAATAGCTTGGGCTGTGGATGGAATATCTGTCGTCCAACTCAAGAATATATCGGTCAGTGTGACTTGATCTACTTTTAGATTATCAATTTTTGGAATTTGTCCTTCAAAGCAAGCATTGTAGTTTTGTTGAGGAGTCACGTCGTCTATATTGGCGTCGCCATTTGTTTGATTTGAGCTCTCCTGAGGTAGAAGATAATTTGCATCTTGAATGACTTTCCAGCCTCTGAGAGTCAAATTAATCCATTCAAGGGGATTGCTGTTATTGTTGGGATCAAAATAGAAATTATTTCCGAATTTCCCGCAATCAGCATCCTGACCAGCAGTTAAAGATTTTCTCCAGATAAGCATATTCGAGATGTGATAACGAGGTCCTTGATAGTAATATAATTGCAATGGAATTTTTTTATCACGAGTCATTCGTACCACTCGAGAAGAACAACCCATTCGAGTCGGACTATCGCCATCATTAAGGACAAGTGTTTCCCAGGCTGGATTTGCTCCAGTGGCTGGATCTTGAATTTTAAGAATGGTTCCATCATCCGAGAGCAAAGCAAGTTCGTAATCACCTTCTTGATCATCCGCGGTCAGTTGTAATGTGGTTTCCATTTTTAGTGCGAAATATTCGATCAACTGACTGCCAGAATCATCTTTAACTTTTCCGCCAGTTTGCAGAGGAAAGCCCTCGGTAAACATGCGGGTGGGAACATCAACTCTATTAAAGAAAAGTGTTTGATCGGATTTCACTGCGCTGTTGATATAGTCCATGACACGGTAATAGCGGGGAGCATTAAGGCCACGATAAAAAAGTGTCGCTTTTATTCCATTTTGAGGAGTCTCAGGTCCGCCGCCACCACCAAAAGGGTCACAAACCAACTTATTTAGCGGAAACGAGTTTACATCATATTTAGATAGATTAACAGAAGAGCTCTTTGAGGTTCCATCTTCGGGGTTGGATGGTTTATCTTGTGAGCAGGCGATAAAAGCCGTAGCTACAATTGCTGTGAGTACGAGTTTGATCTGGGCTGTTTTCACAAAAACCTCCTTAAGGTTCTGCATTAAGTTTACAGCCCGAAGGTCGGGTTTTCATTAAATTATCGAATTTGTTTGATAATAGGTCTACAAAAGTTAGGCATTTTTTTTGAGTTTCTCAAAATGGAGCACTCTTAGCTCTAATGCTTTAAATCATTATTGGCTCGAACCGTGTTTTCAACAATATGAAAATAGGCTCGAACAAGCATATGAAACGACTCTTCCTCTAAAGTTTGCAGAAAAGAAACTTTTTCAAAGTAAGTTCGCTTAGCAATAAGCTCTGTCATCACATCTTGGACTTTTTTCATTTTATCAAAGTTATAAAAATCCTTGTCGTCCGTCACCCTCTTGAGAACTTCAGCAATGGATTTGTTATCAAAAAGAACGTGAACTCCCAGTGCCGAGTGGGAAAGAAGGGCTTCCATCTTTTCCAGACTCTTTTCTAGACCGTTTGACACCGACGCCTCCTTGCGATGGTACACAGTCTTTATGCTGATGAAAAAAAACTTTTAATTCAAGTAAGTAATTGTAAGTATGACAACGACCGTCATCATTCTCAGTTTGTGATTGTGACTCGAGGGGTTTGCCCGCGATAATTAAGAAACATGGCTAAAGCAAAATCTCGTGCAAAAACAAAAAAGAATCAGAAGAGCCAAGAACTTATTTTAATAGACGAAGGTCAAGGGCTGATTTTTGAATCAGAGAAAGACCTTTACGGTTATTTTTCAAAATCGATCATTGTATTGGAAAATGAATACAACGAAATCAAATCACAAGATGACTTTTCCGACGAAGAGCAGATTGAATTGGAAAAACAATTGGAAATAACTCTTGATGAGCCCGATGAAGTCTGGCGCGATGAAGAAAGATTCGATGATATTATCGTTCATTATTTCATTCGAAATTTTTTAGATGAGAATGAAAAGTTCACTTACGTGGCCGTAGCCTATGTTTCCGCAGAAGAACAAATCCCAACCTTTGTTTTATTTCACTTTCCAACCAAGAATATGGAAATGATTAAAACCTATCAAAAGGGAACGATGGTCTACAATCAAACCCTGGAAGCGGTCGAAGAGGGGGCTGTCGAGGGAGACGCTCTTGTCGATGGCGATCCTTTGGCGATTGGATTGTATCTTTCAACCTTAAAACTGCGATCTGAAAAAGATATTCCTCAGGCGCGATTTAAAGAATTTCAAGATCTTCGTGAAGATACCATTGAAAATGCCGATGAAATTTGGCGTAAAAATGATATGGATGGAAATATTCTGGTGAGCTTTATTAAGGAGTTTCCAGATCACGAAGTAAAAGGGCTTTATTACGTTGCCGTTACTCAGGAAGATTCCAATTCAAATGTTCATGCCTTATTGTTTTCATTTCCTACCAACGATGAATCCCTGGTGGATCGTTATCGGCAGGGCGAGAATCTTCAGGCCGAAGAAATCTCGCAGGAATCAAGTCACTGATTTATTGAGTCGAATTCATTGGTGTGCAAAACTCGTTGGCTTTTGTTTGGAAGTAAGTTGCCGTCCATCCCAATCCCACTGCTGATTTGAAAGGATGAAGCGCTTGCAATATCGGAGCGCGAACTCCGCCGCTCTTTGGTTCAACGGCATAGCGAGTTGGATCAGCATCAAAAATCGGGATCAGACTGTCGAGCTCGCTTACTTTTGAATTATCCATGTTGTAATAAACAGTGCGCACAACATCATAGTCAGCATAGGGATCTTCTAGATCGATGACGATTCTGGTTTTTTTAAACAAATCAGCTGGTGTGTTCACGCTTAGGGCTTGGGCAGCTGCTTGTAAATCATTCCAATACAAAGAAGTCTTTGCTGTCGTTACGGGTTCACCTGTAGCAATGTTGACCAGTTGAAAGCGAAGTGGTTTTGCGCCCATGTCGGTCTGGCCTGCAGGATTGGCTTGCCATTTCCAGAACTGAATGTAGTTTTGGCTTTGTGAAAAATAAGCCGGAACTTTTGTCAGTTTCAGATTAATAAAAGAGTTCACCACGGTATCGCCGCTCTTGTAGACCGAAGTCACCACTTCAATCAGAGAATTTGATGCCGAATTGCAATAAGCTAAAGGTCTTGTAAGATCATTCGGATTCAATGGATCAGCACTGTTGCCGATACGACTCGAGAAATCTGAACTGTTATTGGGCTGTGTGTTGCTTCCGCAAGAAGAAAGTAATGCGGTCGAAACAACTAACAATAAAACTTTAAGATACACATTTGTATTTTTCATTTGCAACCTCTGCCTTGATACAGAGCAAGTCGCAGACCATGTTTCATTTTGAAACGCAACGATAACAACGTGAATTGACTAAACAAAATAATTTTTTTTTCGGATCAAAATGAAGCGTATTAATTTAAGGCGATAAACCTTTACCCCAGCGACAAAAATTGTTGCTAGATTATAGTCTAAGTTTGAGAAGTGTCTTCTACTGGCGCTGTAAAATATGATACATTTTCGCTATGAAGTACGTGTATGTCTTAGAGAAAGAAGCAAAGTTCCGTAAGGAAATCCACGAAGCATTGAATAAAATCGATCCTAAGATGCAAATACGCTATTTTAAGGAGCTTGAAACCTTCGCCAAATGGGTCACCTTGATGGTCACTGATGGAAATAAGGCATTAGCTCAAGGCGGAGTGCCTTATTTGGAATCAAAAGAACCTATGGCAAGTAACGATGACGATCAACTTGCTTTAGTTATTTCAAGCGATGAAATGATGGGAAGCAAATCGATGAATTTGCTCAAAAAAACCTACCAATTATTTGCCCGTAAGGGCCTATGCACGGCGGAAGCACCAACAGCGATGGTGATCACCGCCTTTGACGATCCGGATTTTGATATCAGTCTGACTGAAGAGCCCGTCATCAGTAATGTTATTTTCAAACCTTTTGATTTGATGATTTTGCAGCAGCATCTTACTAACGCAGTTAATGGTAGACATCCGCCCGAACAGAACAACCTGCACAATATGAAGATGAAGGCCTCGATAGAAATGCTAAAAAACATTAAAATGGAAGTTATTTCTCAGGTTGGATTTGTCACTTTTAGCGATAAACCTATCGAAGTTGGTACGATTTCTAAATATTACGCAAAAGAGTTTGTATCAGGGAAAACTCGTAGTGTAATGGCGAAATGTGTACGTTGCGAACCTCATCCGCTGATCAAAGAACAGTTTCAGGTTACACTTAATTTTTTCGCTCTTGAGACAGATCAAATTAAAGATCTTCGAAAAACTGTAGCCACTTTAAAAGCTGAAAACTTAGCTTCTCATAACTGGAACAATGCGCCAATTCGACCAAATCCAAACGGATTGAATATGGTTGTGTTAGACGAAAAAAAACAAAATCTAGGCGAGAGTTTACTGCGAAATTTTGTTGGTGCAAAAGTTGTCGAGTACAGCTCGTGGGAACAGTTTTATGCAGATTACAATCCGGCGACTCACCCGTCGGTAACACAAAAGAACCTACCACAGGAAACTGGGTTTAAACTCAACTTTGATAATCCAGGACATGTTGTGATTGGGAGTGAGCCTGCGCTTAAAGAAGGCGATAAAATTTTTGGGCTAAGCATTGAGCAGCTTAAAAAAATAGATTTTGGTGGTTGCATCGCGCCTGAATCAAAAGCGGATTGGCAAAGCATTCTTCGCGCCACAGATCCAATGATTCACCCTCAGACGATTTGCTTTGAAATTCAAAATCAAAAAAAATTCGTGAAAGTGACGCAAAAAGAAAAAGTTCAAACCTCTGATGGCGTGAGTTGCCTTCAAATTGGGCTTAACGAGTTAACGACGGAAGAAAAAATTAATTATTTAAAGTCGGTTTCTCGATGGCCTAAAACTGTCAATATCGTTCTTTTGACACAAGAGTTTCATCGAAAATTAGCTGAAAACGAATGCAAGCTCGAGGGTAAAAGTTTCCTTTTGTCTAATCGCACGTTAACAGATGCTGAAGAACGCACATACGGAGCGACGGTTGAGGACATATTTGTTGCCCCTTATGATCGAAATTATCTCGCCGGTAAAATTAAACTATTCATGGGACTTTCGTTGCCCGAGCACACAACGACTTACAAACGAGGTTCGGTGGCCCAAGTGGCGAATCCAGTTGAAGTCACAGAAATCTCAGAAGGTGGAGTTATTTTAAAATACTCTCGGGGCATGACATTGGGTTCTTTTCGAAAATTTATTTTGTGGTCGCCCAGCGAGACCGATCTTTTAGAATACACGGGCAGTTGCAATTATGTTGAAGCTGTCGAGGGAGAAGATCCTCATTCTTTGAATCATTTTATATTTTTTGGTATGCGAGATATGTTTTTGAAAAATATCCGTTTGTGGATTCGAGAGAACTACATTAATTCTAAAGAAAAAACAGGCTAGAAGCCCCGCTTCTAGAGTTATTAAAGAAGTTCGACCCAAGTGATGCCGTCGCCGCCTTGGTCTGATGTGCCGGCTTTCCATTTTTTAACGTAGACTGAGCGGGACAAGTAGGTTCTGACGGCTTTTTTAAGAGCCTCGGTGCCGTGGCCATGAATGATTTTAATTCGCTCTTCCTTTTGTACAGCAGCTCTATCCAGGGCAATTTCAAGCTCCTCGATAGCCTCGTCGACAATTTTACCTCTCAGATCTAAGCTTTTTTGCTGATCTAAAATGGCAAAGCTTGATTTGGAGGTCTGCCTGACCAATTGGAGCGTTGGATTTGTAGCTTGTCCTGGCGGTCGCAGGTCTTGCCAGTGCACTTGTAAGCGAATGGATTGAGATAAGATATAAACTTCGCCTTTTGTGTTGGGTTGGCTCTGGACTATGCCATCTTGGTTCAATGTGGATATATAAACTTTAGTACCTGGTGGAAATTTTTTGGCAAAGTCGTCTGCGGTTTCTGCAAGAAAATTTGTGTTCACAGGTTTAGCTTTAATAATTTCCGGTAGTTGAAATTTAATTTCTTGTAAATTGCGATGCCGGTTGAAGGTTTGCTCTACTTTGGCTTGGCTGATGGCCTCGTCGACTTTTTTTTCTGCCTTCTTTACAGCACGGCTTAAAGAATCTTCTTTTTGTTTTTCAAAATCAGTGCGAAGTTTTTCGTATTTCTTTTTCTCGCTATTTGCCAGCTGAATTTCTTTTCTTAAATTTTCCTGCAAGAGGGCAATGTCGTGTTTTAAACTCTCGATTTGTTCAAGGGCTTCAATTCTTGCTCGTGAAGCCGGTGAAAGAATTTCTTTGGCCCGCTCGATCAAAGCGCCATCGACGCCGACACGTTTAGCAGTCAATAGAGCCAAGGAATCACCAGGGACGCCCGCTAAAAACTGGTAAGTTGGTTTTCCAGATTTTGTATCATATTCTAAACTGCCGTTTAAAATCGCCGAAGAATCTTCCCATCCTGCTTTAAGTGGACCTAAATGAGAAGTAACAATAACAAGGGCTTTATTTTTTGCAAATGATTCAATGAAGGATCTTGCCAACGCTGAACCTTCTTCGGGGTCAGTCGAACCGCAGATCTCGTCAATAAGAATTAAATTTTCTGAACCTTGCAGTTGAGTAGCTGTATTTAAAATTTTTAAATGAGCGGCAAAGGTACTAAGGTCTTCTCCGATATTCTGGGAGTCACCGATGCCAATAAGTACTTTTTTAAAAAATGGAATTTTGGAAGTTTCATTGGCGCAAATCAATAGACCACATCGTGCCATTTGGGCGGCAAGGCCAATGGATTTTAGCAAAACCGTTTTTCCTCCGGCATTTGGTCCTGACAGCAAAAGAATCGATTTTTTTTTGTCTAACCTTACCGAATTTGAGATCACCGGTTTTCCCGAAAGTAAAAGTAAAGGATGGCGAACATCATGAAGATCCAGTTCATTTTCTGTGAATTCACAAGTTGCAGCATGAATCAATCCGCCAAATTGAGCTTGAGCAAAACGGATATCACAAACTTCAAGAATTTGGCTTGAGCTTTCAAAATCAGCAGAAAGACCAGAAAGATATTTTGAAAGCTCGTTCAGCAAGCGTTCAATTTCGTCTTCGATTTCAACTTCAATTTGTCGAAGGCGATTGTTAATGGGAATCACTTTTTCTGGTTCCATATAAACAGTTTGTTTTGTTTGAGAAGAACCATGAATTACACCAGGCATGAAGTGCTGCATACCGCTTTTGATCGGTAAGACCCAACGACCTTCTCGGGTGGTAACAAATTTTTCCTGTAAAAGATTTTCCATATCATGATCTTTAACAAGACGATCCAAATTTTGTTGAACTTCACGAGCGAGCTTTTCTTTTTCGTTATAAAGACGGTAAAGAGTTTCACTGGCGTCGGATCGAATGTCTCCGTTGGGAGCCAGGATTTGGTCAATCGCTGAAAGAGGTTCAATAGGATCCATCAGTGTTTGTCGGGTTTTGTTAACCCATGGTGAATCTTGTGAACTCATCGCTTCTCGTAAGGCAAGCACCTCAAGACAAAAATTACGAACGTCCTTAATTTCAAGAGTTTTAAGAGCTGATTTTTTTTTCAAGCGTGGAAACCATGTTGAAAATAAATCAAGGTTTTGCATGAAAGGGCGGTGACCTAATTTTAGAATTTCAGTCGCTTCCAGAATTTCATTAAAGCTGGTACGCGCTTCATCTGCGGATTTCAGTGGAGCAGTTTCAAGAATTTTCTGCCGCGCTCTTTCGCTCGTCGCAGAAGACTGTATTTTCTCTAAGACTCTCGTCCAATCAAGATTTTGCATGTCGAGCACGACTTGAGCCTCTCCAAATGATGGCGACCAATAAGAGAGTCCACAAAAGCCAATCCCAGTGGCCATAAAGAACATAAAAAGTTTGAGGTGGAGACTTAAGATATTTAATTTTAAAAGCTCCAACCCATGTTTCATGAGTAGGGGATTTCTCTAAGATATCGCCATTAGCAAGGATGGCCGAAGTAATTCCGGTATTTGTGGATCGAATCAAAGGTCGTCGCGTTTCAATCGCTCGGGCAAATGTCATGGTCATGTGCTGATTGGGTTCAAAGTATTTTCCGAACCAAGAGTCATTAGTTACATTCACTAAAATCTGCGTTTCCTTTTTAGCAAGCTCACGAGAAAACTCAGGATAAAGCCCTTCGTAGCAAATTTGTCCTCCGAAGCGAACGGTATCCTCGGGTGATCTTGGCCATGATAAAATAACTGGACCATGACCGCGCCCAAAATTGGCGACAAAAGGAAGCCATTTAAGCAGAATAGGAAAGCTGTCGCTGAATGGTAAATATTCTCCAAAAGCCAAAAGATGAGTTTTTCGATAGGGGAGGCCTAAGGGGCGCGCCTGTTCATCAAGTAAGAAAAGAGCGTTGAATACGGAACGATCTAAATCCTTCACGCTGAGGTCTTTTGAGTAAGCGCCACTGAGTAAAGGTTTTTTTATCTCAGCAAATCCGGCTTCGATCATCTGTGGGTATTTATGTTCGTGAAAGTTGAGATCCATAAAGTAGGGAATAGCTGTTTCGGGCCAAATTAGAATATCAGTTTGAGGGAATTTTTCGATTCCAGTTTTTGAATCAGTTAAAAACTTTTGAACGATAAAATCTTGATACCCGCGCCCCTTTTCAGCTTGAATTTTTTCGGCATTGCCAATATTCGACTGAATCGCTAAAAAATTCACTTCAGAGTCTGTTCTATCCCAATTTTTCTTTTGAAGATTCCCAGCTAAATAAAGCATTATATGAACAGCGACTGTAGCTGCGATCAGCCACCATCGCCTTTTTCCGGTGCGAATAACAAATAAGGCTAATGTTGCGTTATTTAGAAATATAAGCGTTGATAAGCCAAGGAATCCGATGACATCGGCCAAATTATAAATTGGTTCACTATTCTTATTCCAAAGCAAAGCGTAACCAAGATTCCATGGAAAAATACTTGGCCAGATGCGCTCAAGCAAAGATAAACACAATGCCATCACGAAAAGTGTTTTTCCAGCCGAAAGCTGTCTTTTCTGTCTTATCCATTGGGCAAAAGTGACGGCAATGGGGATGTAGATATGCATGAAACTAGAAAATAAAAGCAATGTTATGACCGCGAGGACCCAGGGGAAACTGCCAAATTCATGTGCTGTATAGGCAATCCAATGAAAACCTATCAAAGTTAAAACGAATTGAGTTAACCAACCCGCGATAAAAGTTTCTTTAGGTACCAGGTCCTCTTTGGCCAAATAGATAAACAAAGGTAAATAACATATCCATAAAGTTCCAATGGAGAAAGGAATGTAGGAAACGCCAATCAAAATGCCAGATAAAATTGGCATAGAATATTTCTTGATAAATTTCCAAATTGTGAGCATCATTAAAGCAATATCATAGGTCACGTATAACGGAACTTAAAAAATGAATATTAAAGATTTCCAAAATCAAGACGAAGTTGGAACATCAAAGGTGATGGTGAAGGACCGATGTTCTGTGCTAGCATTGAATTTCCGCTGTCCAACATGCACTAAACTTTATGAAGTCGACTCACGGTTAGTTAAAAGTTCTATGCCCCATTTTGACTGTTTAGTTTGCGGCGAAGTATTCACCTTTTCCTTTCCACCAAAAAATTGGTCAAAAATTGAAACTCAGAAATTAGAAAATAGAAACTCTGCGTCACAAAAATTAGATAAAGCTTGTCCTAAATGTTCGGCTTTAAATTCGAGTTCTTCTCAAGAATGCTATTCGTGCCAGGTCATCTTTCGTAGCTATGAGCTTCTTAAGCGTGAAGATTACCCGAATGCCCTGCCAAGTGCAGTTCAATCTTGGCAACAATACGTTCAAGAATATGAAAATCGCGAAAAACAAAAACAATTTCTTAATCTTTGTTATGGCACAAATCAGTTGGATTATGCGAAAGCCAAGTTAGAGTCTTTAAGAGAAGTAATGGGCGAGCAAGACCCTTACTGCGCCGAGGCTGTTGCAATTCTTGATGAAATGTTTCAAAAAAATACTCGTCAAAAAGAAGTGCAAAAGAATGAAGTTCAAGATTTAAAACAATTCAGGGATATTCTTTTAACAAAGATTCTTCAGTTTTTAAATCAAAGACGAGTTCTTTATTGCGGACCGGTGCTGCTGTCCTTATTGTTAATTGGAATAGGTATTTTAAGTTTTGGGCAAAGAAATACAGTCGGTCCCGGTGTCGCCATATTAATTCTTCATATGGGTTTAATCTATACATTCAAGGGCCGAATCGCCTTGGATGATTTTTTAAGAAAATAAAATTATTTATTGAAAACCATCAGCAGGCTTTGCGCCGAGTTTGTCGTTTTTTGGCTTTTTAACGGCTTCTAAAAGATCTTTTCCAAATGGCGAAAGATTAGAACTAGCCCCTTTTCCGCCTAAGCCAAACTGTGCATTTGCTGAATTGAACTTTTGTTCAGTATTTGTGTTGGCCATAATTCCGCTAGCAGCAACGCCTTCGTCCAATATTGTAAGACATTTATATAAATTTAATTTTCTTGAACTGCGAGTTTTTGCCGCTAAGCCTGAAAAAACATCACCGGTAGCAAGGATGTGTTTTTTTACATCCTGGAATTTAAAGGCTGGCTTTTTTGCCATAATTAAAATGGCAGCGCCGGTAACAAATGCCGTAGCTTGCGAGGTGCCTGTTAAAAATCCATAAGTATTTCCGGGAAGGGTTGAAAGAATGTTTTGCCCGGGCGCTGCTAAGTCAACGGTTTCAACACCATAGTTACTAGAAGATAAAACCTCTAAGCTAGGATCAAGAGCCGTTACCGAAATTAAATTAGAGAGTTTGTAATCCGCTGGATAATAATGAAATTGATCTGAATTAGATCTTTCGTTTCCTGCAGCGGCGACAAGGAGTATTCCTTTTTTTTCAGCTTCCTGAACAGCATCAAACTCCTCTTGGCTGTATTCTGTTCCCCCGCCGGAATAATTAATAACTGTGGCTCCCATTTTTATGGCATAATGTATCGCTTTAACAGTATTTTTCAAGTTATCTGAATTAGTCACGGTTGGGTCATAATACTTTAAAACCATCAAACTAACTTCAGGTGCTATACCAATGATGCCTTTGCCGTTGCCAGCCTCTGCACCAATAATTCCCGCGATATGAGTTCCATGACCATGATTGTCTGTAAGTTTATTATTATTGGAAACAAAGTTCCAACCATTAACGTCATCAATAAAACCGTTGCCGTCATCATCAATTCCATTGGTGGCTTTGTCTTTTCCACTTTTATCTAAACCAGTTTCGCCGGCATTGACCCACAGATTAACTTTAAGATCTTCATGCTTTTCATCGATGCCTGTATCAATGATGGCCGCGACTAATTTTCTATTGCCTTTGGTAATGCTCCAAGCACGGGCGGCATCAGATTTTTTAAGTCCCCAAGCTTGTGAAATTGCCGGATCATTGAAGAGCGCACTTGGCTCATCTTCGACTTTACCAACTTTAGAGGTAATTTCAGAAACTTCAAAGTCACGGTTCGAGAGCTTCATTTTTTTATTGGATTTAATGAGTGAAGAAAACTCGCCAGAATCCAATTGGCCATCCATCGAATACATCAAAGCTAATCCGCCAAGAAAGAGCGAGAAAAAAATGGCAATTCCAAATGTTAGCTTGAGCGACTGCATCGATCCCCCATCCCCGTTATCGGAAGCCACTCTAGAAAGTTGACGAGTCTTTCGGAAAATTAAGTCTCAATCAGAGACACGAAAGAGTTTTCTGTCCTATAATGAGATAGGTTTAAGGCGTCTGTGTTTTTGTGTATTTAAAAAATCCTCCTCCTTTCTAAAAGGAC